>Ga0209631_10004995_pt1 | contig 14338 bp, 14 predicted proteins | sample COG_08_FD_184752 | JGI IMG/M metagenome (GOLD analysis project Ga0209631, IMG submission 184752) | Pelagic Microbial community sample from North Sea - COGITO 998_met_08 (SPAdes) (version 2) | ecosystem: Environmental > Aquatic > Marine > Neritic zone/Coastal water | place: Helgoland, sampling... | reverse complement strand
AACTTTGCTAATACTAAATCAATCGGTGCAAGCTCAACTGACTTTATCAATGTCAAACTAGAAAATAGCAGAGCAGAATTAAAAGCAACAGCAGACAATAGCTTATTATTCCCGTTGCCTAATTCACGGCCTTCAACTATTGCTTACACAGCATCTAACGATATTGTTTTACAAAAGAAATATACAGTAACCACAAACGGCTCTGGTGTTCTTGCCTCTAACGAAGCAATTAGTGGTGGTGATACATTTACTAGTACCACATCTTGGATAGCTACTCGTAGAACTGGCCAGATGGATGCGTTAACATTTAACATTTCTCTTGGTTCACCAACTGGATCAGAATTTAATATTACTGGTGGAGCTGAGAACAGTACAGCTTATGACATCTATGCTTTACAAACGCATAAAGGTACATCAAACTTCTCAGCTAAAGATAAATCACTAGCAACTGGTGTTCCACTTACTGTGAACATGCAGACTGATGTTGATTCAGATGGCAATGGTACAAAATTCTTATCATTAAGAAAAGCTGATGTTTATAAAGTAGAAGAAATAGCACTTAACACAGCCGGTGGTACGAGTATCGCAGACTTCTTTGAATTTGACAATGGCCACAGAGATAACTTCTACGATATCGGAAGATTGGTTATTAAGTCAGGTAAAAGCTTGCCTCAAGGTAATGCATTTATTAGATTTAGACACTTCACGCATTCTACATCTGGTTCACACTTTGACGTAACCTCTTACCCAACTGGTGATAGCGTAGGTTATGAAGGTATTCCAGATTATAAAAAGAATAATGGTGTAACTATTAATCTTAGAGATGTCTTAGACTTCCGGCCAGTTGCAGGTGTACTTGCTGACTCTGCCGGAGTTGCATCAAAAACATTTGATTCATCAGGTGGAGGTAACGCAATTGTTCCTTTGCTTCCAGTAAGTGGTCAAACATTTGATGTGAATCCAACATATTATCTTCCAAGATCAGATAGATTGCTATTAGTAACTGCTGATGATCAGAAAAGGCCACTACCGCGTGGTGAGCTTAAGTATATTAAAGGCGTGCCTGATTTTGACCCTCAGCTGCCAGAAATTCCTGCTGGATCTCTTCCGCTTCAAAACTTTCATCTAAACGGTTATACGCTTAATGAGTCTGATTTAAGTTCTAGAATCTTAGAAGCTAAAAGATTTACAATGGCAGACATTGCTCGATTAGAAGATCGCGTCGATAAGATAGAAGAACTAACAGTATTGAGTCTTTTAGAGAATGCAACTGAAGCACTTACAGTTGTCGACTCATCCGGAAACCCAAGAACAAAAGCTGGATTCGTTGCTGATACGTTTAAAGACTTCACATTCTCAGATGTTGCAAGGGCTGAATATAGAGCGTCTGTTTCTCCAACTGATGGAACTCTTTCGCCAATTAAAGTAACGAATGATCTACGACTTCTTTATGATTCAGCTAATTCTACTTCAATCCGCGGAAAAGTAAAAGGACTAGCACAGACTGGAGATATAATAACTCTACCAATCGATTCAAGCCATACGTTTATCGATCAAAATCTTGCTACTGAAACAGAAAATGTAAACCCATTCGCCGTCATAACTGGTAAAGGATTCCTTGAGTTATCCCCAGCTTCTGATACTTACATTGAAAGACGAAGAGCTCCAGAAGTAGTAGTTGATGGCGGAACCATAGTGAATACACGGCGAGTAACTATAGCTTTCAGCCAACCACCAAGTAATTGGTTTACAGGTTTCACCCCTGAACCTGATGATTTCTGATAAATGATAAAGATGATTAACACGAAGGAATTAGTCAATGACAGATAGAGTAAGATTTCGCAGGCAAGTGATTGGCACTAAAGTTATTGACGTGCAATTGATTCCGTTTATGCGGTCTCGTAAAGTATTCTTTAGAGCTCAAGGCCTAAGGCCTAGAACTAGGTACTTCCCGTATCTGGGTAAAAGAGCTATTGATGACTTTACTAAAAACGAATCAACTTATCAGACTTTTGCAACAAGAACAGATGATAATAGTAACTTGTTTCTTAACGCCACGGCTCACCCTGATGGAGCGGCAAATCTTACTTCAGATTCTGCCGGCGAGTTGATTGGATCGTTTATTGTTCCAAACACCGCAAGTAATAAGTTTCGGTCTGGACTTCAAGAGTTTAAGTTGCTTGATATTTCTGGTGGAAATGATAACGATGCTATTAGCCAAGCTCGAGCTGCTTATAGATCTCAAGGAACTTTAGAAATAACGCAAGACACAGTACGGTCTACACGTATTATTGATCGAACAGTATTTGTGCAAGCACCACCTCCACCGTTTCAACCCGGAGACGATGGGCCATCTGATCCACTAGCTCAATCATTTCATATTAGTTCTATTGACCACCCAAATGGTTTGTTTATTACAAAAGTAAGAATTTACTTTGAGACTAAAGATGCTGCTGTTCCAGTTCAAGTTCAGCTTAGACCTGTAGAAAACGGAATCCCAGTTGGATATCCGATCCCGGGCGCAGTTCGTTTTCTTCCACCCGCTAGTGTCAATATTCCGTCAGATTTAACAGACATAGATAATATTCGTTCTAATGGTACTGACTTTGAATTTGACGAGCCAATTTATCTATCACCGGGTAGAGAGTATGCTATTGTGATTATGGCTGAAAGTACCAGTTATAGAGTGCATGTTGCAAGGACATATGAATTTATTATTGGATCTACTGAAGCTCGCGTAGCAAAACAGCCTACTCTTGGTTCATTGTTTATGTCGCAAAATGGATTTACTTGGACACCAGATCAGGATAGAGATCTTATGTTCCAGATATATCGTGCAGACTTTAGCGCATCAGGTACAGCTAAATTTACGAACGCAGATAATATTAGAGAATTATTACCAATCCCGTCTGTACTTACTGACTCTGGCGGAACAGAATGTCACGTCTTTATGGATGCCCACGGGTTTGCAAAGAACGATAAAGTTTTTGTTTCAGGTGTTGTTGATGGCGATGTTACAGGTGCTTTTGCAGATGCGGATAGAATACTTGGATCACGCACAATTACGAAAGTTGACCACACAGGATTTACCTTTGCAGCAGATTCAAACGCTTCGGCTTCGTTATTTGTTGGTGGAAGCAACATGGTCGTAACTAGAAATATGATGTATGATCAATTCCATCCAATTGTACAAACAATGTTACCTAGTGCAGGAACAACTATTGCTGCTTCAGCTAAACTAGTAAATGGTTCATCTTATGCAGGTACACGAAACACTGGACCGACTTACGCAAAAGCTTCAACATATAGCAATATTGCATTGGGTGAGCCGAACACGCTTGCTGCACCTAATGTAGTGTTAAATGATTCGAACATTGGAGTGCACAGTGTATCAGGCGCATCATTTGATATGCAGCTTAGCTTAGCAACAGATGATACTAAAGTTTCGCCAGTCATAGATTTACAACGTTCGACAGTACTACTGACTGAGAACATTATTGATAAACAAGACAACTCATCAACTAGTGGATTTAATGTTCCAATTGAGTTTATCAACGAGACAGATGCAGTACTAGGAAGTCATGCTGCTAAACACGTTACTGTTCCAGTAGTTCTAGAAGAACCTGCTGTTGGAATCAAAATCATGTTTGGCGCGAACAGGCCGGGATCTGCTGGGTTTAAAGTATTCTTTAAAACTGGTACAGCTGATGATAACTTAGATGATTTTGCATACACCGAGATTGCAGAATCAACTAGTAACCCTGGAGATGAAAACAGTTCAGTGTTCCGCGAGTATGAGTATCTTGCTGGCGGCCAAGTAGGAAACTTAGATTCATTTACACAGTACCAAGTTAAAGTTGTAATGACTTCAACCAATTCGTCTAAGATTCCAACTATAAAAGACTTCAGAGCGATTGCATTGGTTTCGTAATGAATAAATACACTAAAGTTGATGGACATAATGGATTAGTAAGAGCACCCAGTGGTGCTATATTGAATACAGATAAAGCGGGGATAGCACAAGCTAAGAATCGTAAGAAACTTTGGAAAGAACAACAAGAAGAACTTGCACAACTTCGTGATGATGTTGCTAATATGAAACACATGATGCAGCAATTATTAGAGGATAAAAATGGCGCAAACGGTAATTAATCTATCAGATCCTATCAGCACTTGGGTAACTAAGTCGAATGAAATGGGTGCCGATGTTGGAGATCTAGCGACGCTGACAGATTCAGCTGCAACGCTTGTCCATGCAATCAACGCTCTTGATTCTGATTTAGGAAACTTAAGTAGTCTAACTTTTAAAGCCGATGCCTCTAGTCTAGTAGCTGCAATCAACAACCTTGATGATAGATTCCTTGAACTAACAGATTCAGCTGGAGTTAAAGCGTTCTTTGCAAGCAGCACGTCAATTAGTTTAGACAGTGGTACACCAGTCGGAGCTCGAGCTTCATTTTCTTTAGCTGATTCTGCAGTAACTGCTAGTAAAATAGCTAGTGGAGTTATATCAACTGAAAAGGTTATAGATAATGCTATTACACTTGCCAAGATGGCAGACAACTCAATCAGCACCGCTGAGCTAGTTGATTCATCTATTACTGAAGCTAAGATTCAGATAAATACAATCACATCTGCTAGCTTTAAGAGTTCAACTTCGTTGCTGATTAAAGACCAAGCTGGCACTACGTTAAAAACAATTTTTGGACCCGGAGAATAGATTATGACTGTTTTTCCAATGAAGTACGATGGAAGTAACACACTACAGGATATGTCGGCAACTGACTTGCAACGATTAATTTATAACTTGCAGACTGCATATGCTAATCAGATAACCGCCGGTGGGGATGGATATGTTTTTGTAGGATCGGGACAAACTTCAATTGGATCTGCATCTGATACTTCAGCAACACAACAAACCAACCAAACTGCAAAAGGAATTAACGACGGCATCATTCAAGGTTATCCATCTTATCCGGGAGTTGGATCTGAGACTGATACAACCTATGCTTACCGACAAGATCGTACTACACCGTCCGCACCTAATGCAGACACTTTCAACTATGATGGCATGATATACTTTGATTCAGCTAATGATCATATTGAACCATTCTCTACTGAAGCAGAGCTAGCAGCTGTTATTATCGATCAAGCCATTACAAATATGAGAACCGGTGATGAGGTTGGTTCTTATCGAGTTGCAACATCTACACCAAGTAATGGTGGAGCTGGTACTTGGGCTAGCAAAGGTACTTTCTTTGTAGATTCGCTTTATGCTGGATCGTCAACTGTTTATAATCTATATCTGAAACTTAGTCTAGATAGTCCTCCTGGGTCTGATGTATCTCCGGTTGGTATTGAAAATGCCAATGGCCACTTGATCGAAAAAAATATTGCAAAAGATCAAGAATTGATTACTGATCTTCTTCTTCCAGCTTTGACTCGTAAGATGTCAAGCGGACTATACTACTCAGTTGCAACGTCGGTGTCCGGTATTAACCGCGGCGCGTTTACAGATACTAAGTTATCTGGAACCACAAACACTCAAAACTTTACTGGTGCAAATTATAACGCGGCTGGTTTCTATCAATCTATTAGCACACCGTCCGGCAGTGCTGGAACCGTATCCACATACTATCTTAACATGCTTGCATAATAAAAGGAATATATGAAATGAAAACTAGAGAAGGTAGACTCATCAACGCTCGATTTGCAAATTTAGAATGCAATATGATTCGCTGTGAGTTTAAAGATTATGAGCGGCCTGAAGGTGATAACCTCAGCGTCCAAATGCATCATTACAATCCAGAAAATAAGTTTGTAAAACAGATCTTGGCAGAATACACTGAAGAAGACTTAGAAAGAAACTATGTTCAATTCAGTAAGATGGAAACTCTTCGCAAGCAGATGTTTGAAAAATTTGTTGAGCGGTTTGACGAGATTATTGACTATCTTGATAGCGGTACTCCGGCTCAAGAAGTTGTAGAAAAAGAAATAACTCTTCAGTCGATTAGAGATCTTGGAAACAATTCAGAAGCCTTCTTCAAGCTTAAGCTTGAAATATTTGAATTAGAAGAAGTAAAAGCTTCAAAGAATCGTCAGTGGAAAGCTGCTATGAGAAAAGCAACTACCACCCTCGAACTTCTCGGATTATTGCATGAGGTTTATGCAACCCTTGAAAATGAAGAAGGCGAACGTCAGGATTAAATTCGCCACCTAGGTATAGGTATTCACCAGGGTAGTGTATGTTAGCATCAGTTAACCACTCAGGATCGTGATAGCTTAAGTTTTCCCATCTAGTCATCCATTCTGCTGGTACAAACTTAAGATCAAGTTTTTCTTTTACTGAGTCTTCTACAAAATATTGTTCACCATTGACGGGGCCACACGTGGTCCCGTTTTTGATATAGTATTCCATCCAATACTCTGGATCAGATACAAATTTATCGTATATGTATTTGCAATCTTTTGGATAATACTTTTGAAAGCCACCTTGTAATTTGTATCCTTCAACCTCTGTATCTTTGTACCAAGATTGAGTTGCTACAAATTGACCGCGTTCTATTGGATAATTAAAAAGATCCATGTAGTCATTGATAAAACTTACATCAATATCAATTACACACACTGGTTCGTCAATATCCAGCGACATAGGGATAAGCTTATTCCATTGGTGTTTACCAATAGTTTCTTCACGTATCCACGTTACGTTTGGTACTTTTGAATTAATGTAGTCTTCATATTCTGGCCCGTAACGATCTCCGGTCCGGACAGCGTACACTCGTGGTCCCATAATTTATCCTTAGCGTGATTGTATAGTGTGATCGGCATTTTGCCTCCGCCCCATGCGAATGAGTCACACACTTTACCATAAGTTTCATACTCTATTTCTTTGTAAAAATATTCATCTATGCCTTTGTTATATTTTACCATGTAGTAGTCTGGGTCTTCAGCAAACTTATCGTGGATATATGAGTGATCTCCACACCAAGACATAATAGAACTATTCAACGGCGTGTGAAAAGCTTCTCTCCACCATGCAGTTAATAAAGTAAATTTAGTAGTATAAAGGTCAACGATAGAGCCGTTGATAACAATGTCAAGATCAAAGTAGAGATACTGTCCCTTCCGAAAACGATCAAACAGAAGCAGCTTATCGTAAACACCGCCATATACCACATCGTCCACGACATGAATAGTATCGTACTCCCGGCCGCTGTTGTCTAACATATGTGTGATATTGTCCACCCAGACTTGCTGGCCGTAAACCGGTGGAGTATTCAATAGAACTATTTCCATTTACCCATAACCATGAATCTAATATATTTATCGGGAGTACCTTCATTCATGCGTTTCCAATCACCAAATACTTCACTTAATTCGTTTTTTGTTACAAGCTCTTGGCAGCTGTTAACGCAATTGACATGATCAGGTTCGTCTGTCTTATTGTTTGATTGTAAGACTAAAAGAGTGCGATCTGGATCTTCATAATATTCTTTGTTTTCATTCATATCCCACATATGTTCGCATGACGTATTGATAATCATATGAGTACGTCTTTTCTCTTTATACGTAAAATAGTCTTGATTAAATATTCTAATATTGTGGTGGCCGAACGCTTGATTGTATCGGTGAATTGCTTTACATGCAAAATCATCTATTTCAAATATATCAATTTGACGAATATACTTTCCAAAATTTGCATATAGTAAATCAATAAGTGGATAGCCAAACCAACCACCAATGATCTCTATTCGAAACTTATCGTCGCTGCCTTGAGGTATTTGTACTTTGTGTAAGCTGTCAATAAGCCACTGTTTACAAATAAGTTGATTTGGCGATAAGCTATCAAGCAATCTTTCTAATTGATCAGGATGATTATAGCGAAACCACTTTATAACTTCAGAGTACTCTATCTTCATTTATCTTACCATAAACATAAAAATGTGTTCCATTGTGGTCAGAGCCTTTTTGGTACACTTCACCAACATTGTATAAATCAATTAATTGTTCCGGACTAAAAATTGGAGTGCAATCACCGTTATGCTCATCGTGGTCACCAATTAAAATTACGTCGACACCTCGAGGTAAATCAAGTGGATAATGTTTTTCTACGTTTCTGCATATGATTAACTCTGCATTAAGATCAACATCATCAAATACAAAGTCTTTGTTTATATAGCCAAGCCTATTAGCAAACTTAGGATCATAGTCAATAGCCACTGCGTCAATGTCACACGCGTTACACATGATCAAAAACTCACTTACATCGTTAGGCGCTAAAAATATTACGCTGTCGTAATTAAATACTATCTTTCTGATGTCGAAATCGTCTCGAGATTTGTATAGTATATTTCTGTTATTCTGTAAGTCTTCAAGCTTTAACATATTATTGTCTATGTTTGTCATAGCCTTCCCATATATAAGTTACTCTGAAATCAGCTTCATGAAGCTCAAGTAGTACATCGGTGATTCCTTTATTGGTGGCTTTATGCGATGTGTTGAATATTACTACTTTCCCCGGAAGTTTTTTGAAAGTTGCTTTTCGATCTGTTGCGAAGTGATTGCCAACATTATAATTATGCACCAATCCTTCATCCCAATATTTAAGTCTATCAAGTCTAGCATGCTGATAGAACAGATATTTATCAAGTGACTTATAAGTCCATTCAATCTTTTCCCAATTATCGTTAGTAAATTTTATTAGCCATTCAGGGTTATTCCATTTGACAAATGAACTGTTGACGTGACACGAAACACCTTTGCCATACCACTTTTGAGACTTGAACCAATACGGATTCCAATGATTCCATATCATTTTAAAGTCAGCAGGATCATCAGCCATACATGTAATGTCATCATGTATAAGTATATCTAAATCAAGCCAAACACCGGTTTCGTGCTTCTCCATGAGTATGAGTTTTTCATAGGTGAACACGCGATCAGTATTAAACTTCCTCAAGTCTTTTATGTCTGCTACTTGTATCTCTTCACGAAATTGCGGGTCAGCCTGATCTGTGTAACAGGTTAAAGTAAAAGGTTTGTGGTAGTGCTTTTTGAGGCTGCCATAGAGTCTATTTACGTAATGTGCTCCGTACTTAAGTCCCCATTGTAGCGTATAAAAATTCATGAATATATACTCCTGTATCAGTAATATATATATTATAACACAAACATACCGAATTGTACATAGGATATTATGAAGAATAGTAAAGTTGACGACCAATTCCCATCTGAAACATTTTGTGCTTTACCCTGGATGCATCTCTCAACAAGGCCTAACGGCCATATGCGAGTGTGTTGTACAGCTAATGCGTCAGGTGTTGCAGTAAATTCAGATTCTACACAGAAACCAGTTTCTGAAGCTGGTGTTCTGCGCAATGACGATGGTAAACCATCTAATCTTGCCACAACTGGTTTGATGGAATCGTGGAATAACGAATATATGCGCGGTGTAAGAAGGATGATGCTCAATGGAGAAAAACCAAAATCGTGTACTAAGTGCTATAAGGAAGAAGAAGCTGGCCATCGGTCAAAAAGAATTTGGGAAACTCGTAAGTGGATTAAAGACCTCGGCGGTATTGAACCAATTATTGAAGGCACAGAAGAAGACGGATCTGTTCCTGCAAGAATACGATATATCGACTTACGCCTTGGCAGTAAGTGTCAGCTTGCATGCGTTATGTGTTCTCCTCATGATTCTTCTGGCTGGGTAAAAGAACATAAGAAGATCTGGCCAGAACTTGAAAATCAAAATCTTAAAAAGTCGATGACATGGGAAAAAGAATCTGGCAAGCTAGCGTGGTCTGGTGGTTCTTATAATTGGCATAAGAAGAATCCAAAATTCTGGGAGGAGCTATACGAGACTTTACCTAATCTAAGACAATTGTATTTTGCTGGCGGCGAACCATTAATTATGGACGAGCACTACATGCTCTTACAGAAATGTATCGACGATGGATTGGCTTCTGACATTGAATTAAGATATAACTCAAACGGCATTGAATGGCGCGATGATTTGTTTGATATGTGGAAACAATTTCGTAATGTGATATTTCATTTTAGCGTTGATGATATTGGTATCCGTAATCATTTTATTCGTTACCCATCTAACTGGGATGTGATTACATCGTCAATCCACAAAATGGACAACTATCCACACGGCAATTTAACTCTCACTAGCGCTTATACTGTGATGGCTCTCAATATTTATTACTTACCTGAGTTTATCAAATGGAAGGTTGAGTCAGATTTTAAGTTACTTAATAAGTGGCCAAACGGTGCCGGGCTGTTTTCTTGTCATTTGGCGTATTGGCCGCCACAACTTAATGTCAAAGCATTACCTGATTGGTTTAAAGTTGAAGTACGACAGAAGTATGAAGAAGAACTATATCCATGGGTAAAAGAAAATTGGCATCGATGTACTGGTGTTAAAGAAGCTGGTATAACGTATGAAGAGTTTATAAAGTCTGAATACGGCATCCCTCGGATGGAAGGCTTGCTTACTTTTATGGAAGCAGAAGATTGGACTGAGCGATTGCCTGAAATGGCGGAATGGTGTTACACTGTAGCTAAAACGCGGTTCCTTGATTTTAATGATGTATTTCCAGACCTTGACTGGCTAGAGTGGTATAAGTAATGGCGTTATGTTACGCACCTTTTTTACATAGAATAATTTATACTGACGGCACGTCAGGACTTTGTTGCGTCTCAGATAAAGAATCATATTTCGATAAAGATTATTCTGATTGGAATGGAAAAGATTATCAAAACATTCGATCACACATGATCAACGAAAAAGTATTGCCTGAAGTTTGTAACAAATGCAAGTCACAAGAAGAAGTTGAAGATTATCCTTACAAAGAAGTCTATAACAAATTGTATGAAAGACTTGGACGGCCAAGAATAGATATTAAAACTGGCACAGCATTAGACGTGCCTGTATCATTAGATCTTCGTATGAACAATCTTTGTAATTTATCTTGTCGTATGTGCGGCCCGTCAGCAAGTAGCCAGCTTGAAAAAGAACAGAAAAAGCATCCTGAGCTATGGCCTACGATAGAAAATTATCGAAGTAACTGGTTGACATATAGTGCATCTGATATTATCGATAACGCAGGTGCTATAATAGATCTAAGGTTGCTTGGTGGTGAACCAACAGTGCAGCCTGAGGCAAAGGCAATCTTAAACAAACTAATTGAAATTGGTAACACTAACATTGACTTACGCATTACTACTAATGGAACTAATATTAACAAAGAATTCTATGATATGATTAGTAAGTTTACTGGCTTTGTTTCTATTGCGTTTTCAATTGATGGATGGGATAAGACCCATGAATATATACGTGGGCCGGCAGCTGACTTCAAAACAATATGGAAAAATCTGAAAAAAGTATCACAACTATCAAATGTATCTCAAATAACGATACAACAAACTATTACAATATTAAATGTATTTGATTGGTGGAAATTACATGAGAACAACGACTCAGGTTGTTTTATTAATGCTGACGTTACGAACATGCCACCTAAATACGCGTGCGCTAATATGCCAGATAAGTGGAAAAAACATGCCATTGATCTAGCTAGACATAATATGAGTATAGCTAATCGAAAACTTACTAGTAATATTACACCATTAATATTAAATGAAGGTGATCCTAGTTTACTTAAAGGCGTACTACAGTACACTGACTTGATGGACAGTGTAAGAGGCCAACATGCAAAAGATCATTGTCCAATTACATATAAAATGCTTGAGGAAATAGGATGAGTACGTTTTGTCCATTAGCTTGGAATTCAATCAACCTAAGAAATAACGGTGATCTCAGAATCTGCTGTAACACAAACAGCTATAGTCCTCAGAAAGGAATAATGCGTAAGCCAGATGGTACGACCTACAATGCTGGTAGAGATGATTTGAACGAAGCACGCAATGCCGATATTGTAAAAGATGTTCGTGTTTCTATGATGAAAGGTGAATGGCACGCTGAATGCGAAAGATGTAGACAAGAAGAAATAAATGGCATTAGATCAAGACGTGAATACGAATCAGAAGACTGGGACCTCACTCTTGAAGATGCTATTGAAAAAACACAACCTGATGGCACCATATCTCCAGATGATTTTGATATTGAATTTTTTGACATTCGTTACGGCAATTTTTGTAACTTAAAATGTAGAATGTGTGGTCCTACTGATAGCCATTCGTGGTATGAGGATCACGTAAACTTATACAATAAGCCATCGTATAAAGACACACATGATTTGATCAAGCTGACTAAGAATGAAAAAGGTCGATGGTCTACAGATCAATATGACTGGTTTAAGAACTCAAACTTTTACTGGAATAATTTTGAAAAGCATACAGGTAAGGCAAAGAAACTTTATATTGTAGGTGGTGAACCATTAATTATTGATGAACACTTCCAGTCACTTGAAAGATTAGTTGCTTCAGGTAGAGCTAAAGATATTCAGATTGAATATAATAGTAATTTGACTAATGTTACTCCTCGCATGCTAAAGATCTGGGAAAACTTTCAGCAGGTACGAATCGGCGTTTCAATCGATGGATATGGCGATGTGTTTGAATATCAAAGAACACCAGCCAAATGGAAAGCTGTTTATAAAAACATGCAGAAACTCGATGACAATCCAAATATAAACTTTAAAGGTTGGTTTGCTTTTACAGTAACACCTTTTAATGTTTTTCATTTGCCTGAGTTTATGAAGTGGAAGTTAGAAGAATCTGGACTAAAGCGGTATAACCCAATCACAGGTCCACGACCTATTATTACTCAGCACATGTGTCATGCTCCAAAGTATTACAATGTCAAGGTACTACCACAAATGTTGAAAGATGAAGTGTGCGATCATTACCAAGATTATATTGATTGGGTAATGCAGTCAAACCATTCAACACACGTTAAGGAGAAGTTTGCGCAAATCCTAGATGGCATTATGGATTTCATGAACTCAGAAAGCTACACTGAAGAATACTTAGATAAATTTATTGACCATACAAGAAAATTAGATTTATTCCGTAATCAAAATATTCTTGATGTAGTACCACAGTATGAAGGAATGTTCGGTGGAAGATAAAGTACTAGACTTTTCTCCAACATTTTGTTCACTACCATTTAACCATCGCTTTATTGGACCAGCTGGTGAAGAAAAACCATGCTCACGTTTTTTACGGCCACTAATTAACTATGATGATTATGAAAGTACGCTAAAAGAATTACAACATTATAAGTTAACTGGTAAAAGACATCCCGGATGTCGTAAATGTTATGAAGAAGAAGATGCCGGCCGGTCAAGATCATTGAGGCAGATCTACAATAACGTAAGTGGATTCAACTACGATATTGTACATGATGTAGATCCTCACAATCCAAAAGTTACTTGGCTTGAACTTTCTTTCTCTAACAGGTGTAATCTAAAATGTAGAATGTGCGGACCTTTTTATTCAACTACGTGGTTCGAAGATTGGGCAGAAGTACCTGAGTACGCGTTTGGTATTCCCGGTGTACCTAAGAACAAAGCTGATATTGAAAGCTTCCTTGCCGAAAACAAAAAGAAACCAGTGACGTTTGACGTTACTACTCTAGACAAATACATTCCTGATTTACGTATGGTTAAGCTGACCGGCGGTGAGCCGTTTATTATTCCTGAGTATGATTATATTCTAGAGAAAGTACATGAAGTAGGCAATGCTGAAAACATGTGGCTTGACTATAGCACTAACTTGACAGTCAGGCCAAAGAAAAGACTTAAAGAACTTTGGAGTAAATACAAGCAGATAAAGTTTGCAACGTCTTTAGATGGTATTGGTAAAGTTATTGAGTATCAACGCCATCCGTGTAAATGGGAAATGGTTGATACCGTTATGAATGATCTTATGCAGATTCCAAACGCATGGGTAGGTGTACGGACAACTCAGACTATATACAATATTTTAGATATGCCAAACATTGCGATGTACTTTGCTGAACTAGAAGATAAGTATCACAATACACATAGTCACGTAAGTGCGTTTGGTGAAGACAGTTGGTTAAATTTTGTTCAAGCTTCTACGCCTGAATTTGTATCAATTACTGTTTTACCTAAATGGGCAAAAGATTTAGTAGCAGAAAGACTAGCTTGGTCTGCTCCAACAAAGAAGATTCAAGATAACTTTGATCACATAGTGAATTACATGTACAACGAAGATAACTCTCATAAGCTTCCGCAGTTTATTGACTATACTAGAAAGCTTGATAAATTACGGAATGAGAGTTTTGCTGAAGTTGTACCAGAACTTGCAGGTGTACTAGATGAAATATGAAGATATTACG
>Ga0209631_10004993_pt1 | contig 14339 bp, 12 predicted proteins | sample COG_08_FD_184752 | JGI IMG/M metagenome (GOLD analysis project Ga0209631, IMG submission 184752) | Pelagic Microbial community sample from North Sea - COGITO 998_met_08 (SPAdes) (version 2) | ecosystem: Environmental > Aquatic > Marine > Neritic zone/Coastal water | place: Helgoland, sampling... | reverse complement strand
ATTGACAAACTCGTTGACTTTGGTTGGAAGGTGCTTTTGGTTCAACGGGTTGACTTTGGTTGGAAGGTGCTTTTGGTTCAACGGGTTGACTTTGGATGGAAGATACCGACGGCTTTGTGTTAACATTTGTAATCACACCTTCCCATTCTTCACGTAAAGCATCGCTTGAAATACCGTACTTGATAGATACCGACTTTATAAAATCGTTAACCTGTATGTCGATAACGCCTTTAATATTCTGATAAAAACCTGTTGTCATATCTGTATTTTATCTTTAAAAAACTAGATTATAAATCAATTTTTGTCGCGTTGTAATTCATTTATATATGCATTCCATGAGTCTGACATTTTCCTCTTATTCTCTATACGCGTCTCTTTTTCGTCTATAACAAAATCATAAAGATCTATGTTAAAAATGATTTTTTTATCTTTAATGCTTATACCACGTATTTCAGAAATTCTACCATTTTCAATCACAATATCAGATGGTAGAATTGTCTTAAACATCAACGCTGATTTTATAAATGAATGTAGAAACCGCGCTTCTTGTATACCAAGAGTGAATTTTTGGCGCATTTCAATTGAAAATAATTCTAATAGTAAATCCTTTTTGTTTTTCTTTTTTATACCGTTCCATGTTGTTTCGTTTTCCGGTTCGCTAAATTCTACGAAAATTTTTTCCTGAGTGATACGATCGTTCGGCGAAAGTATTCCCATATTATTTACCAGAATTTCACGAATCTTTTCATACAAACTCTTATCATCAATATTATCATCAATAAGACAGTTTACTTGGCCTTTCTTTCCTTTACAACACAAAACATCTTTATTAAAATAAACGCCGTAAGGACATTTACCATACGCAAAATCATCAAATATTTTCCTCCAAAATTTATCACTTGTATATTGACAGCATTTGAGAAAAATAGGGTATAGAATTATCATGTCATCGTTTCTATCCATTTCTCTAATAATATATATTTATTGCTTTAGTTAATAAATAAAAATGATTTACGATGTTTTGATATATGGTTTTTACAGAAAATGACAACTATCGACGAGAAACAGGCTTATATTATGGGTTTTATTTATAATCGTGTAGTAGATCGACATATTACCGAAACTTTATCTGGGCATATTTCAGGTGTTTCGGAGACCACGTTAAAGATGTATAAGTTTGTTGAATACAAAATGTTAAAAGGAAATAGAAAGATTGATTTTTTACGTGGTTTTTTCGACAATAACGGGGTTATTTGTAATAACAATATAGAAATGCCGATAGATGATTTGAAGAACGAGATGAAAAGTATCATTGATTCTACACATGATAATGGTTTATGGACAGGCGTTAACGCGTTGGAATTTCTAGCAAGTATTTACTATCCAGGTATTAAGTATTACAGAAAAGACAATTATCAAGTTCTTGTAGAGCTATCCAATCCGCATGTTTGGTCTCCTGACAGAATCCCGTCGTTTAAATGGAAAAAGGGACTTATAAGCGCAATACCTCCGTCAAAAAATAGGTATTCTGATTCGGGTTATGACCTTACAGTTGTTGAAAAAATAAAGGAAAAAGACGGGGTGTATTATTACGACACTGGAATACAAGTACAACCAGATAACGGATATTATTTTGAGGTCGTAGGTCGTAGCTCCATTTCAAAGACTGGGTGGATGATTGCAAACAACATTGGAGTGATTGATGCTTCGTATAGAGGCAATATTATCATTGCTCTTGTGAGAGTAAATAAGGACGCGGTTGAAATCACGTTACCCATGAGACTTGCACAGATGATCCCTCGTCAACTTGTTATTATGAATCCAGTCGAAGTAGACTGTTTAAATGACACAACACGAGGTAACGGAGGGTTCGGAAGTTCTGGATAAATTTAAATTTTATTATTACACATAATAAAATGAAAGAAGATTTCTGTCTAACATGCCTAGCTGTTGGTGCTGCTGTATTAGGAGGTGGTTCGGCCGTTGGAGGCGCGTCTTCGTCGTCCGTGGATGACGAAGATAAAAAAAAAACAAATTGGTGGTTGTGGTTGGGTATCAGTGTATTTGTGATATCCATGATAATACTTATTATAATAAAACTCAAAGGCGGTTGTAAATCATGTAAGGTTTAGGCGATGAATATTCTATGTAAAATCTGAGGATGTAAGACTGCTTCATTTTTTGGTAATCCAATCACATTAAACCCATTTGTTTGTGTTTTTTCAACGATACAATTATAACGAAATGAATTTGAAAGTACTAACCTTTGTAACAAATCGGTTATATAAATATCCAAATCATCTGGATTGGTTAAACAATGTGTATGCGTTTCATCTAATGTTACACATATCTCTGTTTTTTTATCGGTCACTGTGGTATTTCCCATTTTATTTTTATTTATTTTTTTGTTTGTCACTTAAAAAAATAAATAAATAACTTTTAAAAGTGAAAATTTTTACATTATCTAAATACGTAAATAAATGACTCCTAATCTACAAGAAATATTAAAACAAAACATCGTCGATGATCAAGACGTTGCGTGGCATACTCACGTGTCAATGGTTCAACCTAGGGGTAAATTTCAATTTAGTAGAAATAATTTAGAAATTTTCTGGAACGTTTACTCATCCTCTATTAATTCTGAACAGATTCCGATAACTGGTATAGCCGAAAAACCACAGAATCATACACCCGTCCTTGTAGATATAGACTTGAAACTAGAAGAAAATGAAAAAATCGTGTACGGAGACCATTTATATTCAACAAACCATGTTGATAAAATAATAAAAATATATCAGGATGTGATAAAGAAAATTCTAGATGAATGCACTGAAGAACATCTCACTTGTGTATTGCTTGAAAAACCTATTTATTATATTACATCCGGTGAGAAACGGTTTATAAAAAATGGATTTCATTTACATTTTCCATATGTATTTTTAAGCAAAATCGACCAAACGATTCACTTATTACCTCGTGTAAAACAACAAGCAACATTGGATAACGTATTTAGCGACTTGGGTATTGAAGATTCGGCGTCGGTAATTGATGCGTGTGTGGGAACTGTACCTTGGTTACTTTATGGTAGTCGTAAAAACGAAGAATCGGAACCATATCTTATTTCAAAGGTTTTTAATTCCAGACGTGAAGAACTAACTCTTGAACAAGCGTTTTGTAATTACAAAATTTACGACATAAATGAAGATATTATTGATATTTCAGGTAAGGTTCAGTTTAATATTCCTAGGATCTTAAGTATAATTCCATATGGAAGAGATACAAATGAGTTAAAAGAAGGTCTTGAATATGTTGCTAAAAATAACAACATTCAAAAAGATAAAAATTCAATTGTTCGTAAACACGCGAGTATACCAGCGGAAGAGGCGCTTAAAATTTCAACACAGCTTTTACCACTGATTGCTGACTGGCGAGCAGATGACAGAAACGAATGGATGTCTATTGGTTGGGCTTTGTATAACATTGGCGATGGAAGCGAAGAAGCGTTAACCCAATGGTTGGATTTTTCATCTCTGTCTGAAAAGTATGACGAAAGTGGGTGTATTTACGAATGGGACCGGATGATAAAAAAGGACAAAACAATCGGCACGCTTAAACACTATGCTAAATGCGACAGTCCTGAAAAATACGAAGAGTTTATTAAAAAACAAGTCGAACCACTGATGAAAGAGTCCCTTAATGGTTCGCATAACGACATTGCAAAAGTATTGTTTGCTTATTATGGAGATGAATTTAGATGTGCTTCAATTGCTGGGAAAACATGGTATCAATTTAGGAAAGATCAGCATTGCTGGGAGGAAATAGAGGAAGGTGTTTTTTTAAGAGAACATATTTCAGGGCGGTTGGTAAAAGATTATGTTGGATTGGCAAAAAAACTCGCTGAAGAGTTCGGGGCAGTCGAAGACGAAGCAGCCCTGGCAAGTGTAAAGGTACGAAAAAAGCAAGTAGACAGGATTATTTCAAACATGAAGTCTGCCGGATTTAAAAATAGTGTTATGACAGAAGCAATGGAGGTCTTTTACGATCGTAATTTTGCACAAAAGCTAGATCAAAATCCGTTGTTGATGGGTTTCAGTAACGGTGTATATGATCTTAAATTAAACCATTTCAGACCGGGTATCCAAGATGATTGTATTAGTAAAACAATACCAATTGAATACAAGGAGTATAACGCCGCAGATAATGAAATTGAAGATGTTAAGGAATTTTTACAAAAGATATTCCCAGATAAATCTATTCGTACATATTTCCTTGATACTTATTCTGATATTTTCGTAGGAGGTAATAGTCAGAAGAAAGTATATATGTGGACGGGAGATGGAGACAATGGAAAGTCTATTGCCCAGAATTTTTTTGAATTAATGCTTGGTCGTTTAGCGATTAAATTCAATACTCAGTATTTCACGGGTAAAAAGACTCAAACAGGAAGTGCTAACCCAGAGTTATCAAGAGCGGCACCCCCAGTTAGACATGTTACCATGGAAGAACCAGATGCAGACGAACAGCTTAACATTGGAGAAATGAAAAAACTTTCAGGCGGTGATAGTTATTGGGCTCGTGATTTATTTGAAAAGGGTAAATCTACACGTGAAGTATTCCCCATGTTTACTCTTACTTTCATCTGTAATAAGCTTCCAAAGCTTAAATATTCGGATCAAGCAACATGGAACCGTATTAGGGTAATTCCGTTTGAATCAACATTCGTCCCACCAGGTGAACAATGCCCTGAAACATTTGAGCAACAACTTCGTGAAAAAAGATTTCCTATGGACAGAGATTTCAAGGTAAAGATTCCCGGTATGGTTCAGGCATTTGCATGGTATTTGCTTCAATGGAGACAAAAGATAACAGTTCGTATTGAACCCGAAAAGGTCAAGGAAGCTACCGCTATCTATCGCAAACAGAACGATATTTACAGACAGTTTATTGAAGAATGTATCATTAGTAATGTTGATGTTTATTTATCGCTTACAGAGATGTATGCCCAGTTTAGGGAATGGTTTCGTGAAAGTTTCCCTCACGTACAACTACCTATTAAAAACGAGGTCAAAGAGTATTTTGAGAAATTATGGGGGGAAACAGAAAGTGGAATGCGATGGCACGGGTATAGAATACGCACACTTCAAGATGACATTGAATCCGGCGATGCTGTAATTCTAAATGATAGCGATTTGGTGAATTACAGTAATGGTCCTCCTGTGTAAATTACAATTGAAATTAGCATCTGTTTTATATTAAATAATAACAGATAATGCCAGATCAACTAGTTATTGAAGAAGACTGTATATTAGGAATGAAACATATAGAAGATGAAAGTGTAGACATTGTAATTTGCGACCCTCCTTACAATATTGGAAAAGATTTCGGGAACAATAGCGACAAACAGCCAATGGAAGATTATTTGAATTGGTGTGATACTTGGATATCAGAATGTATTAGAATTTTAAAACCAACAGGTACTTTGTATATTTACGGATTTAGTGAAATCTTAGCATTTATACGTGTTCGTATTAACATTAATGTAAGATGGATAATATGGCATTACACAAACAAAGTAACACCGTCTTTGAATTTTTGGCAACGTACTCACGAAAGTATACTATGTTGTTACAAAGAAAAACCAGTATTTAACAGGGACGACGTAAGAGAACCGTATACTGACACCTTTTTGAAAAACGCGGCTGGAAAAACGCGAAAGGCGACAAAAGGAAGGTTTAGTAATGGCGAAAAGGAAACGACTTATACTGCCCATGAAAATGGAGCATTACCTCGCGATGTTATTAAAGTATCTGCATTGGCGGGAGGTGCCGGTAAAAAGGAAAGAGTTGATCATCCGACGCAAAAGCCACTTGAATTATGTGAAAAACTTATTAAAGCAAGCATGAACAAAGAAGGAACTACAAAAGTAGTAATTCCATTTGCTGGATCAGGAAGTGAATGTGTAGCTGCTAAAAAACTAGGTGTTGATTTCACTGGGTTTGAAATTAACAGCAAATATATTGATTTAATCAACGAACGACTTCTTAGTATTTAAATAATTAACCAGATCTTCTTCGCAAAATATTTCAGTAAAATAATCACTGAATTTTTTATTATGCTTTTCAAAATCATTTATTGAAAACCAATATGCTTGTTGAGGCGATGCCGTTCCATCTTTATCTTTTTTACCTTGACCTGTTATAACATTTTGTTCAATAAGAGTTTGAACATCGCTTCTCCAACCCACAAAAAAATCTATGCTTGAAATATTAAGACCTGTTAGTAAAAGTATATCCCAGTCTTCATGTTTCATTTCAATATGTTGCCATTTCCAACATGCACCATTTGCACCAAAACGCGACGCTTTTTGCTCGATTCTATATTTGTTTTTTAAATGATCGTGACCAGATGATGTTCTATTATCTAATTTAAACCATTCGCGTGCGAAACTTTCCATATATTTTTCCCCGAATGTTTTACCTTGTATTGTTGTATATCTTAAAATATCCTCGGACGCCCCTTTGCTTAAATAATAATCATACTGTGATATTGGTTGAACAAACGCTTGATGTATCAACATTTGTTTCATATTCGAACATATTAATCCTTTATTAGGTTGTTGCATATTGCTCGCACTTTTTGATTAGATTACTAATCAAAATATCAATTTTCTTAATATTCACTTAGCCCTTGCCTTCATTTTACGTCTAGCCCTTTTCATTTTTCTCATTCGTTTTTTCTTCCACTTGTCTCTCATTTATTATGGATTAAATGTTTTTATAAATATAGAATAAGTAAAAATTGATTTTGTTACTCGTAAAACAAGATAAACTACATATGAGCAGCAGAAGCCCGCCGATAAATATTACGATTACTAATTTTCCTCATAAATTTTTTGCAGAAAATGTAATTTACGGACTAAGTTTTAAGGTTCCTATTTCAAGCGAGTTTGCAAAAACAAAGGAGGTTCTTAACAAGTTCGCGTTCAATAATGAAATAGATGGTATGTACGTTTTGTGTCCTATTAACGGTAAAAATCAGAATAATAAAAAAATCCCGACGCAAGTTAAACTAGGTGTTACGAAAAGAGCAAAAATACAAGAACCTACAAACTCAGCAGTTAATAGACATATTGCCACTAATATCGGTGTTATGGTTCCCGAAATAAATTGTATTCAGCCAAATCAAAGTAATCCATCTACGTATCTAGTATTAGCAGAAAACACTCAATGCGCAACAAATGATATTCAGTCTACAATGTATCGGAATAACGAGGATGACTTACACCGAAACCTGGGTATATGCGTGGTTGGTAGTAAATGTGAAATGACAAGACTGCTTTCGTCTGAAACATTTGGGTGTTGCATTGATACAAATGATATCATAGGAGTCATTTGTATACCTATTAGTTTGGCGTTAAAACAAACTGGAAGTATTTAACATTGGTTATTTTTTTGCATAACATAAAAAAAAATAAATATTTTATTTAGATAAATATGAGTGCTAAATTTAAAATTCGTGAAAATTGGTGTCCTGATGATGCAAATTGTGGTTTTTGGGAACGCCTTGTCGGATGTGATGTAAGCGATTGTACACAGCCATCTCCAACATGTGCACTACAGGCAATACAACAAGGAAAACTTGTTAATTCTGCAAGATTTAATGCTCTTTTACAACACCTTGAAGGCGGGGTAAACAGCTGTGTTAATGCTAACGGTTGTACAGGTGATCAAATTATGGGATCACTTACTCCTAGTTTATTTCCAGGTGATGGTAGATCAATTGGTTTTCACCCTGAACAAATGACAAATGCACACCCTCAATGTGCTGGTTCAGGACGAGTAATTGTCGACAGAGCAACATACGGTGGACCTGGAACTTTAACAAAAGAGACTGTTAAAGCAGGGCATTTACCGCTTTCATTATCGGATGTTTGTTATTTATTACACGATTTGATGTATGGTTTCGCAACCCCCGATAACGGCAATAATTTACGTATACACGCAGATCTTGTTCTTTTGCATAATTTAAACCATGTACGTAATAACTTAGGCGAATCCGATTTTAACATTTCAACCGCCCAAACTGCGTTTTGTCTATCCGAACCCAATGGAATGGCGGGTGGAACATGGAATATGGGATTGGGCGCTCAATATATCTCCGGTATTATAGGTGCCGCATCCGACATCTCCAGAAACGTTTTTTCGGCGAATGGAGGGATTCAAAATCCAAGTCTTTTGGATGCGGCACTTAAAGTTGTCAGGGCTATGAAAGTAGCAGTTCAAAACGGGGTTGGTGTAATTAGTTCATTCGGATTTTTCGAGGACATGGAAGTTGGTGGTAGTATAACAACGTGGGGGTCTGGTCCATATTCCGATGTGTATTATCAAAGATATGGAAGTAACTCGAGTTCGTACTTTGCATACCAATATTTGAACAATTATATGAAACAAGAGTTTATTAATAGGTTGTTTACATTTGCGAATACATTTTCCAATACAACAAGAGGCAGATGGGGGACTTTTATAACGAATTGTGATTGATTAACTTTACGGTCATGTCAGTTACAAATACAAAATCATTATATATGTAAATATAATGATTAAAATAAAATCGTAAAATTATACCCATCCTTTGTATTAACGATGTTGTAACCGTCTTAATAAACTATCTTCCATTCATTGATCCCAATCTTCTTCTATACGACACACCCTTCTGAAAATATTATAACAATACGTGCATAGATCCATACTTTTTAATTGAAACACTGTTTAAAAATCAATTTTCATTCATTATCGTTAAATATTTTGTATTCTTCGGGAATTGGTTTAATAATATTACGTCTTTTCAGATTCTGTATACCCTTTTCAGCTGCTTTTTGTTCCGCATCTTTAAGCTTTGTTGCCATCCCATGTCCAATGTCGCCTTCGTTTTCAATGTACGCATATGCCGTAAAAAAACCAGTCTCTAAATCTCTTTCATTTCTATACTTGAGCTTACCAAGTGTTGTTTTATGATAGTCAAATAGTTCTTTTAGGCGCGTTTTTGAATCATAAAGATCTTCGTATTTCAGAGAAATTTCAATTTCGTCAAACACGCTTTTCAATATATCGTAAATAACTGCGTGACCAACACCTGGTCGAGACATATCATCAATCATCATTTCAGTAACCCCAATAAACGATTCAACGCAATCTTCTAACAGATCCTTCTTTTTTCTTCCTCTGTCTTCTTCGGATGCCGATATGTAGTTCCAAAAACCCAACTTATCACCAATCTGAGAAAACGACTGGCGTGCGCCGTAGTTAATACGCAATCTAGCAACCACTTTGACACCCAGTGGATGACGCAATTGTGGAAATCGCCTGTACATATACCATACTATAAACTTATTCGCTGTAACATCCCCTAATTGCTCATACATCTCGTAATTTACATCTGGGTCTGCAGATGTAGATGTAAAAGCTTGTGAATACATTTCCCAATTTTTTTGTGTCATCATTTTTGAAATCCGGTCGTCTGAAATGTTTCCTCGTTTCAGAAGATTAATCACTAATTGTTTAAAACCGTTGTCTCTAGGACCAATATATATTTGAGTGTCGTTCATCTCCATTCTATTTTTTTTGTATAAAAATGGTTCTAGAAAATCATTTTTTCACTTAAGGAAATTAAATGAATATAATAAATGAGCGATATTACATACACAATAACTACTGATGGATTTCTGGTAATTCCAGCGGACAAGCAAAGATATCACAATCTTGTAGCGCAAGTAAATGGTAAATGGTCAGTACAAGAAAATGGATGGGTTATAAAAGACAAGATGAAGTTGGATATGTTTAAAAAGTTAGTTAGTATTGCTTTTCCCGAACCCATTAAACAGGATCCAGAAGATGTAATAGAAACCGAACTGATTTCGGAAAAAATACGTAAGTCCGATATTTCCAGACGTTATCGAAGAGCAACAAGTCCTGGTTATTCAAGCGATAGCAGTATAGACAAAACCGAAGAGATCAATAAATTATTGATAGAAGATTCAACCAACGAGTTGTTTTTATCAAGTAGTAGCGATTCAGATTCAGAATCAGATTCGGATTCATCTGAGGATTTTCCGAAACGTTCTCCTCATAGAAAAAATATAGCATCAGATGTTGTACTTGATAAAATGAATGCGGTGCATAATAAAATGTACCAGAAAAAAATATCTAAAAAAAAGTAGATATGTGTTGGTATTTACAAAATTGAAAATAATTTCTATTTTTCAATTGTTATTTTGATGGCCTCTAGCTCTATTCAGAATATTGGCGTTTTTTTAACGACCGAAAAACTACTAGTAATAAACACGGATGTATTACCAAATCATAAATATGTTGTAAAAAACTCGGATGGTTACGAATACTCTTTGTTTGTAAAAGGTCGTCATGTATATGTCTACAACGAAAAAGGTATAGAAATATTAAAAACACAAGCAAACGATGTTTGCTCCGGGAGAACACATAATGATATAAACAACTGGCTTGATAAAAAATGCGTTGACATTTCTAAAATACCTCAGATGTTTGATATGTCATGTCAACGACGACAAATAATAGTGAAAGGCTATGTACAAAGCGGAAAGACCTCTTTTATGCTATGCTCTGCGTTAAAATTCATGTTTGGAAAATCTCATATGTCGTCCGTAATAATACTAAGAGACTCTATATCTGATCTTTCGCAAATAAAAAATAGATTACGTGATATGAAAGAAAATATTACACACTTTTTAAAATGTAATAATTTCACAGAAGAAGTGTATTTTGAAATATTAGATGGAAATGTTTCGTTTGAAGAGTATCATGCCGCTTTTAACGGAGTTAACCCCAAAATATTTGTAATACTTGGGAACAATTCGCAAATAAAAAAGATAAACAAAATGATTGAAAAAGTCAATGAATCAAAATTTGCATTGTTTATAGACGAAGCTGATTCCAATGATACAGGTGAAAACCAAAGAAAGGAACAATTGGAAATTTTAAAGGATAGTTGTTCCAAATTGTTTTATATTTCAGCCACTATCCTCGAGCTTGGATTACGAGATGAAGATGTAGATGGAGATGTTTATATGCTTCAAGATGTACCTCATTATTTGGGTCTAGAAAAATTATCACATAGAGTTTTGACTGAAAAAGCAGTCTCCAACGGACAAAGAGAATCGGATCCTTTTGAAAATGATCCAAATCTTATTTCGTTTATTGAAAAGTTCGAACAGTTCATTCCTCATTTTATTGAAATGTATAATTCAAAACACCCACAATACTGCCTTTTATCTTGCGGACAGGTTATTGAACCGCAACGTAAAATATTTGAATACATTTCTGGTAAAAACATAACAGTTATTTTGTATAACGGTGACGGTATTGATATGTATGATAAACAACTGGTTGATAAACAAATCATTGTAGATCAGTATACTTCATCTAAATGTACTTGGAAAACAAATGCACATAGTTTTGATAAAAAAGTAAGTATTTCATCCCTTATTCAATGGTTGAAAGATAATGGTGGAGTTGATATGTTTCCGAGAATAATAATTATTTCGGGTAAACTAGCATCAAGAGGTATTAGTTTTACGAGTGCTGACTACGGTAAATACCTTAACTCGTTCGATAAATGCATTCCTGATTGGGTTGGTTGGCGTCTTACTTCAATGTATTACATTCCGTCAAAAAGTACAACCCAACCTAACATAATGCAAGCAATAGGCCGCGTTTGTTGTATTTCACGAGATAATATTCAAACACATGTTTATTCGACGGAAGATGTTTTCACTGATCTCAGAAAGGCGTATTGGTTGCAAGAAGAAATGGTTGTTAGGGCTAGACAGTTACAGAGTGAACAGGAAAACTTACTAATTAATGAAGCCATGAATAATATAAAGTTTCAAAAAGGAAAACTATCAAAACGCAAACTTACAATAAACGCAACTAAAAAAATCGCCCTTGTAAATACAGTTGGAAACGACGAAGATGATAACGGGTTTGATGTTTCAAAAACGTATTTTGATTATGTAACGGATGATCAAAAAATAAATGGTTGGACTGTTGATATTACCGAACCAGAAAATACCGAAGAAATGTTTTTGTCAATTGAAGAGTTTAATAGGTTTACAAAAAAGATGTTTCCAATTTGGTCAAAGGATTTTAGTAACATTGCTTGTTTTATGCAGAATTTAGACCCAGACAAGATATATTCAAAGTTTGATATTTCTGAATTTTGTATTCATAATAACATTCGAAAGGGAGATGTTATGTCAAATGAAACAGGACGATCTAATAAGTATGGAAACATTATACAAAAACTCAACAACAACAAGTTTAGGTTATACCCGGAATTAGTAACAAGTTATAAATTATTTTTTTAGATTTTCAATTATTTTTTTACAAATAAATTGAAAAATATTTAGAATTCAAAGTTAAAATTTTTAGTCGGGTTAAAGCCGTCATCTTTCTCACGGAACTCTCGATCACTCAATCCAAGAGTAACTTGAAGACGTTTCTCTTTGTCTCCCTTAAGAGTTTCACACGATTGAGGGGTAGAGTTCTGGTTCCATTTACATTTTCTTAAACTATAACCTTGGTACGGTTTTTTGTCGTAATTGCTTTCGCATCCTGATTTACCCATAAAAGATTCGCACGGGATTTCCCTGTTTTTCATCTCGGCTTGCATATTCCATTCACCCTCTTTGTTACCTAAAAATAACCCATCCATATTAGCACCGCTTTTGTCTCGAACATTGTCATTTTTTTTTAGATTTTGCATTTTAGACTGGAGCGCTGTAACAAATTCATTGACAACTGGTTTAACACATCTTTTACCCTCCCTTATTGTACCAACCGAGCACGTAGTAACACATTTTTGCAACACGGTATCCCATAGTTCGCTTGTTTCGCATTTAACAATATTGTCAATTTTCTTAAGTTTTGAAAGACCTTCTTTGAAATCGTTTGATTGTAGTACAGCTTCGCCAACAACCTGTTTAGTTTGTGAATCGGACTGATCGAGCTTTTTTGAAAAGCCTTGGATCACATTTAATAAAACTTGACGTTTTTCTTTTATGTCACTTTTTATTTTTTTGGTGTCGTCAATGTTCTTCTGAAGTTCCTTGTACCCACTTGATAGGTTATTAATATCTTTGCTTGATAATTCGATATCTTGAAGTAGTTCATTTTGAATATTTTCTTCATACTGTGCAAGATTGTATTTACCGGTTATTTGTTGGGCTTGTTTTTTAATCAACATTTGTTCTAAGTTTCTGAAATCATCAAGTTTTTCACTGACGATTTCCGATTCTTTCCTGACGCTCTTATCAACCGAACTAGATTTGGATATTTGTTTTAATACATTTGTCATGTCTTGTTTTAGCGATTCAAGTTTTTCATTTGACTTTCTAAGGTCTTCAATTTGCTCTTCTTTGATACTTTCTTTTACATCGGCCACAACATCGTATACAACCGAATCGTCAATATCACTTTTCTGTATATCAGCTGCTATCATTAGTGTTGACTTTTCAGTATCCTTTAAAAAACTATTTCGCAACTTCTCTTCTTCATCGGAAAGTTTCTCGTCGACCTTTTCATTTACTTTCTCTTTCTTATATTCCCAATCTCCTTGATAATTAGGAATTGTTTCACACAAATTACTCATTAGTTGGAACTTGATCTCTGATTGTTTTTTACATCCAGGGTTTTTGTCAGGGTGGAAAACAAGCCCGGCCCTTTTCTTCATAACACCCTTACTACAATACTTTTTAGAAGGAATTTGACCGTTTGACGGACACCCTTCATCACTTGACTCAGCTAGATCACTAGTCTCTTTTTGATATACAGCACGCGCACCAATGTCTATCATTTCTTCATTAAACATTTCAAAATACCTATCTATTTCTTCTTGTGACATTTTTATCATATCATCAAGTTCCAACTCGGACGGTCTGTTTTTTAAATTCTTGAAATCCGGATCGTTCAAGTAATCATACTTCATATCCTCAAGTTCCTCTATAAGATTTTTTTCATCGACTCGTTCTTTTGCTAACCTATTCATACACTTTTCTCTCCATAAAAATGCATCATCGTATTTTTGTTTCGTCTCTCCCGATGATGCCTTTGGTTTCGCCTTTGGTTTCGCCTTTGGTTTCGGCTTTGGTTTCGCCTTTGCTTTAGGAGGAGTCTTTGCTTTAGGAGGAGACTTTGCTTTAGGAGGAGTCTTTGCTTTAGGAGGAGTCTTTGCTTTAGGAGGAGTCTTTGCTTTAGGAGGAGACTTTGCTTTAGGAGGAGTCTTTGCTTTAGGAGGAGTCTTTGCTTTAG
>Ga0209631_10004990_pt1 | contig 14342 bp, 17 predicted proteins | sample COG_08_FD_184752 | JGI IMG/M metagenome (GOLD analysis project Ga0209631, IMG submission 184752) | Pelagic Microbial community sample from North Sea - COGITO 998_met_08 (SPAdes) (version 2) | ecosystem: Environmental > Aquatic > Marine > Neritic zone/Coastal water | place: Helgoland, sampling... | reverse complement strand
TAGCAGTCAAATTCTCCCTCACCACAGGTGATTGAGACATAGTCAAGCGTGACCGGCGATGCGTCTGCGTACGTTGCTTGTCCCGAAATGCGGTAGGTTTCAGCGCTGACAATTGGGCACAACAGGGTTGCGATCAAAAGCGCCAGCAGTAGCCTTCGCATGGCCTCATGTTATGTTGGTGGCTTAAAGAGTCTTGATTCAGGCCGTGGCGAGGACACACCGTGAGGGATGTCTTTCTTCAACCATTGAAGTCAAGGGTTGGCCACACTCAGGACTCAACTTCAACCGGCCATGCGAGCACGTCTGGGCCTGAAAGCCGCAACGCTGCAACACAACGCCAGATCAAAAATACAATCGTCGCAGAGATGAAGATCTCTTGCGCGCCCCAGGCCCACGCATCAAACCAGCCCTCAAATCGGAACTGCAAGGGATAGAGCGGTACCGTGCTCCAGATCCCAGAATGAGAGGGCATGTCCAAGAGCAGATGGGAGGCATAAGCCACACCAAGCAGCATCGGTTTTTTGAACCATAGCAGCAACGGCATAACGACAAAACCCCAGAAGAAGAAGGAGTGTGAAATCTCCCAAGGGATCCATGTCCAATGATCGACAATCCACGGGTTCGAATAGAAATCCTGTGGATAGGCATAGGGGATTGCGTTGCCTGATTTGATGCCAAGATAGGGATAGGCGAAGAAGTTCGCCATGTCGGGCGCCATGGCCGCCAGCGCCCCTTTCGCTTGCCGGTTTTTGATTCGTTTAGGGCTCAGTTCCCCGATGAGTGCGCCGACCAGCGCATGCGTGAGGGAATCCATGCTTCGTAAGAGACGAGCACCTCAATGTTTGCTCCATAGAATCAATCAATTGTTGAGCCGTGAACAGATTCGAGCATTCTGTGGAAATGATGCACGCCTTGTTCTCGAGTTGGGGAGTACCTTCCGCGGTCATAGGCAGACGAAGCCATCCCACGCTGCACCAATTCGATGACCCACTGGTCCTGATCCTCGACCGTGTCAAGCAGTGAACCCGCACCTTGGCTCGCCAGCTCGGCATTGGCCACATAGCCCCGGTAGAGCACCCTCGTTTGGGTGGGGGAAACGGGGACGACGATGTTGAGTGAAAGCCCCCATGGATAGAAGTTGAACATCATGTTGGGAAACAGCCACAGGTAGTAGGCCGCAATGTCTTGGCCAGCATCAGGGTGGCCTTCTGGAAGGTCGAATTTGACATCACCCTCCATGGCCTTGCCGATTTGCAACACGCCACCGTCAAAGGCCTCCGTGGCATAGGCTCCGTAATCAAGCGCTTGATTCAGTTCGGGGTGGACATAAGGAATGTGAAACCCTTCGAGGTAATTGTCGACATAGAGCATCCAATTGGCATCGATCGTGTGGTCTCGGTTGCGCGAGGCATCGAGCACAAACGCCTCAAGTCCAAGAAATCCAAGACGTTGCTCATGTCCTTCCCAGGGCACCTTCGCTGCAGCATCGAGTGCGGTGAAGTGCATGCCCATCCACTGTTTGAGGGGAAATTCTGCTAAGTTGTCGCTTGCACTTGGAAAGCCAATCGCCTCTGTGAATTCCGGCATGTGCCTGAGGGTTCCATCCAAATTGAAGGTGCGTCCATGGTACCTGCACTGCAGGGTTTTTGCCGTGCATGCCTCCAAAGCCACGCGCATGCCTCTGTGGGTGCAGACGTTGGAGTGGCATGCTGTTGTTTTGCCCTTGACGAGCACCATCGACTCGCCATTGATGGCTTCGATGTGTTCGAGTGGCAGCACGTTGTTGGTCTCGACTTCTGATTGATGAGCTGCAAATTGCCAGCCATTGAACACCGATTGGAGGCGTTTGAAGTGCTCCATTTCGGTGTACCACGCTGAAGGAAGGGTTCGCGCTTTGCGAATGTCTTCATCGATCAGCGAATCGGTCATAATCTCACACCCAAACGTCATTCTCAGCGGTTAAATCGCCACCAGCATCACCGGTGTTGACCACGCCACGCGGTTCAACAAGCATGACGTGGCATTCGGTTTTGGCGTAGGGTTTGTGCATCACGCCTTTGGGCACGACGTACATTTCGCCTTCAGAAAGGTGAACGGTTTCATGTTTCATTTCGATCTCCATCGAGCCTTTAACGACGATGAACACCTCGTCGGTGTCCTCGTGATTGTGCCAAATAAACTCGCCTTCGAGTTTGGCCAGCTTGAACTGGTAATCGTTCATCTCTGCAACCACGCGTGGGCTCCAGTGTTCACTGAACAAGGTCAATTTCTCTGCCAAGTTGATGGCGGGCATGAACGGTTGAGGCCGCCTGCTCTTCTTTGGTTTAACTCAGGGTTCAGTGGTTGGGTCCCATCCTGAGATGTAGTCGCATTCAAGCGCTCGAATAGCATCCATTTCACTTGAAATGTCAACCGATAGCGATGCTAGATTCTCAATAATGCGGGATGGGTTGCTTGATTTTGGAATCGTGATACAACCCTCATCGTAGCAGAATTTGATCGCCACTTGGGCGGGGGTGGCGTCCAAACGCTCAGCAATAGCACCGAGTTCCGGGTCATCCACCTTGTGGCCTCGAGCGAGTGGAGAATAGGCCATGACCTTGGCACCGATGGCTTCTGTGGCTTTCTTCAGTTGCGGTCGTTGAAGCCACGGATTGAATTCGACTTGATTGACCGCCGGCATGTAGGTTGCATAGGTTTTCATCGCTTCAAGATGGGCAGCGCCGTAGTTTGAGACACCAATCGCTTTGACCCAGCCCTGTTCGAGGCAGTGCTCCATCGCTTTCCATACTGGAGCGCGGTGTTCTGGGTCTTCAGGTGGTGCGTGAACGAGGTAAAGATCGATGTAATCAGTATCGAGCAGTTCCAGAGATTTCTTGCAATGCTCGAGTGTGTCTTCGTAGCCAACAGCGTGACCTCGTCGCAGTTTCGTGGTGATGAAAAGAGACTCACGCTCAACACCCGCTTCTTTGATGGCTTGACCCACTTCGTGTTCGTTGGCATAGGCTCGTGCAGTGTCGATGTGCGTGTAGCCGGCTTCGAGTGCCGTAAGCACCGATGCCTTGCATTCGCCAGGTTCAGACATCAAAAAAACGCCAAGGCCGAATTGCGGTACGGTGTGGGTGTAGGCTTGCGCCCCATCTGGAGTGGTGTGTCCAATCTGCATGGTTGTCCCACGCCGAGGGGCTTCATCAATACGACGATTAGGCTTCAGTGGTCTTGCCTTCTTGCATACCGAGGTAAATCAGAGTGCCACCAATGATGAAGTTAAGTGCTAAACCGACGACGTTCGACGCCTCTTGATGGCCAATTTCAGCGATGAAAATATCGTTGACTTGGATGAGTGCACCAACGATCCACAGTGCGCCTGAAGCCATGGCCCAGGTGCCGAGGTTCTCTGTACCAAACTGTTCCATGGTCAAAGCGATGTGCATGAATCCGATGCACATGAAGGCAAAGCCAGCGTTTCGAATGGCGCTCGCACCTGCTTCGTTGGCAAGACTTGAGTCAACGAGCCATGTCTCTAGAGCACTCATTGGGGTGAAAAGAAAGAACATGGCCCACAGCAGGGAAAACCCACCAGCGACGCGCATCACAAGAGGGAGTTTGCTCATCTTCAAGCACTCTCTTCAGCAGGCGCGGCTTCATCTATGTTCCAGCCCATGACGCCACACAGGGCAGGCATGCCCCAGAGAATCATTGGCAGAATTGCTTCAGGAAGTGGAGCTGCAGGTTGACCAGCCATATCAAGATCCATTCCGGCTGCAATCACAAACCACACGAAGACAGGACCGCAGAGAACTGCGGCAAGCCGTGCTTGTTCTTGGCCTTCTGTCATCAGACCGGCATAAATCAAGTAAAACCCAACGGCAGCCCAAAATCCGATTAAGGCAAGATGATCGCTACCAAGTTCTGCATAAGATGCTCCAACGCCCATGATCATGTGCATCGTCGCAATAATTAACAGCCAAACCTTCGTATTTAGTATAGAATTCAATTCCATTGTAGTGGAGGTCAAGAGTATCGATATAATGATTCCTCAATACTTTGTCGTTTACAGGCCTAGTTGTTCACCTTCCAAATCGAGCGAAGAACTGATTTCCATCGAACTCTATGGTGCTTAGACTTATGTTGTTGTTCGAAGAGCGAAGGTCATGGATGGTGGCCTGATTGTGTTCAGCCTCGCCGCCACATTTTTTGCGGCAGCGTTGACCGTTCCTGCGGGTTTTGGTCTTGCGACCATGATCACGCCGGTGGTTTTCCTGTGGCTTGAACCACATGAAGCCGTGGCTGTTGTTGGGATTGTTCATGGCTCGCACAACGCTTGGAAACTCAAGGTGCTTCGACAAAGCGTCGATTACGAGGCAGTCAAACGATACGGCTGGGCCATGGTCGTTGGTGCGCTGATCGGGGCTGCACTCAACACGGCGGTTAAAGCGGATCCCTTGCTGTTGATTGTCGGCATAGCGTTGGTGATGTTACCACTGCTTTCGATCAGTGAAAAGTGGACCAACTACCGTTTGCCAGAAGCCGAAGACCGCATCGGTGGTTTTGGTTCTGGGTTCTTTGGTGGACTCACTGGCCATCAAGGGGCGCTTCGGGCGATGTTCTTGCAAAAGCGCCTGCCCGACAAATCAGAATACGCAGCGACAGCCGCGGTGCTTGCTTTGGTTGTCGATGTGACGAGGGTGCCGGTGTACGTGGCGCTTGAAGGCTGGCAGATCCTTGACGCGGGTTGGCTCATCCTCGGGCTTGTTCTGGCGGCCGTGCTTGGTGTTCAATTGGGTAAGCGCTGGCTCAAAAAATGGAAATCTGACACCATCCGCAACGGTATTTTGGTGGCGATTGTCGCAAGTGGTGTGCTCTACATTCGAGAAGCTGCTGTTGCCTTGCAGTGGCTTTGAATTCAACCAAATGTATAGGAAACCCACCCAAAAAGCAGAATTGCGGATAGAACTGTTCCTGTTACAAGACTTGTTTTTTTTGTGGTCACCCCATAGATCATGAAGGCCACCATGGCGATTGGAATGAATAAGAACGTCAAGAACATCAATAAAAACTGTGTATCCCAATCATGCCTGCCATACCGCCACGGTAAATACCACCAACTCATGAATCCTATCGGGAGATAGGGTCCAAACAAGCCGGTAAGAAAAAGCAAGACTGACCCCACAGTCGGGGTCTTTGATAGTCGAAAGGTAAGATTGATGTCTTGCATCATGAACCGATCCTCGTGGGTGTTGGAGACCGATTGAGGTCTGGGCTTCTTTCTTTTTTTAAAGTTGGATTTTCTTCTTCCTCCTAACGGCCAAGTAAACTCATCTTTACACGAGGGGCATCTTATGAAGCCCTTGTTGACATCCATTTTTGGCGACATTTGATGGACACAATAGGGGCATTCAATCGCTTTCATGCGCGCAGTAGATTCGATGTCAAGATAAGTATTCACCAGTATCGACTGGTGTTCATTTGAAACAGGAGGGCACAGAACGAGCCGCCGAGAAACAAGAACTCGGGCTTAAATCATCTGAGAGGAGGCATCCATGCGCCCTTTTTGCGCGCATGATCAAGCACATGCCAATACAACGTGACGATTGGCTGCGCTCGATTTGGAATCATTTCATCGACTTCATCGATTGAAAGAACACTTGGTGCGTTCTTCCAAACTCCTTTGGCCAGCGTGGAAAGTGGAAACATCGTCAACGCAGGTCCGTTGGCGGGCAGGCCAAACCGCGTGGCCCAAGGCCGTTCAATCACATTATGGCCGTTCATTGCTTTCATGACGTCAGGCCATGAATTGCCTTTTCCTGCTTTCTTTGCGACCACCCATGAAGGGTTCACTGATGAATCGACGCCGTAGCCATGTTCGGCCAAGACTTCAGCCATCCATGGCGCGATGTAGCCAGCAGGGGCACGAAACCAATGACGGAAATGGGCAGGAGCGCGCTTGCTCAAGATCGCCGTAGCCTGCATCAGTGCTGAAGAGAACCCATCTTTGTCTTCGGGCCAAGCCGACCAAGAGCGGTGGGTGAGTCCATGACACCCCACGGTCAACCGCTCGCCATATTTTGCTAACAAAGCACTGAACCATCCCCCAAATTCGTCCGATTCAAACAGATCTGCAATGACAAATAATGTGACTGGGTGGGTGGTGCTTGCTAGCCACGAGTCAAACGCACTCATCGCCACTTTGTAGGGCTTTGAAAGCGCCTTAGAAGAGGACGGGTTTTTGCTGCGCGTTGGGTGGCCTTGAGCAGAAGGAACATGCCGCAGATCGTCAAAATCAACAGTGAGCCAAGTGCGCGTCAACCGGTTCAACTCCGAGGCAAATCGACGATATGAAGCCGGTGAGGTACGGTTCGCTCACCAATTTCAATCCCGATGAATTCCTCGACGGTTTCACCCTGCCACGCTTGACATATTCGAGTTGCAGTGGCGAGCCCTGCTTCGTTGTGAGGGTGAACGGTGATCTCGATTCTGTGATGCTGTTCTTCGCTTCTTGCACGTTCATCGAGCCATGTGAAGATTCTGTTTGCAGCCATAATGGCAATCCCTTTGCGCTGATACGATGGGCGAACCCAATACCCAAGGTTGTAGGATGAGCCGATCAGTTGCAGTTCATCTCCGAGCCCAACAAGACCAACGAAGGTGTTGCCCTCTGGCTGACAAATCCACCAAAAATGCAATCGATCAGCACCGGCCTGACTTTCGACATCAAACAGCATGTCGCTCAATTGCCCTTGGACATTGAACGAAGCATCCAACCAAGGCAGTGCGGTTTGAGCGGCGGCAGGGTCTTCGTTGTAGGCTTCAAGCAAAGAGGGGAGAATCGACTTGTTGACCGGTTTGAGCATCAAACCCTGATCCAAATCGAGTTCCGGTGTCATTGCCTATGCCCCTTTGCCGAGTTGAGCGACCGCAGAGGACACTTGTTCATCGTTTGGATGCACATGTTGGGCCATTGCCAACGTCCATTGCAAGTGTTCTTCGCGACCAAGCTGTCGCATTGAGGCTCCTATGTGAAGCAACATGTCGAGGTTCTTATCCAAGTGTGGGCCCAGTACGTCAAGGGTTTGTGCGGCTTCAGGAAGTCTGCCAGCCTTGATCGATTCAAGAATTGAAACCACTTCTCGATAGACTTCACGTGGATCCCACGGCTCTTGAGCAGGCCAGGGCCAAATTCTGTTGTTGTGCTGAGGTTCAGGTACCGGAGTTTCTGGTGCCTCATCTGGTAGGTCAGGAGCGACAATTTCGGCAGCAGCATCAGGGAGTTCAGGCGTAGATTCCGGAAGATCAGGAATTTGAGGCGTTTCAACATGCGCAGGCGTGACCGAATCCATTGCGTCGGGCAGTTCGGGTGTTTGGAAGGGGATTGGTTCGGGTTCAGCCGCTGCGGTGATGGCTTGTGTGATCGGTAAAGCAACAGCGTCGACAGGTGATTCACCAGGTAGGTCTGGCAGGTCGGGGGTCGGGTTGACAGAGCCTAGGGCTGGGCCAACACTGCCAGTGAGGTCATCGTCCGTTTCGGTTTTGTTCATGGGGGAATACAGATTTCCAAGTCCGGTGTGAACGGGTTCAGCGACCTCTGCCATTGGATCGTGTGCCTCAATCTCGAAATCGACTGGTGCGGATGGTGCATCACTGGCATCCAATTCAACGGCTTCTGGCGATTCATACTCCACTGTTTCTGAAAGGGTTGGCCGTCCTGCCTTGATGAATCCAAGGTCTTCCTCTTCTTCGCCACCTTGGAGTTGACTTTGCCCGATTTCTACGGTGACTTCCTCCATTGAAAGCACCGCTTCAACGGCGATTTCTTCCTCCTCGTGCAACTCCTCGCTCAGCAATGTCGCCATAAGTTCGCTTCCAGACGAGGAAGGGGTTGCCATTGGTTGGTCGCGAGCGGATTTATCCAGTGAGTAGTAGCACTGCGCGCATTGTTGTGCCCCTTCTGGGTTGACAAATTCGCAATAGGGGCAAAGCACTCCGTCGACGGATTCTTGTTTCTTCTTGCGAAACACCCTCTGCACCCCGACTCCTTCGTCCTACATTTCCGGTTTAAGTCAATGGGTTTCTCGTACTTGCGAAGCATCATTGCAAGAGGCATACGCTGATGGGGTGAGGCGGATTCCATAGGTCATGGAGGAGCGAGGTCGAGTTCGGCGCATGAACAGCAGCGCTGCTCAGAAGAAAGCGGATCGCGACATCGCTGGTGAGATGCCGCTCAAGTGGCAAAGGGGCCAAGACCACTTCACACGTTTTACCGCACTGATCAGAAGGGAGCTGGACGACGAAACGGCCATGGTCGAAGAGCGATGGAAATCATGGTCCAAACAACGCTTACTGGCGGCAGGCCTCGCTTTATTCGATCTCAATGGCCGAGGGCAGGGTCGTTTTTTCGGTGAACCTATTCTTGTCTTTGAAAACCGTCAGGGCTCCCGTTTGCCAATTCATCGGTTCGGGCATGGTGACATCGTGCTAATTTCCCGCGCCCGCCCTTGGGGTGAAAAGGTCGTTGAAGGGATTGTTTTGGACCGAGGTCCAACCCGCATCCGCATCGTTGTCTCTGAAAAACCAAAAGACCTGAAGAAAGGCACATGGCGACTCGACCGGGGCGCCAATCGAGTCGCGCACGATCGCATGCATGAGGCCCTTTCGACCTTCCACTCCAGCGATAACGAAGGCGGAACCGTGCTTCGCGATCTTCTTCTTGGCTCTCTCCACGATATGGAAACTTCAGCCGCCAGGCCGCCAGAAATCCACGGCCAGAAACGCCGTGGCCCATTGGGCATCGAAAAAATGAAACTCAACCCGTCTCAAAAGCAGGCGGTTGAATCCGCCATAGAGCGCCGCTTAACACTCATTCAAGGCCCGCCTGGTACGGGTAAAACGCACACTGCAGTGCACCTTCTTTCCGCCTTTGTCCAACTTGGCAGAGGTCCAGTGCTTGCAACTGCTGAGTCAAACGTAGCTGTTGATAACTTGCTCGAAGGATTGCTTGAACTCGGTGTTAAAGCCGTACGAATTGGCCGACCAGTCAAGGTCCGAGAGCATCTGCGCCAGGCAACGCTCGACGCTCAAATTGAGCACCACCCAATGCAAGAGGAACTTCGCTTTATTCGAGAACAAAACGACGAACTTCGCAGAAGCCTTGGAGGCCTCAAGGGGAAAGAAAAGGGCATGGCGCACCGCGATGTCAACAAAAATTTCAAAGAAATGAGGGCCATTGAGGGCAACATGATTGCTTCTGTGTTAGACGGCGCAGAGGTCATTTGCGCTACGACCATCGGTGTCGGTCACTCGTTGTTGCGCGACCGGCGATTCCCCGTGGTGCTGATGGACGAGGCAACGCAAGCAAGCGAGCCAAGTGCGCTGGTGCCGATCACCCGTGGTTGCAGGCAACTTGTCCTCGTTGGCGACCACAAACAACTCCCTCCAACCGTCATCAGCGATGCGGCGCAACAAGGTGGTCTTGGCCAATCGTTGTTCGAACGCTTAACAGAATGCGGGGTTGAAACTCACATGCTCACCACTCAATATCGGATGCACCCCACCATCCGAGAATACCCAAGCGCCCGCTTTTACGAAGACCGCCTCCTCGACGGCTGCACGTCCGCAGAACGACCCCCGGCAGCAGGTTTCCTATGGCCTGATTGGGATCATCCAGTTGCCTTTGTTCCGATCGATGGCTCTGAAATTGTGGACGATGAAGGGAGCAGCAAATCGAATTTAGATGAGGCTGCAAAAGTCCTCTCTGTGGTGAGTGGTCTGCTTTCTGCGGGTGATTTGACGCCAGCAGACATCGGTGTCATCACCCCCTACAGCGGCCAAGTGCGCTTACTGACCGACTTGTTTGAACAGGCTGGCGGGCGCGACGAACACGGCCCGTTTGCAGGCCTCGAAATCAAGAGCGTGGACGGCTATCAAGGCCGGGAGAAGGAAATCATCGTGTTCTCCGCCGTAAGGGCCAACGACAACGGCGAGGTTGGTTTCCTCCGCGATCGCCGACGCCTCAATGTGGCCATCACACGAGCTCGGCGCGGATTGATTGTCCTTGGAAACCCGAAGACGCTGCGTCATGATGGCACGTGGCGTGCTTGGTTGGATTGGGCTGAAGAACGGAGTTTGTTCGCCTGGCATGTCACCCATGGCTGAACCCAATAGCCAATAGTTGACAAAGGGCAGAACCTAGGCACCAACATGGCCGAGAGTGCTGTTGGTTTGTATCAAGGCGGCGGCACCCTTGCACAAGCCGTCCTCGCATCTGCGCCAGAGGGCATGCTGATCGCACCAGTTTGGAAGCGGGTGGCAGCATACATGCTTGACGTCGTTGTTCTAACGCTGCTGTTGCACTTCCTCACAGGTCAAATGCTCATGGTCTACATGTCTGATTTTTCTCTGCTGGGCGAAGGGCCACGCTACATCGCAGCCTTTGTTCTGAACTGGTTTTTGTTCCTCGGTGCTCATTATCTGTACTTCAAATACACCGGTCGAAGCATTGGGCGCTCGCTTGCTCAACGTGGCCTGCGCATTGCCATTGTTCACGACAATGGCACTCCACTCGAAGACCACCATTGGGGTCCACGAGCGGTTGGAAAACTGATCTACCTCATCCCCATTATCGGCCCACTCTGGTTTGGTTTACGAGATGTTATTCGTGGCCGCTCCAAGGAAAGCGAGTACAGAACTTCGATTGATACAACCCATCACACCGTGGCGGCAGTCGACTGGTCGTTGCCTTCTGAAACACGCCTGCGGTTGCGTTGAATTGAAGTAGGACTTCGTTGAGTGGCCAACAGGTGAGCACATGAGCGACGAACACAACGCACGGACTTCCTCGCTTGAAGCGCGCCTGACTTCGGTCAAAATGGAAATCGACGACGACGACGAAGATGTCGTGTTCGTCACCATCGATATGACCAACGAATCCGCCATGCCGGTTGGCGGCCTTTCAGCCTACATCACCACCGATAAAGGCACAAAAATCGAGCCACTCACCTCCATCACCTCGCTGGGCCCGGGACTCACTCGCACTTTCTCGTTTGAATTCCCACTTGAAACTGGCACCTGGACCTACTCTGTTTCAGGCAGCGGTCAGAACCTCTCTCTTGGCCCCTATGAAGCGGATTTTGCCTTCGAAGCAGAAGAAGGCCGAACGTTTGGAAACGCCATCGGCTCAAGTTTGTTCAGCGGTGCGTTTGACGCCAACCTTGACGCCTTTGGCAAAGTCCAAGAAAAAGAATTGATCGACCCAACGTCGGTTGTCATGACTTCTTATCATGGAGAAAACGCAGCAGGCGGCGCAACCAAAGTCAAACTTGGTGAGGCTAAAGCAGCCAAAACAGATGAAGAAGGCCCACGAACGCCGCCTTGGGCAACCGCTTCGCCTGCCGAGTCAAATGACCCCCTCAGTGCCCCACTTGGCCAACCCGACCCACTTCTCGCCCCAATCGCCTCAACTCCGGTTCCGGCTCCGGCCGCTGAAACTGAAGAAGTCGTGGACTTGCTCGCCCTTCCATTGACGCCAGCTTCTCCTGATCCGGCACCTCCGCCAACGCCACCGGTTGAAGCAGCACCCCCGGTTGAAGTTGAACCTGTAACGGCTGCTACGCCCCCATCTTTGCCTTCATCCTCTCCTCCATCTGGCCCTCCATCCGGTCCACCGTCTGGTCCTCCATCTGGTCCACCGTCTGGTCCTCCATCCGGTCCACCGTCCGGCCCACCGTCTGGTCCACCGTCCGGTCCACCGTCCGGTCCACCTTCGGGCCCTCCATCTGGCCCGCCAGGTTCTCAGCCAAAGCGCCCCGATAATTTGTGAGTGATAGCAATGAGCGATGGGTTTGTGATGGAGCTTTGCGGCAATAAGGCTGCATGGCAAATAGTCCCCGAAGGCATCACCACGATCAATCTTGAAGCGGTCGGTATGGCCATCGCAGAATCGGGTTACACAGTCGGCATTCAAACGAGGCTTTGTTGGACCTTTTCTGGCCCATGTGATCTGACATTGTATCCGAGTGGAAAATTGATGATCAAAACCGAAGACAAAGCCCTTGCAAGCGAAGTTGCACAACTTCACGTTGAGCAATGGGCGCATGCATAAGGGGCCCTCTGCATGTCATTGGTACCTGATTCCGTCATCGCTAGTCTGCAGGCAGGTGGCGTGATTGCCTATCCGACTTCGACGCTTCCAGGTTTAGCAACACTGCCCAATCCAGAGGCCCTCGATGCATTGTACAATCTAAAGCAACGACCGGCCCATCAACCCGTCAGCCTTGGTGTCCATTCATTGGAACAAGCCGAGGCGTTCGTCGTTGTGCCTCCAATTGCCCATGAATTGCTTGCAGCCTTCCCCCGAGGATCGCTCACGCTTTTGCTTGATGCACAACATCCGGTGGACCCGCGCTTAGGCGGTGAGAGAATCGCAGTGCGAGTCTTGGAACATCCAACGGCGCGAGCGCTTGTCGCCCATGTCGGCCCCGTCACCGCAACAAGCGCCAACACGTCAGGAGAACCCCCGCTCGAGTCGGCTGAAGCTGCCGGCATCGGACTCGGCCTTTCACCGAACTCAATCCTCTCGGGGGCGTGCCCGGGTGGGCTTGGAAGCACGTTTGTCTCCCTCATTGAAGATGAAGACGAACCGAGCGGATTTTCGGTAAGCATTATGAGAGAGGGCGTCGCACCTGCCAACGAGGTGAAAACATGGATGTTGATGAGAGTCTGAAGTACTGGCGCGATGCTGGCCATGTCGCTCGTCGAACCCTCGAGGCAATGAAGCTCGAACTTCAACCGGGAAAGACCTTCCATGAAATCATAGAATCCGCAGAGCGGTTCATCCACAGGCACGGTGGAAAGCCTGCCTTCCCCGGTACCATCCACACCAATGATCTCGCAGCGCATTTCACCACCAACCATGCAGTAGAAGGCGTTGAAGGTTGGTCTGGCGATACGGTGCTGGAAAAGGGCGATTGTGTCAAAATTGATTATGGCGTTCACATCAAAGGCCACATTGGCGACAACGCATTGACGTTCGAGGTCGGCAACACCAACAACCACACCGATCAAATCAAAGCGGCAAAGGAAGCGCGGGATGCGGCGATTGAAGTCATGCACCCAGGGACTCCATGGTACAAAGTAGGTGCAGCAGCAGCCCAGCCCTCAATCGATGCAGGATTCCAACCCATCCGTAACCTCTGCGGCCACCAACTGAAACCCTGGCAACTTCATGCTGGTGTTTCAATTCCATCCTATGCTTGCGGCCCGGATAACCGAGGCTTCTCGGGCGTGGTCGAGGAAGGCAGCGTCTATGCGGTTGAGCCGTTCAACACCACGGGCTCTTCCGGACTGATTGAAAACATAGGATCGCCCCACTCATCCAATATCTATCGCGTCACAGGCCACACCACTTCCCGTAAAGCCCGTGCTAAGGGTCAACTGAAACCACTCGGTGCGCAAATGGCGCGCAACCTTGAGGAACGCTATTCGACGTTACCATTTGCAGAGCGTTGGGCCTTCCCGATGCTCGAAAAACCATTCCCCGAGGCCGATTTGGCCAGCCGTCAGAGCAAATGGAATGCTCTTGTCAAGAAACTGATCAGCATCCGCTTCCTCGAAACGTATCATGCCCTTCGTTGCATCGACGGAGGAAACATCTGCCAGTTCGAACACACGGTCTACATTACCGACGGTGGGCCTGAAATTCTTACAGTGGAATAAAGCCTATTTGTGGCAATCAACGGACAGATGTCCATTTTCTGCTTGAAAACCAATATAAACCGCGAGTGCCTCGGAGTAAACGAACAGGGCTGCGAAGTTCATGTTGAGTGCATCCCATCCCCTCCGCATTACTCTCACCCTGTTCACCTCTTTTTCTCACCCTAGCCTTGCGGCAAAAAAATAACATCTGCGAAAAAATTGTTATTTCGAAACTTCCGCGCTGTTCGCGCTTACAAATCCAATGCTCCACTCCCGTTGGCGCGCCAGATCCAAAATTGTAACACTTGGATAAAAGCCCAAAAAACGCTGTTTTTGGCACTCAGCGCGAAGTAAGCAGGCATTAGCATTAAATAAGGCGGCTGCGGTAGGGCACCTACCCCCGATTTCGGGAAGGAGGACAAAAATATGCAAAACGAAAAAATGAACGATGAAGCTGTAAGCCCAGTTATCGCTACCATTCTAATGGTCGCAATCACTGTGGTTCTTGCTGGTGTGCTGTTTGTGTGGGCAAGCTCCCTCGCAGAAGGCAACACTGACGGAAACCTTGCTCTGTACCAATTCAGTGCAGAAGACGCAAACGGCGACACAACTGACCAAACAGACGACAACCTCGTCCGTGTGACCATGAGCCA
>Ga0209631_10004987_pt1 | contig 14352 bp, 8 predicted proteins | sample COG_08_FD_184752 | JGI IMG/M metagenome (GOLD analysis project Ga0209631, IMG submission 184752) | Pelagic Microbial community sample from North Sea - COGITO 998_met_08 (SPAdes) (version 2) | ecosystem: Environmental > Aquatic > Marine > Neritic zone/Coastal water | place: Helgoland, sampling... | reverse complement strand
TGGACGCAGGTGGGGACCCGAACGAGGATGGTGAAGACGACGGCAAGGAGAAGGACGGCAAGGAGAAGGACGGCGATGGATCCAACAAAGATGAATCCGACGACGACGACGACAAGCAGGCGAGACTCGCGCGCCGACGCAAGCGACGGCTTCGTAAGATCGCACGCCTGCGACGGACACTACGCGGGGAGGACGCGGAAGACATGGGCGGCGCCGCGGCGAGGAACGCGGCGGCCGTCGCGGGCGTCGACCGCATCAAGAAACTGTCCGAGGAGGAGGACGCCCTAGCCGAGCGCCTCCTCGCCGAATTCTCTCGCGACGAGGAAGCCGCCGCCTCGGTCGTCGTATTCGATTCCGCGTCGCAAGTCGAATCATCCGCGTTCAGCGTCAAGTCCGGCGCCACGAACGTGACGGACACCACGTCGCACAACCCTTTCGCGGTGCCGTCCACGTTGTCGCTGCTCGCGAGCATCAACCACCCGGGCACTGGCGGAGCTGGCGGGTTGAACCAAGTCGGGGAGTCACCAAACGACGAGGAGACGAGGCGGCTGGCGGAGATTGAGCGCGCGCTGGGTGAGTTCAAGTCAACCGACGACAGGACGGACGCGTTCGTGTCCATGACCACGCAGATGAGGATGGGGGCTGGGTCGCCCGGGGGCGGCGTCGGTTTAAGTTACGCGGGGGGCGGTGAGTCACCGGGGGATGACTCAGTCGCGGTTTCGGAGCGGCCGCTCTCGGCGGCGACCGGGGTGTCCGGCGCGTCACCGGCGCCGAGCAGCGCGAGCGCGTTCGCGCGGCGGCATGGGCTCGTGGTCGGCGACGCGGAGAAGGAGAACGCGGGTGGGGGCGGTAGCGCCTACCTGGAGAGCGCGAGGGAGGAGCGGGAGTTGAAGGAGGTTTCCGAGGAGGTGGATTTAAGGCTCCGGCGGATGAAGACGAAAGGGGAGTTTCCGGCGCGGCTCACCCCCGAGGAGATGCGCGCGTTGGTGGACGAGTGCAGGAGCGAGCAGGGCGCGTGACCGGTATCCGTAGTAGCGCGCGGGTTAGATGATAGTCTACGTGTTGATCGAAATTACACCTCGAGTAGCGCGAGTTTCTCTCACTTCCTGAAGGTGAGCTCTGATCATCTCTCGACGCGCGTCAGTACATTTTTCCCATCATGCCCCCGGAACTTTCGGCAGCCTTGGAGTTCATCGCCAAACCTCGGTCCAGCACGTACCCAACCTGGTGCGGCTTGAGGGTCATGTACTTGCCGATGGGCAGCTCGCTCGGCATGCGCAGCCCGCCCACCCGCACGCGCTTCAGCTTCTTCACGTCAACCCCCGCGTTCGCGGACAGCACGCGCACCTCCCGGTTACGTCCGTCCACCACGTCCACGAGGACCCTGTTGGCGGGTCCCCCGTCTCGCGCGCCCTCCATCGTCTCCACCCGCAGCGGCGTCACGTGTACGCCGTCAACCTCGCATCCTTCGCCCATCTTCTTGATCTGCGCCTTGGTCGGCCTCGTGGACGCGGTGACGATGTAGGACTTGGCGATCTCCGAGGATGGGTGCGCGACGCGTTGGCACCACTGACCGTCGGTGGTGACCAGGAGCATGCCGGTGGTGTTGACGTCGAGGCGGCCGACCGTGAAGAGCCGCGGGGGCAACTTGTTCTTGTGCTTCTTCTTCCACCCCTCGCGCCAGTCGTCGAAGAGGTCGAGGACGAGTTTGTCCTGGTCCCGCGCGCGTGCACCCGCGCCCGCGGCTTTGTTGCTGCAGAGGTACCCTTTCGGTTTGTGGAGCAGAAAGTAGAGGTGCCCGGCTTCTCCCAGCGATTCCACGCCCCCCTGGACAACCTTGCCGTCGACGGAGATTACGTCGCGCGACGTGGACACCGCGTGCTGGGGCACGGTGACGGTCACGCCGTTGACTTGCACGCGCCCGGCGAAGATGAGGTCCTCGGACGCGCGCCTGGACGCCACGCCGAGCTGCGCGAGCGCCTTGGAGAGCCTCTGTCCCTCGTTCTGCCGCCTGTCCTTGAGCGCCCTGGCGTCGAGCGCGTCTTCGCCGTTGAAGCGCTTCTTGACCGGCCGCGGGCCCTGGCGCTTCTGCGTCGGGGGCGGGTACGACGGCTTGGAATCCGGTAAGAATCCCCCGCCCCCGCTGGAGGAATCCCCCGCCGGAGGATAGTACTTCGACGCGTTGCAAACCGTGGTCGACGTCGACGCGTCACGCGCGTACCACGACGGCCATCGACAATTGGATTCCGTCCCGCTCGAGCGCCCCTCGCCGCGTGCCCGGGCGCATCGCGTGTGTGCGACCGCCGCGCGGCGGGTTGACGCGCCGCCCGCGCCCTTGAGCGCGACCGCGGCGGTGAACCGCGACGCGAGTTGCGCCAGATGCAGCGCCGCGCAGTGCATCGCGCGAAGAGGTAGTGAAACTCCACACCGCCGCCGCTTTTTCATCCATAGGTCACCCAGAAAGCAGCAGATCCTTCACTGGTGTCTCGCGAGGCTGGTCAATACCGGCGATGACGAAGCTGGTCAAGACCGGGCGCAAACCCGGGGGCGGGCTAGCACCCAAGGGCGGCGTCAGTAAGGGCCGCGGCGGGAGCGACAACGCCAAGTCGTCGCAACCGCCCCGCAAGAACAGCGGCGCGTGGAAGGAGGAGTTTGCCGAAAAGTTCAAGTTCAAGACCAAGCGCGCGGGCAAGGCGGTGAAGGAACGGAGCGAGCGCAAGGGCATCCCGGATTTCCTCAAGCCCCAGGAGAAGGGTGAGAAGCTCACGCCCAAGCAGGTGGGGAAGATGGTCGGCGTGGTGCTGCAGCCGGTCAAGGCAAAGTACGGCGGTCAGGGATTCGCGAAGCCGTCCTACTTCATCAACGGCGCCGCGCCCGACTTCAAGGAGAAACTCGACGAGCTCTTCGACGAGCACATCGACGGCTTCAGTGGCAAGTCGTTTCGAAAGATGGGAAAGAAGCAGGAGAACGCGGGGATGCTGTGGAAGCAGCGGCTCAAGGCCAAGGCGGAGGCGGAAGGCACCATCGTCACCGGCAGAAAGAAAAAGGAAAAGGACGTCGTCGCCGCGGTCGCGGTCGACGCCGACGAGGGCGACGAAAAACTCGTGGCGCAGGGGGGCGTGAACTGGAAAAGGAAAGAGAAGGCCGCGCCCGAGGCGACGTCGGACGGCGATGTGCGCGATGTCGATAAGAGCGAGGCGCCGAGGGGCGCGAGCGGCGGTCTGAGTCGAAAGCAGCGCACGAAGGCGGCTCAGATGGGGATGACGCCTGAGGCGTACCTGGATTGGATGCAGCGGGGCAAGGTGCGAGTGACGGTGGACACGGACGCGAGAAACAGCGCCATAGAGGCGTACCGCGCGATGCAGAAGGCGAAGCTTCAGAAGGCGAACCCGCGAGGCAGGCGGTGACGAGTCCGCGGAAGTCTGTAGCACTAACAGTTAAAATAATCAACTTGACAACTGCCGGCGGGCAGGGCGGCTTAATACAGGCACCAAAACAACACAGAACGCGCGACTCGTAACACTTACGCGAGCTCCTACTCCGATTTCACCCTGTCCTCCTCGGCGGCAGCGGCGCGTAGCTTGGACGGCGCGAGGGGCCCGTCGAAGAAGTGATGTCTGAGCCCAAACGCCAGCCTCGATACGTTGAACACGAAGAAACATCCCCACACGCCCTCCACCGTCGATCCCCACACCTTCAGCGCCCCGAGCATCAGCGCCGTAGACACGCACATACCCCCCGCGAGCCTCGCGAACGCCTGGTGCCCCTGCATCAAGCCCTCCGCGACGAACACCAGCCCGTTGAGCGGCATCTGCATCGCGCCGATCATCACGGGCCCTCGCGCCATCGCCTGAACATTCTCCAGCGGCGTGAAGAACTTGAGCCCGGGCAGCAAACACAGCTGCACGCACGCCAGGAACGTACCGAGCAGGAACCCCCACACCAACAGGCGATCCGCGCATACCTTCGCCTGCGCCTGGCCCCCCTCCCCTTTCGCCGCGTTGAGCTTCTGCGGGATGAGGATGGAGGCGAGCGTGGACAGCGCGAGGACCGCGATGAGGCACAGCTGGAACATCTGCGCCGATACCGTGTGCGCCGCCGCGGCTGTTCCGGTGGCGTCCATCTGTAAGATGGCCCGCATCACCGCGAGGAACGTTATGTTCTGCGCGATTGAACGCATCTGCACCGCCGCGCCGCCAACCATCAACTTCCCGATGTTCCCCCAGCTCGGCACCGCGATCAGTGAACCGAGCGTGATGATCCCTTTCTTCATCATCGCGCGAATGTACAGCGTGAAGGACGTCACCTCGGACGCGGACGTGGCGATCGCGGCGCCCGCCACGCCCATCGCCTTCACCGCCCCGCCGCCGAAGATCAAGATGGGATCCAACAGTAAGTTGACCATCTGGCTCACCAGCGTGATCTTCATCGGGGTGGTGACGTCCAGGGTGCCCCTGAACGCGGCGAACCCGACGGTGGAGACGATCGCGGGGACGAATGTGAGCGCGCGCCAGCCGATGTAGGGCGCGGCGGCGGCGGCGGTTTCCGACCCGGGGACCACTCCGACCACTTGTAAGCTCGCGGCTTGGAACACCGTGAGCAGCACCATCCCGAAGACGCCCACTAAGGACGCGACGAATATGGCCTCACCGGTGGCGCGCTGGACCTCCTTCGTGTCCCCGGACGCCGCGGCTTTGGCGACGACGGGCGCGATGATTGACGGGACGAATGAGATTATCCAAAACGCGGATTGGAACACCTGGTTCGCGGCGCCTTGCGCGGCGAGAGCGACGGTGCTGCCCATGCGCCCGACCCAGAAGACGTCGACGGCGCCCACGAATGGGATGATGAGGAAGTTGAGCATCGCCGGGACGAAGAGCTTCATGATCTGCTTGTCCAGAGCGTCGTTCGCCGGCATGGCATCGGCCCAGTAGGATGCGAAGGTTTTGTTCATCGCACCCGCGTTCCCTTCGCTGTCACGTTCCGTGGCCTCGGCGTCGACGGCGACGCTCGTGGTGGTCTCGGTGCGCTTCGCGTCGCCATCGCCGAAGGAGTAGAGCACCACCTCGCCGCTCGAGGCTGCGCCGGGAACGACGCCCCGGACGGAGGGACGCGTCGAGGCGAGCGATCTCCGGGCAGCAGTGACGTGGCTCGCAGCCTGGCAGCCGTCGACGCCGCGACGCGACCGGAGGGCGACGCCGACGCGCGAGACGCGCGCGCTCGCGACTCCACTCGCGGCAATACCGGACATGGCCGACGCGAGTCGCGAAGGGGCGAGTCTTGCGTTTGGTGTCAGTCGGATGTGTGCACGAAACGATGTGTCCGGTTGTGCCGATTATCCAAAACGCAGCGATGAAAGTTGGCCTTTTGACAGATTTGTTACAACTCGGCGGCTATGTACACGCGAGCGTGCGTGAGTTTATGTGTGTACTAAGAGTTAATCATCGGACTTGGGACTTGCCCTTGGCCCACGCCCTCTTCCCCACCGTCGCCCCGGTCGCCACCACGTTGAAGAACACGCCTGCGATGAAGAAGGCGCCGAAGAGCTCCGAGTCGATGACGGGAACGCCGGTTTCCAGGTTGAGCTGCTCCAGCGGGCCTTGACTCGTCACCGCCTCACCCACGAGCGCGAACGCGAACCCCAGCATGGCCAACCTGCCGTTGAACAGCTCGTACGGCTTCTGCTCCTGGACCTGGAGGTTCAGCGCGTCCCGCACGGACTCGAGCATGACGCCGACTCGTTCCCCGTTGGCTTTCAACGATTCTCGCTTGTTCTTCTTGCTGGAGTAGGTGCGCACCGGGGACGCGAGGCCTTGCTGCACGGCGAGGATGAACGCGGCGCCGAGGCAGAGCCACACGATGAACACGCTCTCCACGTAGATGCCGCCCACCTCGAGGATGTCCTTCGCCACCGTCGCCGGGTTGATGTGGTTCAGGAGAAACATCTGCTCGTCCCGGAGCTGCTCCACCGGGCCTTCTCCGCGGGTCACGACGTCGCCGACGGTGGTGAAGAAGAAGCCCACCATGGCGGCGCGGCCGAGCTTCGTCTCCAGGTCCTGGTTCTCCGCGGTCGCGAGCGGGTTGCCGTCGGTGAAGCCCTCGTCGGGGTGCGCCACTCGAACCCGCTGGGCGTCGCCCCGCCTGCACCCGATGCGAGCATCCTCGAAGCGGCGGGGTGCGGCGACCGAGGCGGCGCGGCGGGTGCGGCGGGTCGCCGGGAGGGCGGACGCGCGGACGAGGCCGACGGGTGCGATGCTGACGGACGCTGCGGACATCTTTCACGAACGCTCGGAGGTACTCACGAGGCGCGCTCAGCCAACTGTGGCGCTCGCCAACCGCGTGAGTTTCGTTCCATTTGGCAGCGCACTTTTCAGCGCCTCAGCCACAATTTTTTTCGACTTTGCCGACGTGGCCGCCTGTGGAGCCTTCATTTCCCTGACTGAACCTCATACGAGCCTCCTCAGCGACGCTCGGCACTCGAAGCTCTCGACCTCCCCGACCGCCACAGTCGACCGCGTCAACGCGACAGGCCGAAGAGTCCACACAAACACCGACGAAATGTCCGCGTTCACCATCACCTCCGCGCCCGTCGTCCGCGCTGCCGCGGGTGCCCGCGCCTCGAAGCGCTCCACCGCGAACGCCACCCTCCGCGCGGCCCCCGCCGGCAAGATTTCCACCGGAAAGTCCGCCGCGCTCCGCCAACGGAAGACCCGCGCCGTCTCCCTCGTCGTTCGCGCCGAGGCCGAGGCCGAGACCTCCGCGCCCGCCGCTGAGACTCTCCCCCCCGTCCCGGGCAGCTTCTCCAAGATCTGCGACGCCGACGCTCTCCCGAGGGGCACACGCAAGAAGGTCACCGCGCTTGGCAAGGCGATGCTCTTGTTCTGGTACAAAGACTCCATGGTCGCCATCGAGGCCAGGTCCCCGGCGGAGGGTGCGTTCTCCGAGGGATTCGAGAACGCGAGGCTCACCCAGGACGGCTGCATCGTCTGCCCGTCCACGCAGAGCACCTTCGACTTGAAGACGGGCGAGATCAAGGACTGGTACCCCGACAACCCGGTACTCAAAAGGCTCACGCCCATCGAAACCTGCCGCCCCATGGAGGTCTTCCCGTGCCTCGCCAGGCCCGACGGCGTGTACGTCGACGTCAAGAACGGCAGCCTCGGCCCCGACTTCGTCGCCCCCGCCACCAAGGGCGGGTCCAACACCTCTTTGGAGAACAACAACGTGTACGCGGTGGAGCCCCAGATGGTGGTGGTGGGAGCCGACGGCAAGGAGATCGTCGTCGACGCCGAAGGGGAATCCGGCATGTCCAAGATGGACCCCGGCACGCTCGCCATCTCCATCGCGGGCGTCGCGGCGTTGGCGCTGGGTGGCAGCGCCGTGTGCGTGTTCTACGAGCAATACGTCGGCCTCGGGCTGTTCTGGCTGGTGGGCTTTGGCATCGCCGCGAAGGTTGGACTGGAAGCAACCGGCGCGCTCGAGGAGGATGCGTGAATGACGTCGAGTGAATGAATGACGGTGAATGTGAGGAGGGTGTTTTTGTGGAACCTCGAGCGGGTATAGGGCTCGGGGTTCGGGCGTCGGCTCTTCTCGCGTCTATTAGGCGCCGCGAGGAGGTCGGTTGTATGTTGGTACCTGACGTGACTTGGGTTTTTCTTAGCGCTTGCTGCTTGTTTGGTTAAAAATCAATCCTGAAAACATTTTGACTATTCTGACCAAATTGAAAGCGGTTTGAAAGCCAAAACGTTTTGAAAGTAGGCGATTGATCGATTGAAAGCGTGTCGATTTGAAAGTAAAATCTAGGTAGTGAGAGGATAAATGAGGATAAATGATACCTGATGATGACTTTTTTTAACTCGAGAATTAACCGTGAGAAAGTGCCGGACAAAACGCGGCAATACTTTTGTCCCACATGACTACCCACCTGTTAAAATACGACGCCTCGTTTATTTGGTCCTTCTCTGTCGAAAAAATGGGGTGTTGAAAATGCCGCGGCGTTTCGCACCGAGGACACAACACCGATGAGCGAGTCCGCGCCCCTGCTGACGCCTCGCGAGGGCGCCGATGCGCCCTCGCGTCGCGTGCGCATCGTGCGCGTTATCGGCGCGAGCCTCCTCGCCGCCGGCGCCGTCGTCGCAGTCGCCGGCGCCTTCCCCGGAGGGAGGGACGCCGTCGCGCTCCTCCGATCTGGCCAAATGCCGTCGGTTTCTCCAGCCCCCCGCGCGGCGCGCCTCGGGGACGGGCGGTGGGAGGAGCTCCAGCAGGCGCAGGAGCTGATGATGGCGCAGGAGCAGCAGCAGATTCAGGCGGATGCGCAGGTCGCCGCGGTGGACCAGGCCTCGTTCGAGGATCGCGAGGCTGCCGTCGCGCACGCGGGCCCCGGCGAGCTCGCGTCCGACGCCGCGGGATCCCCCGAGATTTCCGATGGGACCGCGGCGTCGGAGACCTCCACCTCCACCTCCGCGTCCACCTCCACCTCCGCGTCCACGACCGCGACCTCCGCGTCCGCCGCGCCGTCCGGCCCGTACCCCATGGCCGACCCGAACGAAGGCGGCGGCCCCGTCTTCGTCCACATCCCCAAGAACGGCGGCACGTCCGTCGAGCTCCTGGGCGCGTACTACGGCCGCAGGCTCGGCATGTGCGCGGCGAAGGATTCCGAGGAGTGGGAGGGCGCGCTGGGGTACGAGACGATCCCGGGGTTCAAGTGCAACGTGTGGCACAGGCCGCCGCTGCCGCCCGCGACGGGCGAGCAAGAAGGCGACCTCTTCGACCCGGCCGTCTCCCTGGGTAAGATCGCCAACTCCTTCTGCATGTCTCGTAACCCGTACGAGCGCCTGGCGTCGATATACAGGTACAAGAGCGGGCTCTACCCCGACAAGTTCGCCCCCACGTGCGAGTCATTCGGCGGGTTCCTCGATAAGCACTTCCAGAAGCTCGTCACTAACCAGCTGCTGCGGTGCGTGCACACCGGCGAGTTTCACCCGTCGGAGTGTGAATACCACGTGAGAGCCGACATGGCCAAATCCGAGGCGGACATGGGCGACATCGAGCAGTTATCTTCCTACTCGGACGAGGACTGCCACTTCCTGCCCCAGTCTCTGTACACGCGCGCGTGCGAGCACGTGTTCAAGGCTGAGGACTACGACGAGCAGGTGATGCCCTTCTTGAAGACGCAGTTTGCCAAATTCGCCGCCGCGACGGCGCAAGCGGCGGGGAGCGAACAGAGCGCCGAGGCTTCCCTCGGCGCCGCCCACGACGAGGTGGCGTCCATGGGCGACTACAAGACCGACTGGTGGTGGAACCACGTGGGCAAGTACCAGGGAGACAAAGGGAGGAAGAAGGATGGCTCGAAGATTGAATCGGAATCCGCCGCGGTGGGCGCGAACGTCGAAGACTCCGATGAGACCTCTGCCGAGACGGAGGACTCTGCTGAGACCCCTGTGACAAACTCCCAGGTCCCCGTGACGTCGTGCACGTGGGCCGACGTGTCCGCCGAGACGATCGAGCACATCAAGTTTGCCTACGGCGACGATTTCGAGTCCCTGGGATACTCCCCCGAGCCCCCGCCGGGTCCGCTGGATCTCGCCGGCAAGGACAACTCCGACGCGATGGCATCCCTGGGCTTTGCCCCGGACGTCGTCGAGTCGCGGACCGCTTCGAAGGTGCCGAGGAAGGCTAGGCTCGGCGCCGTGTCGGACCGCCAGGCTATGGAGGCTAGGTACGAGGCTAGGCGGACGCAGGAGCGCGACGCGAATGCGTTTTTCTCGGCGTGGCTCGACGAGGATGAACACGTGGCCAGCGCGCAGCTCGGCGCGGCGCCCACGAGGCTTCAGCAGCAGCCGCAGCAGCAGGAGCAGCAGCGGGGGACGCGCGGCGGCGATCTCTCCAACCCGGTGCAGGAGGCTCTCGCGGACCCCGACTCGATCGGGTCCGGGAGCGGGAACGGGAAGGGTGCCTGGTGGCAGGGTATCTGGCACGGCGGCTGGAAGCAGGGGAACGACGGCGGCGGCGAGGCCCTGGGCGAAGAGGAGCCCCGGGAGCCCCGAGGCCAGCAGCCACGTCAGCAGCAGCAGCCACGTCAGCAGCAGCAGCCGCGTCAGCAGCAGCAGCCCCGTCAGCAGCAGCAGCCGCGTCAGCAGCAGCAGCCCCGTCAGCAGCAGCAGCCCCGTCAGCAGCAGAGGAGAGGAGCCCCCGTGATCGAGGAGGAGACACCCGCCGTGATCTTGGAGGAGACACCCGCCGTCGAACAGGAGCCCACCCTCGCGAAGCAGGAACCCACCGAGGCGCAGAAGGCGTGGTGGATGGCGCACCACGGCGGCGTCGACGACGGCGGCGGCGACACCCGCCTCGACACCCGCCGCGGCGCCCCAGTCCCGGAGACCTTACCCGAGGGCGACACCCGCGTCATGCCCGAGTCCACCGCCGCGCCGTCCACCGAGTCCACCCCAGGGTTTAAACCCCGGAACGACGCGGACTCGGACGTGGACGCGGTGACCATGAAGCGCCTGGAGGAGGCTGCCGTCGCGTGCTCCGCGGCGTTTCCCAAGAAGGGCAAATCCGACTTTCCCGAAATCATCAAGTCGCACCTCCTCGAGATGCACCGCAAGCTCAACGACGGCGCCGCTCCTTCATCCACCGTCCCCGCCACCGTGCCCACGAACACCGTGGGTACCGGCGAGACCACCGCGCCGGCCGACACCGTGACCGACGCCGAGGTTGAGACGCAGGCGGCGGGCGCCTCCTCCTCCGTGTCTGACGAGGAAAAAGCAATCGCGGCGGAGGACGCGGCGGTGGCCAAGGCGATGGAGGAGGAGTCCGCCGCGTACAACGTCCAGCCCGGGGTCCAGCCCGTCGACACCAGGGTCGACGGGGAGATCCAGGCGCAGCCGGAGACGGGAATCGCGGAGCCCGAGACGACGCAGGACCACTCGGGGAGCTACCCCGACGTTCAGCAGACGACTCCTCAGGAGACGACTCCCGAGACGACGACTTCCGAGACGACTGTTCCAGAGACCGTTCCAGACACTGTTCCGGAGACTTCCGCCGAGGCGGTGTCCGGTTCCGCGGATGACATGTCGGGCCTGCGCGAGGAGCTCAAGGCTGAGCTCAAGGCTGAGCTCAAGGAGCAGCTGAAGCAGGAGCTGATGGAGGACATGGTGAAGGAAGCCGGCGGCGGCGCCCCGCAGGGCGTCGTCGGCGCGGCGCGCAAGTAAAATACCTTCCAACTCTTAGCAGAGCGCTCGACGCTCGAGTGGATTCAACGGATGTACAAATCTTACAAACGACCAAGTCATCATCTCTTCCCGAACAGTCGCCAAGAACCCGCCAGTGCGCTCCCGATGCACGAGTGCACCGTCGCCGATATGGCGCACGGCACCGCCACCAGCGGGTCCGCGAAGTGCGCCGTCGCGAGAACCACCCCGAGAGCCGAATTTTGCATCCCGACTTCGATGCTCACCGTCCGCCTGTCCGGCTCGGGAAACCCGAACGCCGACGCCGCGCCGTATCCCAGCGCGAACCCGCAGGTATGCAACGTCGCCACCGCCGCGATGAGCGCGCCGCCCGCGCTGGCGATCGCGGCGGAGGACGACCCGATGATGCTGGAACAGATGAGCGCCACCGTGATCACCGCGACGAGCGGGCAAATCGGCAACACCTTCTTCACCGCGTCCGGGAACCACTTCTTGAGCGCCAGGCCCCCGAGGATGGGCAGCAGCACCACCTGGAGGGTACTGGCGAACAACCCGCCCGCGGGCACGGGCACTAAGGTCCCCGCCAACGTCTTTGTCATCACCGGAGTCAAAGCGCAGGCGAGAAAAGTAGACGCCGTCGTGAGCACCACGGAGAGAGCCACGTTGGCTTTGCCGAGGTAGGTGACGAGGTTAGACGCGGTGCCCCCGGGGCAGCATCCGACTAAGATGAGCCCCACCGCGACGGGACGCGACACGGGGTAGAGCTTACCGATGATGAGTCCGAGCGTGGGCATGATGGTGTACTGCAGGGCGACTCCCAGCGCGACTTGCTTGGGTTTTTTGACGGCGTCGAGGAAATCGTCGATCTCGAGCGTGAGCCCCATGCCGAGCATGGTGACGGAGAGCGCGAGGGTGATGGCGGTGCCCTTGAACCACGTGACGAGCGACGGCGCGGTCATGCCGACGACGGCGCCGAGGAGGACCCACAGGGGAAACGCGTTCGTCGCCGCGTTCATCAACGCTAAGATGGGCGACGACGCTTCATCGGGGGACGATGAGGAGGAAGACGATGAGGAAGCGGATGAGGATGAGGATGAGACGGGTGCTTTGGACCCGCCGTTCAGCTCGGGGACGCCGTACGCGGTGCCGTAGCTGTACCCATAGCTGAACCCGTACCCGTATCCGTACTGCGCTTTGGCCCGGACTCGCATCGGACCCCGGCGGTGGACGACGCGGTCGTCGACGGGACGGCGGCGTCGCGCGTCTCGCGACGACATCGACGGCGCGAGCGCGCGACGCGCGGCGAGGCGGCCGGCGGCGCGCGGCGAAGCGGTCGCCGCGAGGGGTGCGACGATGGACGACGCCATCGCGATACGCGCGCGGCGGGTGTGACCCGTGCCCGATGGTTGTTAGTCTATCTACACCAGTTCCGAGTTCCAAGGGCTCATTGCTCATGTCGCGGCTCGTCGGGTACTCATCGCCGACACCCTCTTTCGTCGCGCCGAGCCGTTCCGACCGGAACCCCCGCCGCGTCACTACCCGCCGCGTCACCACCCGCGCATCGTGGTTCCAAGACGCCGACATGTCCGCGCATGGTGCCGTACTCCCCGGACGGCTCGATCCCTCGCGCACCGCCGTCTTCGTCTGCGACGTCCAGGAGCGCTTCCGTCCCGTCATCCACGGGTTTGACCACTGCGTGCACGTCTCCTCGGTGATGATGCGCGCGGGTAAGATCCTCGGCATGCCCGCCGTCGTCACCGAGCAGTACCCCGAACGCCTGGGAGCCACCGTGGATGAGCTCCAGCCCCAACTCGACCCGAACGAGCCGGCGGTTGCGAAGAAGCTGTTCAGCATGGTGACGCCGGAGGTGGAAACGCGCCTTAATGGCATGAACAGGGACCAGGCCGTGTTGATGGGCCTGGAGTCGCACGTGTGCGTGTTTCAGACGGCGATGGACTTGATGGCGCGAGGGTGGGAGGTTCACGTGCTGGTCGACGGGGTGAGTTCGCAGAGAGTCGGGGATCGGGCGGCGGCGATGAGGCGGCTGGAGGCGTCGGGCGCGATGCTGAGCACGTCGGAGATGGCGCTGTTCGACCTTCTGAAGACGGCGGAGGCGGAAAACTTCAAGGCGGTATCGGCGCTGGTCAGGGAGAAGCGACCCGAGCCGCCGTTGCCGTCGGTGTGATGAGGGATCCCTCGAGGTTGATAAATCAATTTCTTCAACAGTCTTTCAATCATGCGTGGCTACGTACTTGTAATGTCCCCTCACTCTCAGAAGGAGAGCTCCTTGTACACCTTGTCGATGTCCATGCCCCACTTGTTCACGTACGCGTCCAGCAGCTTATCCGCCTGCGTCTGCCCGCTCGTGGCCATCTCCATCAAGCCGTCCACAAAGTTCTCCTCGTTGGCGCCCCGCCGAACCAAACCCTCCTTCGCGATGCGAACCATCTCAATCGCGATGTCCTGCACCGTTCCGTCCCTAAACTTCGTCTGAAGCCCATCTTTGGTGACCGCCACGCGTAGGTACTCGCGCTCCTCCGCGGTCCAGTCCGCCACCAGCGCCTCGGCGTCGTCCAACGCCTTTTCGTCGTAGAGCAAGCCGACCCACACGGATGGCAGCGCGCAGATGTTACCCCACGGTCCCCCGTCGGCTCCCCGCATCTCCATGTACCGCTTCAGCCGAACCTCCGGGAAGCACGTCGTGAGGTGCTGCTCCCAGTCGTCCAGCGTGGGGTACTCGTCTGGGAAGTCCGCCAGTTTCCCCTCCATGAAATCCCTGAACGATTGGCCCGTGACGTCGTAATAAATCCCGTCTCTGTACACAAAGTACATCGGCACGTCCAGGACGTACTCCGTGTATCGATCAAACCCGAACCCATCCTCGAAGACCCACTGAATGCTCCCGGTCCTATCCGGGTCGGTATCCGTCCACACGTCGCTGCGCAGCGACTTCTGCCCGGATGGTTTACCGTCGCAGAAGGGTGAGTTGGCGAAGAGCGCGGTGGCGATTGGTTGCAGCGCCAGCGACGTGCGGAACTTGCGCACCATGTCCTCCTCGGACGAAAAGTCCAGGTTGACTTGGATGGTGCACGTCCTGAACATCATGTCCAGGCCTTTGTTTCCCCGCTTGGGCATGTACTGCTTCATGATCTTGTACCGT
>Ga0209631_10004984_pt1 | contig 14364 bp, 19 predicted proteins | sample COG_08_FD_184752 | JGI IMG/M metagenome (GOLD analysis project Ga0209631, IMG submission 184752) | Pelagic Microbial community sample from North Sea - COGITO 998_met_08 (SPAdes) (version 2) | ecosystem: Environmental > Aquatic > Marine > Neritic zone/Coastal water | place: Helgoland, sampling... | reverse complement strand
TTGTTCTTCAGCAGCAACAGCAGGCATACTTAATGGTCCACTATGCGTTAAATATTTTAATACAGCATCTATTTTATTATCAGTTTCTTGAATTTTTGCTTCAACGCCCTGTTGGGCTTGACTATTTTTTACCTGTGTACCTCCTGTTGTGCCACTAGTTATTTGCTTCTGCCTACCCATTTCAATTTGTATGTTTGCTACTGATCTTTTGTATTGTCTTTCCCAATGTTTTACTAAGTCAGTTTGTGCAGTAGTTTCTTGTTGAACGGTCTTTGTCATTGATTTCCAACTATCTTCAAAGTCTGTAGTTGATTGTGTTACACCGCCAATTTTACTATCATAGTGATCTAATGTAATATCTGATGCTCCTGTAAACTCATCCATTAATTTAGTGACATTACTAATAATAGATATTGATTCTCCCAAATCTTTATTAAATATTTTGATTACCTGTGCTAATCCTTCCCATACTACTATTGCTCCTAATGCAATTAATGTGTACTTGCTAGTTACTACATTAAATGCTGTTGATGCTACAGTTGCAAGTTTTATTCCTTTTGTCATTTGTATCATAGATGCACCTGTTTGAACTGCTGAGAATCCTACGTTTGCAATATTTAATCCAAACAATATGTAAGTATCATTTACTTGATCTGCCTGGTCTTTTACTCTTTGCTGTTTAACTGCTAAATCGTCATGAGCAGTTGCTAACTCATTGGTAAGTAATTCCACCTTTTTCATATTTGGTGCTGCTTTTTTCATTTCTTCGTTGAGCATAAACTGCTTTCTTCTCTGCAAATCTATTGCTCTTTCTACACCAACTGCTGATGCCTGTAATGAAGTTTTTGCCTTTTGTAAGTTTGATATGGAAGTATAAGCCTGTGTAAATGATGTAACTAAATTGATAGTACCTTGAGTTAAAGTTTGAAATCTAACTGCCGTAGTTGTTGCAGTATCTCCTAACTTATTCATGGCAGGTGTTGTATTATCTACTTGCTGTTTGAATTTTGTTAGATCCTGCGTAGAACCCTTCATAAGTCGTTTAAATTCTTTAGCATCTACTTCTATTCTAAGAGTAATCTTACCTCCGTCTACCATGATATTATGTCCTTAAAAATGATATAGAGAAGTATTTACTTTTTACCAATTTTAATATCTTTGAAGAACTCATTACCCAATCCTTTTGTACTTCTACGTCTACCAATTCTGACTCTGGTTGCCAATCTACCTGTTCTTGGTCTAACTATACTTGATCTACCTCTACTTCTTCTTTTGTTATATGTTGTGCCTGTAAGACCTACTGTACTAGTAATGTTTACCTTGCCTGCTATTGGTCGCCAAAATCTGTGTTTTTCAACTAATTTCTGAGATAATGCGTTAGAAATTAAGTTATTTACTGAAGAATCAACTAACTGCATAAAATTGTTAGGAGGTGTACTTCGAGTGCCATTAACTACCCAAAATAATTTTTCTTCTTGATCATTTGTAACGCCTATCTCTAATACTGAATCATTTTTTTCTAATACGGTCCAAGAGTTTCTTAATTCTCCTGTATCTACAGGCGTATTATCATATAACAACTTTAAAGTTGTTGATTCAATTACTGCCATAAATGATTTTAATGCAGGTCTAGGAGAATCTGCCCATGCTATAAAATCATTTTTTACTTTATCCCATCCTATTAGTGTTATTTTTCCTTTTGCCATTATCTTCTCCTACTATCTAATTCATCCTCTTGGTTGAATATGGAAAGTATTTCTGCAATTTCACTCAAGTATTCTACACCATACTTGTCTTTTAATTCTAAGACCTCAGTAAATGTTCCTAATCCTGCTCTTACTAAATTAATAACAGGTACTTTTTCAACAAGTTCTGGATAATCCTCTATTGCTTGCTTTCTTTCTTTTGAGTCTCTTGATCGTACATACCTGATTGCTTGACTTCTTCTATCGTGGAAAATATTATTAAAAAATTATATACCTCCTGCATTAAACTTCTAAAGTCTTTTTCAGAAATACCTGTATCTATTATTTCTTCCATTGATTTGCCTAGACCAATTTGACAGGTTTTTTCCCACCATATTTCGTCAAACTCCAATCCTTCTGTAATTGTTGCATTTTCATTATTTTTTAATTTTTCTCCTTCTTTTGATTGATTCCTAAACCATAACAAATCTTTCATTGGTACATCTTCTATAACAGGAATTTTTAAATCCTTAATAATCCATGCTTTTTTCTCTAAGTTTAAAAATAAAACCATAACCCTTATTTAAATGTTTAGTATTTAAACTTATAGGTTAGTACAGGATTCTGCTCTTGCAGTAATGGATTCAATGAGTGCATCTGCTGAACCTGCTGCATGAGTGTGTGAGTAGTCTGTGATAATTGCGTTTGCATATGTTAAAGTTACAGGTCCAGTTGAATTGAATTTGTAACTTGCTGCTCTTGCGTTTTTGGCTTCATAGTCTGTGTACATAGCAGTTTCGTTGCTTGCTGTTCCAGAGAATACGTCTGCTGTAAATGTAATTGATCTGTCTGTTGCTTTTGTATAAGTAATGTCATTCTCTCCGTTTACTGCCATAACTGCCATGTTTCTGTTTACTGTAGTTGAGAATGAACGTTCTCCGTATGTTACACTGTTCCAAGTGAAAGGATCACCTCCACCGTCAGAGTGAACTATTGGGGATGATGATGTTTCAGAAGTTTGATATACAGGTGTTCCACCGTCTCCTGTTGATGTTGCTGGTACTGTAATGTCTTTTGCAATAAATGTCATGTTTTGTTCCCACATACCTCTTGATATTGAGAGAGTTCCTGATGTTGGTCTACATCCTCTCATGTGTTGGAAATATTCTGTTCCGTCTAGGTTAAATGAATAAGTAAAAGATAATGAACTGTCTGGGGATAATGCTCCTGTTCCTGAACTGTTCCACAGATATTTCCATAGTGTCAAGTCTACAGGATTGTTTCTAAGTGTAAATGCGTATAATGATTGTGTCTTAACTGCATCAATAATATCTTCAGATCCTAATACATTGACATCCATATGCTGAACGTCTGGATTAATACTAATTTCTGTATTATTTCCTACTAGGGCAAATGTTGATGAGTTTGGTGTTACACCGTATAATGCTGCATTAGATACTGAGTCTCCTTCTGTTACAAATTGTAATTCCTTAACTATATCTTGTTTAGTTGTTACATTGTGTGCTGATACCATGTTATCTTTACAAAGAAATTTGATATAAAGAAGTATTAAGTTTTTATCTTAAAGTAGACCATATTGAGTTCTGCTTGTGAAGTAGGTGTTTGATCTACTTCATCATCAGGTTCGATTCTATCAAATGTAGGTTCTGATTCTTGAAAAAATGCTACTTCTGAGGGATTTCCGTCACTCTTGTTTAGCCTGGTTGAACCGTTAGGTCTGTATTCCCATAGGATTCTATGCACTTCATCTTCCATGTCCAATAGAACCTGTAATGACTCTGCTTGTACCTCTATAAAACAAACACATACCCAAGCGTGTTTATCATCTCCGTTTATCTCAAAATCTTGCTCCTCAAATTTTCTTCTTGCTACGTAATTTACTCTAACTTCATTTACAAAAGTACCGTCAGGTCTAGCAAGTTGATCAGGTTCATCTGTATCAGACGAAAAATACGGAGTTATTGTACCTGTAATGTTAGATGCTGTCCAGTTGTCAGACAACAAGTCTGCTATGGTCTTGTCAAGATTTTCTCTTGATCCTACTAAGTTTGTGAATGTTACTGCCATTATGAGTACCAAACATGACCCCAGCGTGATTGATCTGCTGGAGTCTGATTCATGTAAGATCCTAACAATACTTTTACCATGTCATAAATCTGCATTGTGCTCAAAGCTGTTCTTGAGCCTAAATATCTTAGTATCTCTGAACCTGCTAGGTTTGCTATTGAGTCTATGGCAGTAGGTACAGTAGTAAAATCTGTATTCCTGTTTAATATTAGATTAATTACATCAGTTACCGTATTCTGTACTGACGTTACCGTTGCAGGTGTACTGGATTTAGTTCCTCCCCATGCAAGTTTCTCCATTTCGTCAGTAGAACCGTACTTTGTCATAATAATTGTTATATAGACTTCAATCATTAGAAGTATTTATGTCACAAATTTTTATGCTTGATCTAGGTTTGGAATGGATTAGACACGCAAACAGATATTTAGAGAATTTGTACCAAATTAGTACCTCAATGTACGGTACAGTTACAGTACACAAACAAGAAGAAGATAGGTCATTTGAGAAAGAATTTGACTATATCATACAAAGCTTAGGGCTTTAACCCCCTTTTTTTATCTATTAGGATTGGTGTCATAGTACACCCTGTCTGCTATTATTCGTTCCTTAGTTCTATATTCCTTGTCATGCCACATCTCTATTCCGTCTACGCCTGACTGATTGTCACTGTTAATCTCTCTTTTTGGGTGGTCCTTAAACCATGCGTACATTTGTGCAATAATCTCTGTGCCGTCTTTTTCATACAAAGAGCCATGAGATATTGTATCTTCACTCTGCAAGTGCCTGAATGTGAATGGTGCTTTGAACAGTCGTGGTCTGCTCATTGTGGTTATGCCTACCATATGCTGCTTGATAGGATAGCACTTTTCAGGTCTGTCCTGTATAGTTCGTAACGAACTGTCAAAGACCTTTGGATTTATGTCCATATATTCGTCAGAGTCACAGACTATCATATAGTCCATCTTGTCCTTTTTTGCCAAGCTCCAATACTTGTTTCTTTTCTCAATCTGAGTCTTGTTATTCATGTCAACGATATGTATCTTGGAATAGATGTTCTGTAGGTCCTTGAGATACTTTGAATCTGATTCCTGCTTGTCTTTTCTTCCAGCATAAATTCCATCAATTACATAGAATTTGGTTATATAGTCATATACCGTATCATTTGTTAAAATTTTTATTAGTCCTTCAGTATCGTCAAAGTAGTTTATCCCTACTCCTACTTTAAAGATATTGTCTGATGTCAATTATAGATAATGTGAATTTAGTGTACTTAAATCTATCCCAATACCAATAGTTTACTGTGAATCTGTTGTTTACATTGTCATGTACTCCAGATACAAAATGAGGAGTTCCGATCAGTAATGCATGGCATATCTCATGCTGTATTCTGTCACTGTTCTCTCTTAGTTTGAATATGTTGCGAGAGTCATGAAGATACAGGTCAATTCTGAATTTACCTGTCACACCGCTTGGCATATCTGGATTGATCTTCTGACCTGATGTTGTGTTTATGTGTTCAAAGAACTGAGGATTGGTGTCTTTCAAATCCCAAATATGTATATCCCATTTCTGTAGCCATTTGCCTATGTTATAGACTTTGAGATGTGCCAACGTATTCCATACTGTGCTTTTTACAAATCCTTTGTTGATGTCATTGGTATGGAAGTTAATCATATAAAAAAATAAGAAATAAGGTATTTAACCCCTATTCTGAGTTGTCATTTTTGTGCTTTGCATAATCTGCACCAATTAAGATTGCTACAGGTGCAAGCAAAGCGATAGCTGTATTTTGATCTAATGGGATTTGACCCATTCCTGTCCATAAGGCTACTAAGCCTGTATATGCACCAAGACCATAATATCTTAGATTTCCTGCCATACCAACTGCTTTATCTGATACTATATAACCATTATTGTCAGATTACGCCTAAAGTTCTGCAAACTTCAATAACTGTAAGACCTATTGCCATGATTGCAAGTATGTAATCTCTACGTCTTAGTTTGTTTGCCTGTTTCTTTTCCATGTCTGATATGTGAGAATTGTACTCGTTCTCCATAGAAGTTATTCTTACACACAAATCGTTAAGCCTGTCCTCTATTTTGTCTAGCTTCTCGAATATGCGAGCTTCGACATCCATACAAAAATGTATGAAGTTAGAATAAATAGAAGTAAAAAAAAATAAAAGTATAGTTCTATGCGTTTACAGTAGAAACTATGATGTATGTATTTGGATCGAGGATGTCTACACCAATTCTGTGAGTCCAAACAATATCCCAGTATTGTCCTGCGACGTTCTTTTGGAACTCAATTTCCATCTTTCTTTGTGATGCAAGTGCAAATGATTTGCCTTTGACACAAACTAAGTTTCTGTCTGCATTGTTTGCTGAAAGAAGTTCGTTGGTTACAACTATGTCAATACCATAGAGTCTCTCCATTTGTCCGAGTCTGGTAATACCTGCATTTCCGATTTGGGTATATTCGGATAATGAAGTTGAAGAAATTAGTGATTCAAAAGCTCTTGGGCTGATGAAAGCAATCAAGTTACCTGGAGAGGTATCTTGTCCTAATTCTTCTAGGTATCTCTTACTGAAAGTAAGACCATCTTCGTCAAATTCACCGTCAGCATCTTCTTCTGTTGGGTTAGTTGTTGCAGCACCGTCGCTACCACCAATGTGGTAAGGAGCTGTACTAACGCCACCAAAGTCATGATCTGTTGCAGCCAAGTCTTGGAGAATTAGTTTGTGCTCATCTCTGATTGCTTCTAATCTTGCAGTTTCTCTAATTGCGTTAAGGAAACTTGCAGGATAGTCCTCAAGATTTGCTTTTTCAACTACTTGTCTCCAGCCTCTGATGTTACAAGTAACATCTACTGCTGTAAGGGTGTGAGTAACTGCTGTGATGTCGGTAGTTGGGCTTTCGGTAATTGCTCCTGCATCTGGTACTGTGATTCTGTAGAATCTTGCAGTATTTTGTCCTGTTGGAACAGCTTGGAATTGACCATACTGTCTGATAGGAATTGCAGTTTTAGATCCGATTTGAATTGAGATGTTTGCAGATTGTCTAACACCTGGAATAGTTCCTGATGTTGAAACTGCTTCTTGAACCTCTCCGTTTCCAGATTGTTTCTGGATAGAGTGTGTTTCAATCCATCCTTCTTTTTCAAGGACTAATTTGTTATAGCCTGTCTCAAAGAGTTTATCCATGAAGGCTTGTCCTTGTTCTTCAGTAAATGCTTCTTCAACATAACCTGAGTCAGTTGATTCTGCTACTTCAGATTTTGGATTCCAATTCTCTTTAACAGTTTCAATAACTGCTTTAAGGGTTTCAGAATTGGATTTTTCAATTCTTTCGGCAACTTTGTCAGAAACATCTTCTTTAGCAACTTCTTCTTTAGCTGGTGCTTCAGTTGTTGGTGCTACTTCAGTTTTTGCTTCTGCTTTACCTACTTCTACTTCGCCATCTGTTTCAATGGTTACTTTGACTTTTTCCTCTACGTTCTTTTCAGAATGTTCGGTTGTCATGTATGTTTTCTTGTCTTTGTCTTTATTGGAAGTAATATCATCCACATCCACAGGTCTATCCATATCGTCGCCCATTGGTTCTTGAGGCGGAATCTGTGCTGCTGGTTGTACTTGTGGAGGCGGTGCAATAAGTCTCATAAATTGTATCTCTAATGCTGCCAGTATCTCAGTACATTTTCTGTCTAACTCATCTTGTTCAAGGTTAGGATTTCTTTGTCTTATACTGTCTGATAATTCTTGTTTTAATCTTATAGGATCAAGGAAACCTCCAAATGATGAAGGTATTTCTTCTGTTTCATTTAATACTTTGATATACTGTGCGTTGTGTGATTCAATTACGCTTAATGTTGATTCTGGTATTCCAGGCGTTCTTACTATTGATAATTCTAATATTTCGTCTAGTACAGGTGCGTTTAGGCATTTGGCTTTCACAGCATCACATAGTTCTCGTTGTTCCAATACTGATGCTCCTATTGATACCTGATACTGTTCGTTCTCTAATCTTCTTTGCCATTCAGAGTCAAATACTGTTGCTTCATATTTTACCTGACTTTTCTCCTCATCAAAGGTAAATGTTACCTGACCTATGTGAGTGTCTTTGTCATGCTCTACTCTTAATGGAACTTGTTTACCGTCAAATTTCTTTAGTTCTTCTGTGTCATAAAATACACCGTTTCTTGACTGTCTAGGCATCAATGCAATACCTGCTATTCGTTCTGCCATGCTAATATTCTTCCATAAGTGATATAGAGAAGTATTTAGAACTCCTTAAAGTATATGTGCATATGTTGAACAGTAATACCATTACCGTCTGTAGATCTAAAATTTATTAAATCCCCATCACTGATAACTAAGTGTATTTGCTCACTAAAATCCAATTTTCTTGATGTTGAAAAGTCTACCCATGTAGAACCTGAATCAAATGTCATTTGTACTGTTTTATTCCCATTAGTACCAATACTCATTACACATTCTTTTGGTCTGTAATATACTCGTAAATCTTCAGCAAACCATTCTTCATTTTGTGAAAATGATTGGTTGTTGAGTTCTGCTAAAAATTCTAAATGTGGTCTGGTCATGCCAAGTCTCCCCAATCATAATTGTCATAATCTTCTTCTAGATCTAAGATTTCTTCTATCTTGTTAATCAATACAACATAATCTTTCTTTCCTTTGATTGTAACTGATTCAGATATGTTCTTTGATTTTGAACCTATGAATGTTGCATTTGATCTTACATTTCTTGATCCTGAACCTGTGACAGTATCTATAGTATGCATACTATTGACTACGCCTTTATAAGATACTGCTTGTGACGTACTTTCGTATGCACTTGCCCTTACGACTATCTGTTCGGAATTTACAGGAAGTCTTGTAGTTCCTCGTAGCTGTATAGTTCCTTGTATGTGCTGAGTTTCTGGAAATGATATTAGTTTCTTTCCTGGCTTGTCAACTTTAGGAGTGACATCTAAGATATAGTCATCTGAGAAACTCAGATACGAATAAGGCATTATCCTATGAATACGTCGCCTGAAAATTCAAACTTTGTTAACAATGGCTCTCTGCTGTCTAGTTTAGGAGTCCAATAAACAAATACCTCTTGTACCTCGTTTGGTTTTAAGGTGTCAGGTATCTCGAATCTTAATTCAGGGTTTGCATTTTCTACTTTGATGTTGTGAACAGACCATTGAGTGTCAGTGTTTTTCATATACATTGTGTATTTGGTAGTTTCTCCTAATGACACTCTGCCTAGATCTACTGATTCTACAAGGTTGTCTGTTTGTTTATCTGTGTAAATCCTAATCATTTTTCAAACCTCGTATAAAGTTCAATATTTCCTCAGTGTTCTTTCTCTTTTCTGCCCTGTCTAGTTCTTCTCTAAGGTTTACCATTTCCAACAGTTTTTCATTAGTGTCATTGTCTTTAACGGAAGTGTTTTCAGGTTCTTCTCTTGTATCTTGCAACTGATTAGTTGGAGTTACTGACGTTATAGGTGGCTCATCTTCCATGTCATCCTCGTTTATGTTTATGCTGGTGTTGCCAATGAACCACTTTCTTGCCTCTGATCTTTTGATCAGGTTGTCTCTAAATGAGGTAGTGACATCTGCTATGGTTGCCTCTTGTTTCTGAGGTGTCTCAAAGAACAACTGTATGTCCTTTGCTTTTACGTTCTTGCCATGTTTTTGAAGATAAGGAATTACGATTTTCATCTTGATTTGGTTTGCCAATCTTGACTGTATTCTTTTGACCTTTCTTGTAAGTACGGAATCTGTACTTTCTGATGCTGCTCTAGCAGTAAATCCTGCGTTGAAGAACTGTAATGGGAATTTAGAACCTGGTTCTAGCAGGTCTCTTTGTATGTGGTCAATGTAACCCTCAAACTTGCTGTTACCTGCTGACTCTATAATCTTGACATCAAACTCCTTGTCTGTAACTATCTTTGATCCATGTCTCATCTTCTTTAGTGCATCTGCCTGAGTCTTGATAAACTGCTCTCCTGCATCTGCAAAGTGGAACATTACTGTAGGATCTGCATGACCTTCAAATATCTTTGGCATGGCATCTTCCATCTTCTTCATCTGTATCAATGGAGAATCAAACATCTCTCCTGTATCTGGATTAGTGTAAGTTGATAATACTGAATGGTGCAATCCTCTGCCAAATGGCTCTCTTGCAACGTTGGTTAGTTTGAAATGACATACCTCAGAAGGTCTTAGCTTGATGTCCTGATCATTAACGTGCTGTAAATAGTATTTTACATTACCTTTCTTGTCTCTTACTATGCTTTCAACTGTAGTTACTGGAACCTCTATCCATTCTGAGTAGCTAGGGTCATGTTCAAAGAACATATTGCCACATCCCAGATAAGAATACAGTGCATCTTCTAATTGTTCATCCCAGTTGATTGTTTCAAGCCATTCGTTGACCATATCTGCTACAGATTCCTTTTTTGCAGTTATTTTTAGTCCTTTTCCGAGTATCATTTGAATATATGTCTCGTTTGACAAGTTTAATCTAGGATCTTGGTTAATTGCGTTAATAGTTTCAACAAATGGTCTGTCTGGAGACAGTTCATCTTGATAATCTGACTCATTTACCTCACTTTTGTGATTAAATGCCTCAATAACTCTGATAGAACCCTCATATTTCTCTTTTATTGGTGTGTTTTTGGGTAAAACAGGTGTTTTTGAGTCAGAAACAGCCTTATTTACGGTAAAAATGTCTGCCATGTAGCATTTTGTAGTTGTTTTTGTATAAAGTGAAGTAATTTAAGGCATCAATTAGGTAATTTCAAGTACCTTGCTTGCTTTTGAAAGGTTTCTCCTTTCTTATCACAAAGTTCTAGCCTTATACGATCATGTTTTTTACAATTAAATATAATAAAAATGTTACTAATCGTGTTCAAAGTATATTTGATCAGAACCGTTAACACCTACGCAGGTTAATCTTGTACCTGCTACCTCTAATCTTAGCCTAACTACGTATGTTCCTGTCACAACAGGAGCTAGTCCTTCTCCAAACCTTACAAAGAATGTTCCGTCTGCATTTAGTGTGACGTTTTGCTGATTGGAAAATATAAGTTCTCCTCTGTTGTCTACTATTCTGAATGTACCTGTAAATCCTGATATGTCTCTTGGCGTAGTCAGTCTGTTGTCATCATATACTGTTCCTGACAAGTCATATGTTGCAGAGTCAGTAAAGTCTCGCTGACCCCAAACGTTCTGGTCCATTTTTAGGTACAAAACCATATACTTTATTTATTATAAGCTATTATAGAAAGTATATGCTGGCAGCACATACTCCTGCACCTGAATATCCTATGGTTCGTAACGAACAGTTGGATGAATTGCAACAAAATCACATTTATGAGATATGTACTTTTCCAATGCACTTGCCTGACGAGGTTTGTATGAATATGCTAAGGGCAAACACTGATCCTAACGTCATATTATATGTTGCACTGATGAAAGGCATTACGCCTATTGTCACAGTAGGGGATCACAAGGCATTTGTAGCAGACTTTAGCAAGCCAAAGCAAACCAAAAGAGAACGCAAGTTGCCTAGATTTGGCTCAAAGGTAAAAGACAAGTTAGAAAACACATTAAGACTAAAGCGTTTATCCCACTCCAGCAAGAGTTCCTGATCCCATTTTGTAATAGTATAGTGCAAGCAGAAACGCATCTCCAAGATCAAACGGATTCTGTCTTGTCTTGTCCGTTCCGCCTTTCTTGCTGAACTTGATTGTCATCAGTTGCATCTTCAGTTTCTTAAATGACGGATGAATCTCTACGTTCTGAAAGTCTATGTTGTTTGCAGCATAGTTTAGCATCTTCTCTCCGTACTGTGCAAACGATATAGCCTGTACGTTCATTCTGTACTTGTCTCTGAGATCCCTTATTCCCTCTGTCCAAGAACCGTCTACAAACATACGCTTTGTCTTGTATTTTTCAGACAACATTCTGATCTTGTTGATAATGTCAATGTAGCTGGCTCTCTCAAAGGCATCTGCATAGATGACTGACTTTTTGCCTTTGCGTTTTTGCATTATGCATATTCCAAACTCTGAAGAACCGAATCCTGGATCTATGCCAATAACCCTGTCGTTGGTATCGTCATCATTTTGCCATTCGTATTCCGTTCCGCAGCAAAGCTCTATGCCCTCTGGAGAGAATATGTCTCCTACGTTCTTACCCCATACTCCAAGATACTCCCTTTCGTAGCTTCTTGCCTGTGAAGCCTTTTCTAAGTATGATGGCGTGAAGATAGATGTTTTAGTTTGCGTATCTTTTTTAAGACCTGCTTCAACATAGAAATGGAATCTTTCGTATATTGTCTTTTCTGATCCTGTTGCAGGCTCTTGCATAATGTCGTAAAAAAAGCCTCTCGGTTCCTCTCCTGCTGTAGATACCCAAATAACCCAAGAATTTGACTTTCCAATATATCTCTCTCCGACGGTTCTAACGATTGAATCATCTCTAAGTTTGAAGAAAGCTGCTTCGTCGCCAAAAAAGACACTAACCTTTGGTTTACCTCTAGCTGAATGGATGTTATTCGAGGGATAACATTTAACTCTGCTTCCGTTAATGTCGACTTCGTATGCTCCATGATCTACATATCCCAAACCTTTCTTCTGTAAAAAGCCTTTCGCCCTGAGTATCAAGTCCTGTGCCAGGTCGACGTTAGGTCCTGTAATTATCATGGCTTCCTTTCCGCTAAACCAGCTGTCTGTCAGGCTTTTCCATACTACCCACAGCAACACAAACTCTGTCAAGCCAAGTCCTGTCGCCTTGTAAACACAAAACCACTTGCAGGGATTTGTCCTGTCTTGTTCTAGTTCTTCCATCTGCATCTTGTCTAGTATCTCCTGTTCATACTTATAGCATGGATGATATATGCCGTCACGTTCTGGACCGCCATTGGGATAGAATATGTAGTGCCAAAAACAGCAATCAGCAGACTGTGACAATGAGTCCTTGCACCAGAATGTCAGAGGTACTGTAGGTGCATCTCTGGTTGCTGCATTTGATATTATTTGTAAAGTGTTCTTACTGGCTAACCCCATGATCCTCTACCTTTGGCATTGGCTTTGCTGGTCTAAGCTTCTCTCTTTCCATCTTTAGTTTCTTGACCTGCAACGGTAATGCAGAGTCCTGCAACATCTTAAATGAATCCAGTTTAATCTCATGTCTGAATCTTGCCATCTTTAGATACAGCTCCTTGTCCATGTCATCCAATCCTTTTTCTTTCTCATGTGACATCATGGTTTGAATGTCAGCAACGTCATGCTCAAATCCTGTCCTTGCCCTCATAAACTCTCCTATGTACGTGTCCATAGCATCTTCTGATATGCTGTTTTCCAGATCCTTTTCAATCTGCTTGATATGGTAGTGTACTCCAGCAGGGCTTGTCTTGCCAAACTTTGACATAAGTTCTGTATCTTTGTTTATCTTGTTTGCAATCCCGTATGCGTTCTCGCTAAAAAACATCCACTGATTGAATATGTAATCGTGAAACTCCTTTGAAAGATCAGGTCCTCTGGTTCTAGTCATATACACCATCACTACAGTCAACTACAGAACCACAGTTTCCGCATATCTGATGACAGACTGTCATCTTGTTCATTACCTCGTCACATCTGGCACAGTTCAAAGCTTGCCTGTCCTCTCCCATCCACGATATGCTTCCTCTACTTCGCACGTCAAACATGAGTCAAAGAAACATGGCTTGCCACATCTTCTGCAAGTGTTGATTTCTCTGAGATAGTCTTTTCCAGAAAATGATTTTTTCAAGCCGTTGATAAACCCCTCAAGTAATTTCATCAATAAACCTCTCACATACTCTTTTTGCATCATGAATGAGAAGTAAATGTGGAGACAAAGTACCTCCATCCTTGTCATGAACTGTCAATCCCAATGCCAAAGCCTGTATTCCTGTGCAAGACGGATCAGGCAAAGACACAGGTTCGGCATCATTTGTAAATTTCCAGTCAACATAATGCTTGTACTGTGATAAAAAATCAGGCATATCCTCGTATCTTATGATGTTTCCAGGATTGCGTTCGTAATACTGTATGTCAGGGTACTTTTCCCTGATTCGTTTTTCTACAATGTCTCTCTGATAGGACCTGTTGATTGCTATCCATCCATAACCTTCAACATCAGTTTTGAAAAGTTCCCTGTCACAAGGAGCTGGCAAGTGTATTGCAAATGGCAGTTTCTCTAGCAGGTCAGAAGTCGTGACAAAGCAGGGATATTCCTTTACTGCCTCTACCTCTGTCTGCTCCATGCTTCTTAGCTTTGAGCCATGAAATATCAGCACGACTTTGTTTTTTGGAAAATTTAATTTAAACTCTGAATAGTCATGTATCACTATCTTGTCATATGATGTCTGTATGTCCTCTGCCCTTTTGATCAGACTTTGCAAGTCTTTGAAAGTTTCTGTAACGCCATAATACTCGTGGAATCCCATAGTGTCAAACTGTTCCAACTGCAATACCTTGTCGCCAGCACCGTACTGGCACATGATCTCTGCAACACCTGCCATGCTGAACAAATGTAATATACGCACAA
>Ga0209631_10004981_pt1 | contig 14366 bp, 10 predicted proteins | sample COG_08_FD_184752 | JGI IMG/M metagenome (GOLD analysis project Ga0209631, IMG submission 184752) | Pelagic Microbial community sample from North Sea - COGITO 998_met_08 (SPAdes) (version 2) | ecosystem: Environmental > Aquatic > Marine > Neritic zone/Coastal water | place: Helgoland, sampling... | reverse complement strand
TTCTCGTCGACCGAAACTCCAGTTCCAGTAAAAAGTCGTCCCTATTTGGCGGAGGGGGCACAATCGGTGCCCGAGTCAAGGAAGGATCGACGCGATGGGTCACGGATACGTCACGCTAGTCAGCGCGGATGGGTTCGAGTTCGTGGTGCGTCCCCTCCCCCGACCCTTAAACCTCCAGCGGCGCCCGACCGACGGACCCGCCCCCGAATCCGCCCCCGAAATTTCGCTGACCAGATCCCAAATCCCGCCCCGACCAGGTTGACGAGGAGGCTGCGTGCGTGTCGAAGATGATCAAGAGCATGATGACCTCCTCCGGCGGATTCAGCGAGCGCAGCTCCAACAAGATCACCTTCCCGGAGATCTCCGGTAAGATCCTGGAGAAGGTGTGCCAGTACTTCTACTACAAGCTGCAGTACACGGATTCGAGGGAGGCCATCCCAGAGTTCAAAGTCCCGCCCGAGCTCGCGCTTGAGCTCCTGATGGCGTCCAACTACCTCGATTGCTGATCGACGTGCACAGGACTGCGTAGCATAGTGTAGACTACCTTAGTAGCATGAATTTGTAGTGTCGTTATCACAACGTCGATGATCCGTGTGCGTTTGTGTCGCTCTCTTTTGCGTCTGTGTCTCTCTGCGCGTTCGTCGTCGCTCTCTCAAATCCGTCTCTCCCTCGTCGACGCCTCCTCCTCACTCGCTCGGTCCCAGCTGCTGCACGAGGGTCATCAGCATGTCCCTCAGGCCCAGCCCGCTGTCCCGATCCTTCTGCAGCTCGCTCACCTTGGCCGCCGCGCGAGCGCTCTTCCTCGCCACCGAGTCCTTCACCGCGCCCGCTTTGCGACCCATCTCCTCCTCGGACCTGGCCACCGCCGCCGCCAGCTCCGCCATCCATCGCGTGTCCTCCTCCTTCGCCTCCTCGAACGCGCGGATCCGACGCTTGGTATCGGCCTTGATCCGCGCGTGAGCCGCCTCGGCGTCGGCGAGGATGGCGGCGTACTTTGCGGCGGATTTCTCGGCGAATTTCACGGCGCTCGCCTCGTGTCCGGCGCGTTCGGCTTTGATTTCATCCGCGAGGAGCTGCGCCTGCGCGCGTGTCTCCGCCTGGAGGTCTTTCACGACGCGCGCAATCTTGAGCTCAACTTCCCGTGCGCGGTTCTGCTTGAGCGCGTGCATGGCGGCGCACACCGCGTCGATGTCCTCCTTGTCCTTGCCGTACTTGACGGGGATCAGGGACGCTCCGGGCATCGCGGGACCTGATCCGGGGGGGTGGACAGCCCTGGCCTTGGCCTTGGCCTTGGGCACGGGCTTGGACCTCGCGGCGGTGGGGGGCGAGGGGACGTGCGGCGGAAGGGAGTTGACCTTGGCGAGGGGAAACGCCACAGCCTTCTTCGACGCCCACGCGTCGTCGGCGTCGGCGGCGTCCTCCTCGGGGGTGAAGGGCGGGGAGAACGCGTCGGCGCCGAGATCCGCGTCGGAGAACTCGTCGTCGTCAGCGCCCGAGGACATGCGGAGGGTGGAATCGTCGCGGTGCGAGTACCTGGGCCTGGGCCTGGGCGCGGGGGAGGGCGCGGGGGCGCGGGTCTTGGGCTTCTTCCTCGCCGCGCCGTCCTCCTCGCCGCCGCGCCTCTTCTTGGCCGCCGCGGGCTTCTTCACGGCAGCCTTGGAAGCCGCGGCGGCCTCAGCGGCGGCGGCGGCTTTCTCGGCCGCCTTCGCCGCCGCCTGCTCGCGGCTGACGCGCGCCTCGACGATGAGGGCGATTCGGTTCATCCTCGCGTCCAGCTTGGCCATCTTGCGAAGGGTGGGGAGGTCCTCGGCGGCGTACGTCTCGGCGGCGGCGAATATCTCAGCCTCTTCCTCAGCCGCGGCGGCTTTGGCGGCAGCCTTGGCGGCAGCCTTGGCGTCGGCATCGGCGCGTTTTTTCGCAGCCTTGGCCGGGACGGGCGCCTCGGTGGATGCCGCGACGGCAGCCTCGGCGGCAGCCTCGAGTGCCTCCGTCTGCGCGCGTTTCATCGCGGCCCACGTCGGCTTCGGGGGGCTGGGCGACCGGGAGAGCCGAGCCTTGGCGGGGATGGCGTACTCATCCTCCTCGTCGTCGTCGTCCATCGCGGGGATCATGCCGCCGCCTCGGTCGTCGTCGTCCTCCTCGGACCCGTCGTCCTCCCGCATGGGCTCGGCGTCCACCTCCGCCCACCGAAGGCCGTCTTCGTGCGCCTTCTCCTGAACGGCGGCGACGTCCTTCGCCGCGGGCTTGGCGCGCTTGGCGGGTGGGGGTGAGGTGGGGAACGGCTCGGTGCGTTCCGCCGTCTGGACCGCATCGGTCACCGCCCCGGCCTTGGTCTTAGCCTTGGTCCTGGTTTTTGTGTCCGGGGTCGTCGTCGCGGCGCCCTTCGCGAACCTGGATCCGAGCGGCGTCTTGGCGGGCGCGTCGAAGGCGGTGTCCGGGACTTTCTTCCGTGAAGGTTCCCCTTTGTTCCGCCCGAGCATGAACTGCCCGGCGGTTGGCGTGACGAAGTCCTTGGACAGGTGCTGCCGGTCCGACGCCGGGGTCTTGGGCCGGTCGTACCAGTTCTCCTTCGCGGCGGGCGGCGGCGGCGGGGGCGGCTCGGCGGCGACGACGGCGTGCACCCTCACGGTACCCAAGTTGGACTGCACCAGCGGCAGCGCGCCAAAGCCAAAGTCCTTCTTCGGCGCGCTCGGGGTCTTCCGCAGCATCCCCTTGCGGAGCATGCTCCGGAGCGGGGAGGTACCGGGGGATCGCGCGCGTCGTCGCTCGAGGACCTCCGCCCATCCGACCATGGGCTCGGGCTCGACCTGCGACTGCGTCTCCTCGGCGAGGATGACGTCGTCGAGGTTGGATCGCTCGAAGTCGAGGTTGGATCGCTTGAAGTCGGCGTAGTCGACGCCGCCGGTGGGCTCGGTCATCGCAGGCGGCGGGGACGATCCGTCCAGCATCTGGGGGTCGACCGTGAGGTAGTCGCGGTCGTCAGTGGCGTCCGCGTCGGCCTTTTTCCTCTTTCCGCCGGTGACCCTCTTGGCCTTGGCCTTGGTGACAGGCTTGGCCTTGGCGACGGGCTTGGCCTTGGCCGCGGGCTTGGCCTTGGCCGTGGACTTGGCCTTGGCCGCGGGCTTGGCCTTGGCCGCGGACTTCTTCGGCTCGGGCTCCGGCTCCAGCTCGAAATCGGAGTCGGCCTCGGAGTCCAAGTCAGCCTCGGAGACAAAGTCAGCCTTGGCCTTCCTCCCCTTGGACGCCTTGGACTTTGCCGCTTTCGTCACGGGGCCGGGGTCGGGGTCTTTGTTCTCGTAATCCGCCACCTTGGCCTGCATCTCCGCGTGCACGGAGGCCCAGTCGACCTCGGTCGTCTTCGACTCGGGTTTGCCGCCGCGGGTGGAAGCGCGGGTGACGCGGGCGCGGGGAGGAGACGGGGTCCTCGTCCGAACCGCGGTCTGGACCGTCTTGCTCGCCGCCTTGGGCACCGCGGGTTCCTTCGGGGGGTTGATGATGGTCTTACCGCGCGAGAGCTTGAACCCCGGCGCCGGGGGTTTGGCCTTGGGCCTGACCTTGACCTCGGTGTCGGCGGTGGGCTCGGGCTCGGGCTCGGGCTCCGCGGCTTTGACGTTCGGCTCGACCGACGGTTCGTGCTTCTCGGGAACCGCGCGATCCGGAGTGGGCGTCGGGGTGTCTGCGAGCGTGCCGAGGGACTTTGGCTGGGGCGCGGGCACGGGCACGGGCGCGGGCGCGGGCCGCTGCGTCAGGAGAGGCATCTCCTCGGGCATCTCCTCGGGCTGGGTCTCGGGCACAGCCTCCTCGGGCACCGCCTCCTCGGGCTGGGAGAAGCACTCCGGCTGCGCCTCCGTCTCGGCATCCTCCGCCGCCGCCATGATCGCGCGCGGGGACAGGTCCGGGGACATGGACGGGGTCTTTGACTGCGTCGCCGGCAGCTTGGCGGGGTTCTGAGAGAGAGAGGCGCGGTGCGTGGGCGAGGGACCCGGGGAGACGTCAAACTCGGAGAGGTCCGGCTTGGGCCCCGGACTGAGCACGAAGGGCTCGAAGCTAGCCTTGGGCTCGAAGCGGGTCTTGGCCAGGGATGAGAGCGCGGGTTTGACCACAGCCTTGGGTAAGTTCGCGGGGAGCGGCTCCTTGCTCGGGTTCAGGTCCGAGTCCCTGGATTTGCCGGTGGCCTGGATCGATCCGAGGCGGCGATCGTTCAGCCCGCGGGTCTTGATCGTCGGCAACGGGCGCTTGAGCGCGGCGAGCGGGGACTTCCCGGCGTCGCTGATCGCGAACCCCGAGTCCTTCGAGCACGCGGGTCCGGACCGGAGCGCCGAGCGGGTATCGCCTTTGAACACGGACGGGTGCGACGCCGCGGCGGCCGCGAGCGCTCTCTTAACGCCCGGGACGTCCTCGGGTGAAAACTCAATCTTGATCCACCGGTCGTCGCGGACATCGAGCGGGTAGAACGAGTGTTCCCACCCGACGGGCGGCGCTCGAACGCCCATCTCCAGGACGTTGTCCGCCAGCTTGGCGACGCGAACGCAGGTGTCGTACGCGAACGTCACGGGCTTCTCGTCGTTTGGGTCGTCGGAGAGGGGCAGCGCGAGGCACACGCCGTCCGCGCCGTTGAACGCACACGCGGCGCACTCAACCCCGGACCGTCCCACACGCACGCGCCCCGAGCACGTCACCATCGTCACGCCGGTAGCCTCGTGGCCTTTCGCGTCGTTGAACGCGCGGACGAACGAGCGGACGTCGCGGGCGAACGCCTCCCTGGACTCGTCGCGCCGGGCCTTCTGGACCAGCCTGGCGAACCGTCCCTTCTCGACGGACTCGAACACCGCGCCCACGCCGCCGCCTTCGTCCAGGCCTCCCTTCGCGACGAGGATCGGGACCACCGCCGCGACGCGCTCCTGGCACGCGAGGTCCCGCGAGGTGTACAGGATCGAGATGAACGCGGCGAGGGAGTCGTGGAGGTGAGCGAGCTCCTCGACTGAATCCGCCGCGGGCGGCGGCGCGTGTCCGTCTGTCTTCAAGAGCTCGACGAGCTCCACGGCACACTTAGCGCCGCGCCTCGTGTCGATGACGAGCGCCGCGACCACGTCCAGGAGCTCCCGCCGGCGACCCGACGGCATGTCCGGGCAGAGCGCCGCGTCGAGCAGCTCGGGTAACAGCCGAGCGCCGAGCTTGTCCACGAAGGGGTTGCCCTTGGCGTCGTGGGACTCGATCAGGTCGCGAACCGTGACGTTCAACGTGGAGAACGCGGAGTCGTCCGCCGGGGTGAGGTGGCCGGACTTGAGGGCGTCGATGACGTGCTCCGATAGGGCCTTGAAGACGAAGTGAACGTCCTCGGCGGGTCCGCCATCCTTGGACTTGAAATTTTTGAACAGGTTGGCCCTGGTTCGTTTGGGTGGTTTGACCGGGATGTCGTCGGCGGAGGTCAGTCACGATACTCGTACTCGATCAAAGTGGGACGAGTCGCGAATAAAATCGGCGGCGTTCGAACGGGGGTTGGGCGGGAAAACCCGAGGGGCGTACTTGTAGCCCTCCTTGAGCGCTTGGAGAAGGCTCGCGAGGAGGACGGAGTCGCCGCGGCCGCGGCCCTGAAGCTCCTGCGGGGGTGAAGTGGGCGCGGGTGTGGTCAGGAGGCGCGAACCTAAGCGGCGCGCGGGGGTAAGGGGCGGAAGATACGCGCGGAGGAGGAGGCGGTCGTACCGTGCGCAGGGACTTGAAAACCGCGTGCACTCCTTCGGCGGTGGCGAGGAGCGTCCGTCGGTCGCGCTGCTCGTCGCGGTCGGTATCGCCGAGCTTGGCGCGCAGCGACTGCACCGCGGGCGAACCCTTGAGCGCGTGCGTGCGCAGCGCGTCGAGGAGCGTGCCCGCCGGGGGCTCGGGAGTCGACGCCGTCATACCACAGCTGTGGAGGGGGGTGCTAACGCGCGGGGGGGGTTGCCGAGTGGCGAACGCGCGCGGGGTTGGGTTTCTGGGATGCGCGAACCGAGCGATCGAATCTACCGCGGCTCGTCGCCTCTTCCGCCTCGCCTCTTCCGCCTCTTCCGCCTCTTCCGCGCCTGCCGCGAGGACGAGGTCTGCGGGCGCCCTCCTTTCGCCCCGCCAAAAACGTAAAAAAGCCACGACTCGAGCTTGTTCAAAAGTTCATTTGACGAGTTCGAACCGTCGTTCTTGAGTTATTTTTCGTGAACGGCTGACTCTATTTGCACTGTGCCGAGCCAAGGTGACGTGGTCGATCTTGGAAATCTCCCGGCGCACCTCAGCCACGAGAAGGCCGTGGATACAGTGGATAATGCTAACCGAGGAGCGCGCGTCGCGACCAGGATAACACGCGCGCGTCGCTCGTCTCGCCGGTTTTCCGCGTGAGTATCAACGTCGCCCATGGCCAGTACCGCTTCGTTCGGTCTCGCCGCCTCCGCGGTGCGCCCCGTGGCTCGCGCCAGGCGCACCGCCACCGTGAGGGCCGCTGCGGGGCCCCATCGTCGCCGTTCCGCCGGGGTTCCCGTCCCGGGCGTGTCCGCGCGCCCCGGGAGCCTCCTCGGCGTGACCCGCCGCGGCCCCGTGCGCGCGCGCAACGTCGTGACCAACGATAAGGACGCCAACAAGGACGCCCCGCTCGACGTCGTCGAGATTGAGGAGTGCCTCTCGGTGCGTGACGCCCATCGCGGATCCCCTTCGGCTGCCTCTAGGTGCCTTCGGATCGACTCGGCCAATTTTGTTTATGTCGTCGCCCAACGCCGTCGCGACCCGCCCATTCCCCGTACGACCCGCGCGCGCGTGAAAGAAAGACCCGCTCGCTCACCGTTCCACCCTCCGTTTAACCACCATCGCAGGATGAGGCGTGCAAGATCGAGATGCTCGAGAAGCTCGAAGAGGCCGTCGCCGACGAAGAGCCCGCCCTCGTCCAGGAGACGAACGGCGTCCAGGCGACCAAGATGGAGGCTGCCGCCGTCGGTGCCCCCGCGCCCGCCAAGATCGCGGCCGTCGCCGTCGCTGAGCCCCCCAAGAAGGTGGAGAAGAAGGTCGTCGTCGAGGAGGAGAAGGTGGCGGTGTCCGAGCCCCCGCTCAACTTTGACCGCCTCAAGTCCGTCGGTACCTTTGTCCGCACGCTCGAGATTTGGGGCTTCGTCTTCAACTTTCTCTTCCGCCGCGTGTCGCTGAACCTCAAGTTCACGTACAAGGGTGGATTCACCGAGGCCAAGAAGCTGGAGCGCACCGAGGCCCTCGCCAAGTGGCTCCGCCTCGGCCTCCTCCGCCTCGGACCCACCTTCATCAAGATCGGCCAGCAGTTCTCCACCCGCGTCGACGTCCTGTCCAAGCCGTTCATCAAGGAATTGGAGAAACTGCAGGACCGCGTGCCCCCGTTCCCAACCCCGATGGCCAAGCAGATCGTCGAGGAGGAGCTCGGTAAGCCCATCGAGGATGTCTACGACGACTTTGCGGACGAAGCCCTCGCGGCTGCGTCCCTCGGGCAGGTGCACCTCGCCAAGCTCAAGGCGACTGGCGAGCAGGTCATCGTCAAGGTGCAGCGCCCGGGTCTCAAGGAGATTTTCGACATCGACCTCAAGAACCTCCGCGTCATCGCGCAGTGGCTCCAGAAGGTGGACCCCAAGACCGACGGCGCCGCCCGCGACTGGGTCGCCATCTTCGACGAGACCGCCCGCTGCCTCTACGACGAGGTTGACTACATGAACGAGGCTAAAAACGCCAAGGATTTCGCCGCGCAGTTCGCTGGCACCGACTGGATCAAGGTCCCGAGGGTGTACGAACAGTACACCGCCAAGCGGACCATGTGCATGGAGTACGCGCCCGCCACCAAGATCAACGACCTCGATGCTCTCCAGAAGATGGGCGTCGACCCCGACCGCATGGCCCGCCTCGCCGTCGAGTCCTACCTCATGCAGGTGCTCAGGTTCGGGTTCTTCCACGCGGATCCCCACCCGGGGAACGTCGCCGTCGATAAGGGCGACGCGGAGGGTAAGGGCCGCCTCGTGATTTACGACTACGGCATGATGGGCAGGATCGATCCCCAGGTCAGGAGCGGGTTCCTCGACCTCTTCTACGCCGTCTTTGAGAAGAACTCGGACAGCGCGGTCAAGGCGCTGGGCAAGATGGGCGTTTTGGTTGACGGCGGCGACATGACCGCGGTGAAACGCACCGCGGACTTCTTCCTCGGCTCGTTCGATAACCGCGTGGAGGATCAGCAGAAGGCGAGGACGGAGAACAAGGAGGATTACGAGGCTGAGTTCAAGCCGAAGCGCACCAAGGAGGAGAAGAAGGAGCGTCGCAAGCAGATCCTCAGCAACATCGGCGAGGACCTCCTGGTGGTGTCCAAGGACCAGCCCTTCAGGTTCCCCGCCGAGCTCACCTTCGTCGTCCGCGCCTTCTCCGTCCTCGACGGCATCGGCAAGAGCCTCAACAAGAAGTTCGACATCGGCGAGATCTCCGCGCCCTACGCCAGGAACCTCCTCATCGACGACAACCCCAGCGCGCTGCCCCCGCAGGTTGTCGCCCGCCAGCGCGACTTTGAGCGCCGCTTCGACCGCCAGAACAAGGCGATCGTCAACCTCTTCAAGGGCCCGGACGCCATCGAGGAGATCGCCGACATCGTGCGCGCGATCGAGCGCGGCAGGCTTAAGATTCGCGTGCGCGCCCTCGAGGCTGAGCGCGCCCTCGAGCGCGTGCAGGTGATGCAGGGTCTCATGCTCCAGGCGATGGTCGCTTGCGCCGCCTGCAACGTGGGCGTGGTGCTCTACGTGAGCGGCATGCTGCTCCAGGCCAAGGGTGCGTTCGGGGTCGCCGGGCTCTTCGCCATGCAGGCGGTCGTCGCGCAGATGAAGCTCGGTAAGCTCATCAAGAAGGAGGCGCAGTACTCGGGCGCCGCGTAAACTCGAAGGTTTACACGCAAACTTACATAATAGCAGCACGCGATTCATTCTTTTGTCACATATCCAAAGTATATTCTACAAACGTTTTCGTGTCGTGTCGTATTAAAATCGGTCCGGCGGACCGTCGTTACTGTTCGCTCGTCCCTAGAAGTCGACGTCGGTCCTGAAGACGTAGTTTTCAAATCCGTCGTGTTCCCCCTCGACCGAAGTCATGACGTTGGCCTTCTGGTACTGGTCCACCCTGTGCTCGAAGAAGTTCGCCTTGCCCTGGAGCGAGATGTTCTCCATCCAGTCGAACGGGTTCACGGTGTTCCACACCTTCTCCACGCCGAGCTGCGTCATGAGCCGGTCGGCGACGAACTCGATGTATTCAGACATCAGATTCGCGTTCATGCCCACGAGGGCGCACGACAACGCGTCGCACACAAACTCCTTCTCAATCTCGACGGCATCCTTGACGATGTCCTGCAGCCGCGCGGGATCGAGCGGGTGCTTGAGCATGGAGTAGAGGAGGCAGGCGAAGTCGCAGTGAAGGCCCTCGTCCCTGGAGATGAGCTCGTTGGAAAAGGTGAGCCCGCGCATGAGCCCCCGCTTCTTGAGCCAGAAGATCGCGCAAAACGACCCGGAGAAGAAGATGCCCTCCACGCACGCGAACGCCACCAGGCGCTCGGCGAAGCACTCGGATGACTGAATCCACTTGAGCGCCCACTGCGCCTTGCGCGCGACCGTGGGCACGTTGTGGATGGCCCGAAACAGGTGCCTCTTCTGCACGCTGTCCTTCACGTAGGTGTCGATGAGCAACCCGTACGTCTCGCTGTGGATGTTCTCGATGGCGAGCTGAAACGCGTAGAACGCCCTCGCTTCCGGCATCTGGACGTCCTTCAAGAACCGAACGCCGAGGTTCTCGAGCACGATGCCGTCGGACGCCGCGAAGAACGCGAGGACGTGCGTGATGAAGTGCTGCTCGTTCTCGTTGAGCTTCTCCCAATCCTTGTGGTCCGTGGAGAGGTCGATCTCCTCCGCGCTCCAGAAGGACGCCTCCGCCTGCTTGTACATCTTCCACACCGCGTGCTCCTTGATGGGTAAGAGGCAGAACCTGTCCTCGTTGTCCTGCAGCATCGGCTCGTCGTCGTCGCGGTTCCACAAGCCGGAGGATCCCGCGGTGGAGCCCGTGCTCCTCTGGTCGTGCTCGAGCGGCGACCTTAGGTCCGCGTCCTCGTCGTCGGAGGTGACGTGAAGCTTCACCGGCCGCGGCGGGCTCCTCTGTAAGCTCTCCCGGAAAGCCCTCGCGTGGCCCACGATCTCCTGAGAGAGCCGCCTCGTGCTCTGATCACCATCGGAAGCCATCTCGCCAATGAATGCACCCCCCGAAAACCCAACAGCAATGCGCGAAACGAGAAGGTTCCGGAACCGCTTTCAACGCGTGGTGTACTGGCGGTGTCTGTCTACGCGCGCGTATCGCGTCCGCGCTTGTGGTTTTAAAGACCAAACGAAACCTCAGCGACGTCTCGAATGGACGATACGCGGTGAATAATGGCGCGCTCGCGGGGGTTGCCGTGATCTTCAGCCGTCAGGATCCAGGTTGTTGAGCGAGTGCTACGTCACCGAAAACCAATTTGCCGCCAAGCCGTGATCTTGTGATAGCACCACTGGTTGCCATACGAATTTTGTGTGAAATACGATAATTACAACCTAAATGCGGGTGTTTTGTATAACAAAAAGCATACGCCGTTGAACGAAAAGCGATATCGCCCTGCGACTGCTCGAAAAAATCTTGTTTTGGTCCCCCGGGCTGCGATCCGCTCCACCATTCTCACGCACGGTCCTCAGCCGTCGCGCTTCGTTCGTTCGTTCGAGTCGAAGGGAATAACCCAGCAATCATGGGTCGCTCCGCCGTCAGGTGCGTGCTCCCGGCCCGAACCCAGACCCCCGCGCGATCGGCGCGTTGTCCCGACCCGCGCCCCCGGGAACGGACAAAATTTCGTGATTTAGGGTTCCACCATCGTGGCCCGTACCCGCGCGCTTCCGGATGTCACACGAGGACCGATCGCTGACCGCCTGTCCCTCTTTTCGCTTCCAACAGGCTTTCCGAGGTTATCTACACCGTATCCCCCATGAAGACCGGGGTGATGGGAGGTCTCTTCAAGGACTGGCCCAAGGTGATGGCCAAGAAGATCGGCGGATGGGGCGACGCTTTCATCTTCGGCTTCGTCCCCACGGTGGGCGTGTACCAGTACGCGGTCAACTACAAGGAGAACGAGAAGCAGTCGCACCGCTACTAACTCGGGGACCGAACACGGGGGATTAGCCCTCGGTTCCGGCACCTAGGCCTCCTTTAGCTGACCTCCTGTAGCGCACCAAAAGTGTAATTTCAATTTTTGTGAAACCAAGAAAACCGAGTTTTTGTTTGTCGCCGAACAACACTCACTCCGCGGCGCGCCTCTCACCGCGGGTCACATGGGTCGCCCCATCCTCCTGGACGCCATGGAGCGTCCGGTGACTTCATTCGTGATCGCCCTGTGCACCCTCATCTGGTACCACCTCAACAGCAAGGGCCTCGGGTACGAGGAGGTCGGGATGAGCTACGAGAAGGTTGTTCGAGCGCGACAGTACTGGAGATGCGTCACCGCCTCCTTCTCGCACATATCCCCGCTGCACCTCCTGTTCAACATGTCCACGCTCTGGAGCCTCGGGGTGGTGGAGCAGATGCGGGGCCGGGGTGAGGGATGGGGCAGCGGCTGGTACGTGCGGTACACGCTGGTGATGCTGGTGGGCACCATGGCGTGCGTGATCCTAGCGTACCACGTCCTCGTTCGAATGGGGCACGAGCGATACGAGCGCGTCACCGCGGTCGGGTACTCGTGCGTGGTGTTCGGGTGGATGACCGTGCTCTCCGTGCGACAACCCACGTCCAACATCAGCCTGTTGGGCTACGTCCAACTCCCGGTTAACCTGGCGCCGTTCGGGTCGCTACTCTTCACGTCGATGATCGTCCCGCAGGCGTCTTTCGTGGGGCACCTGATGGGAATAGTGATGGGATACGCCGTGGCGTGGGGAATGTTCGCGTGGGTGAACTGGTGGTGGACCGGGGTGTTGGCGGTGGCCACGAGCGCGGCGTTCGTCACGAGTCTACACGCGACGACTGACTTTGAAATTCCAATGGCGCGTCGGCTCGCGACCGCGTTTCGACGACAAGTCGCGGCGACGGGGGGTACCGGAGACGTCGATGGGTCGTCGTCGTTCGTTGGGGTTGGAAGGAAGCTGGGTTCGAGTAACGCGGACTCGAGTAACGTGTGAATGGACTCCCGCGGGTGGACTCCTATGACTATGTAGAGCTAGCTAGCCGACGAGACGATGAACTCGCGAAGGTGTCGGAGATATTCATCCCGCTTGTCGATGAGATGAGCGCAATGCCTCGAGTCTTTCCACCGCACCTCCACGACGTCGCACCCCATAGATTTCCTCGCCGCGATGAGCTCGCTCAGGGGCCCGGCTTCGCACAGCTCGTCGACGTCGCTGTACAGGTAGAGCTCCCGCGTGTTCCTCGGCGCCGCCAGGCAGGTTTGCCAAAACCTTCGCACGTGCGAGCTCGTCGACCCGGTCGCGAAAGCGACGAGAAGGACCGCCAAGAGCCCGTACACGTAAAACATCGCGTGCACGACAGCCCGGGCCACCGAGTTACGCACGCCCATCGAAATGCAGACGACCTTCGGGCCGTTCCTCAGCGTCATCTTCGCGGGCGAACTGTCAAACACCTTTCCTTTCACGTGAGCGCCCAGGTCTTCAAACTCGCCCCCGGAATCCAACATCCCGAACTGCGTCATCGTGCAGTGCGCCCAGCATCCGCCGTTGGACATGAACATCAGGTACAGCGGGGACTTCGACATGCCCATCGTCGCTCGAGCTTCGCGAGCCTTCGTCAGCAACCTCCTGGCGAACTCGCGGCGACCCGATGAGAGCGGCGAGAAGCAGTCCCAGGATCCCTGGATGCTTCTCAGCGTGCAGCATCCCATGGCTTTGAGCTCGTCCGTGTACTTCTTCAGGTTCCTGTCTTTGGCGCCGAGCCATCCGGCGACGACCACGAACGGGGTGGTCTCGCCGAACACATCGGGCGCGTCCAGCACGACACCCGCCATCGCTCCCCACGCAGGGTTGTGAACTTTGTGACACCGAAACGCCCGCAAGCGTTTCTATGGGCAAAATGGGTTTTATGGGTTCCAACTCAAGATCGAGGGTTCAACGAGGGTTCAGCACTGACCGTTGCGCGTTTAAAAATCACAGTGGACACGCGCGAGCGACACCTCGAGAGCCGGCACATCGCAGGCCCGAGAGACTCGTTTCACGCGCGCGGACGCAGAGAGGGACGGGCGATATCCGCGCTCGGGCCGCTCGAGCACCATGGGGGCCGACGACGAGGCCACACAGCTGGCGGATGCGGCGAAGCTCCCGTGGGAGGACAGGTTCAAGCACACGTTCTGGAAGGCACGAGTCGCCGCGTACGAGTGCGTCGTCAAGGAGGCCAAGCTGTCGGAGGACATCGCATCCAGCGCGTGCCTGAAGACTTTCGGTGAGTGCCGCCGCGAAAGCGCCGCCCCGGACCCCGCATCCAGACGTCGTCCCGGCGATTGGAGTTGATGTCACCCCCGACGAGATGATTTTCTCGCGAGCGAGCGACAACCACGACGAGATCCCTGACCCTTCACCCCTTTTTCCCCCCAACAGGCGAGTGCGCTAAGAACGCCGCCGGAGATACCAACGCCAACGCGCTCGACTTTGGCCTGGATGCCCTCAACGCGTTCCTCACCGTCGCGGACGAGGACTACGCCAGGACGCACTCCGCGGGCATCCTCGCAAACGTCGTCGCGAAGGGCATGGGCGGGCGGCCCAAGACGGTGGATCGCGCCACGGAGACGTGCATGCTGCTGCTGGAGCTCGAGTGCGGCGATGCGGTGGTGGACGCGCTGCTGAAGGGATCCGCGCACAAGGTTCCCAAGCTCGCGCTCGCGTGCGTCGAGGCCATGCGCGTCTCGGTGAAGGAGTTTGGCACACCAGTCGTGGTGCCGCCCAAGCCGATGCTCAAGGGAATCGCGCCGCTGTTCGACTCCAAGGACGCCAAGGTCCGCGGCGCCGCGAAGGACCTCACCGTGGAGCTCACCAGGTGGCTCGGCCACGACGCGGTGCGCAGGGATCTGATTGAGAAGATGAGGGGCACCATGCAGGCGGAGGTGCAAGCCGCGGCGGACGCCATCGAGATCGGCAGAGCGGTTCGACAGCGGCTCACGCGCAAGGAGGCGGCCAACCCGCCGGCGCCGGACACGGCCGTGGATCACGTCGATGCCATGGACGTGGACGGCGGCGACGGCGCGGTGGCATCCGCGGCGACGACGAACGGGGATGTGAAACTGCCGGATGCGTACGAATTCGCCGACCCGGAGTCCATCCTCGACGCGTTGGAGAAGCAGCCCAAGGACAAGGAGA
>Ga0209631_10004978_pt1 | contig 14369 bp, 6 predicted proteins | sample COG_08_FD_184752 | JGI IMG/M metagenome (GOLD analysis project Ga0209631, IMG submission 184752) | Pelagic Microbial community sample from North Sea - COGITO 998_met_08 (SPAdes) (version 2) | ecosystem: Environmental > Aquatic > Marine > Neritic zone/Coastal water | place: Helgoland, sampling... | reverse complement strand
AACGACAGGAGCGTGGTGTCGATCGCCATCTCCACGACGGACATGAACAGACCCGCGATGACGAACCCGAAGATGATGCAGAAGACGACGATGAGCAGCGGGGAGGAAACTTTGTTCTCGCCCGTGGTGTAAGCGTCGTCGTCGAGGTAAAGGAACGCGAGAACTCCGCACGTGAGGGACACGGAGAGCTTGCCGAGGAAGAGCAGGACGTCGCCGATGACGTTGACGGCTCCCACGGTCGCGAGGTTGTTGAAGATCAACGACAGCGCCTCCATCGCGGACGCGCAGAACGACTTGCCCTCGATGGCGATGAGGATGTACGTGTTCCGATTGATCCACTCGATGATCTTCTGCAGGTACCACAGGCAGTACTGGACGCAGCACGCGGCGTACTTGACCAGCACGTTGTCCTTGCCAGCCTTCTTGAGCTGGTGCACCATGTACGCGACGATGATGCGAATAAACTGGAGGATGGCGACGAGTAACGAGCCAAACGCCGCGGACCCGGTGTGGTACCACGACATCTTGCGAAACGCCTGAATCACAAAACACGACGTCAGTGCAATTGCCCGTACGGAAATAAAAAGAAACGGAAATAAAAAGAAACTAACCTGAATCACGGGGGTGTTCAGCCAGCCCGATAGGGACGTGCCGTACGAACCGCCGCGGAAGTAGTAGGTGGCGAACACGGACGCGAGGGTGAGCATCGTCATCGCCTGGAAGAACTGCGTGGTCCACAGGAGGCCGAACAGGTGGTACAAGAGAGTATACTGCAGAGATTCGTCCATCACTGATTCGTACCCGCAGTGGCAGTTGGCGTTGGGCACATTGGTGGTGTCAGCGCAGTACTTCATCGGGGATTTGCCAGCCTCCAACGTGCACGTCTGCTGCTTGATCTCGCCCGAGGAGTAGATGTAGATACCGGCGGCGATCCACCAGGCGCCGAAGAGCAGCGAGGCGAACACGGGCGCGAGCGGGAAGAACACGACGGAGGGCGCGCCGCCGATGGCTTGCGTGGCAACCTTGATGACGGCGACGGCGGTGCGCACGCGCTTGAGCATGAGGATGGAGAAGAGGAAGAGGCAGATCGTGATCGCGAGCGCGATGTGCGCGCACACTTCCATGACCTCGGCGTTATCCTCGGACGGATCGGTGTAACCCTCGAGGTTATCTCCCATGTCTGTTCCTACGTACGCGGTGACTTGGTCCGAGCCGATGACGCCGGCTTTCATGTACAGGTACAGCGTGCATAGCATCGCCATGGCGTTGACCATGAAGATGATGAGGTAGGCGAACATCCCGGTGAAGTACCGCAGGACGCCCATCCACACGAAGGACAGCACCACGGGCGCGATGAAGCCCATCACAAGGAGCACCACCCACGCCTGCGAGAAGTCGTCGACGTAGCGCTCAAACGTCGCCATCGGCGTGGAGAGGTAGTCGCTGACCGTCGCGGAGAGCACGGCGACCATCGGGCCGACGGCGAGTAACTCGGCGTCGCCTTCGCCCTTCGCTGCAATCTCCGCGGTGAGCGCGGCGACGGCGGTGGCGGAGGCGTTACCGTAGTAGGTGCACGACTCGTACGCGTTGACGGTGGGCAGGAGGACGGGGTAGCACGGCCCTTTGTTGTTGAGCGATTGCTTCTTGAGTGCATCGGAGAGCATGTCGTAGTAGTCGTAGTTGTTCGCGGCCCACTCGTCGCGCGTCGTGCCCGTATAGCCGTACCCGTCGACCGAGTCCGGGTAGTTGCACACCCAGTTCAATCCGGTGGGCGCCGTCACAGGGCAATCCTTCAGGCAGATGGACTTGACGTCCTTCATGTCGAAGGTGTGCGTGGCTTGCGTGAGCTCGTAGATCTCGAGCGGGTTGACCCAGTACCGGGCCGGTAGGTCTTCGGTGCACAGTTTACCTTCGTAGTCGGTGCCGTAGAGCAGGATGCGGGGGTCACCGGACGTGAACCCGATGACTCCGATTGCGAAAAAGGCAACCATGAAGGCGGCGTAGAGGATGAGGAAGAGGACGTCGGTGCATCGACGGTTCCTGTTCATGACGTCATCGCCGGTGGCGGCTTCGTCCACGGGGCTGTGGTTCAATCGCGGGGGAGGTTTGGGAGGCGGGGGTCAGTTATTTGCAATGGGGATTTGAAAAAATATCCGAGCTGGCCGAGGGTTGCACGTGCCTCGTCTCAGACGACGGGGAGTGATCGCGGTGGGTCTGGGTTTGCGGTGTGCGGGTCCGTTCGCGGGTCATCGCGACGCGGGGGATTCGTGGCGTGACCGCGCGGGATGCGCCGCGCGCGTCGCGGCGGGGCGATGTGCACCGCGCGCGCCGCCCGCCGCCCGCGGGTCCGTTGACGCGGCAAAACCGTTGACGCCCCTCGTCTCAGACAGCGACGCACGGCCGAGGGTTCTCCGTCCGTCGCCGCCTCGCGGTCGAGGATCGGGGCGTCGTAGGTCGGGATGAAACGATTGTACGGGTCGGGGGGAAACTCACGGACTGCCGCAGCAACCGCACAGACCCATGGTTGCGGGTGTGTCACAAGACGGTGTGTGGCGCGCGCGATGCTGACCTCATCGTTTGCTTACCAAGCGGCTGAAAAATTGTCCCGCGCTGGTTTGAACCTATTTTCTCGTATGGGATTCGGTCACACATATGGTAATTCTTTGAATTAAAAAAGAAATGCGCGTCAATTGACACAGCAATACAGGCAGGATGCAAGCTCGATTCGCAATCATTCGCGACGCGATATTAGTGGCTGAGAAAAACCGTATCTCACACATTGTTGTCATGTCGGCCTCGTCGACGGCGCGGTCGATCGCGCGGCCTCGCGCCGCCGCGCCGACGCGCCGCCGCGACGCCACGCGCAGGACTCCAGTCGCCGCCCCCCGCGCCTCGTCCTCCTCCTCGTCGTCGGCGGTCGAGAGTCCCACGAGGGTGGACTCTTACTACGACTGGGCCGAGTTCCCCGGGAGGATACATTACGAACGCAGCGGCGACCCGGCGACGTGCGTGCGGCACGTCTTACTCCTTCACGGCTTCGGCGTCGGTACCTTCCACTACGACGCGCAGCTCGAAGCACTCGCGGACGACGACACGTGCGTCTGGGCGATCGACTATTGCGGCCAAGGGTCATCATGGCCCCACGGCGAGCGAACCACGAACGCGGACGCCACCGCGGGCTTTCAGTACAGCGCCGATACCTGGCGAGACCAGATCGAGCACTTCGTGGATACCGTCATCGGCGCCCCGACGTACGTCGCGGGTAACTCCTTGGGCGGGTACCTCGCCGTATACCTCGCGGCGACGAGGCCAGATCTCGTGCGAGGCCTCTTCCTTCTCAACGCCACTCCGTTCTGGGCGTTCAATCCAAACGACGAAAACGACGGATCGCTGCTCGGTAAACTGGCGCCGTGGCGAGGCGCGCTGCCGGCGCCGGGGTGGATCCGCGCGCCCCTCAAGGCGTACTGGGACTCCTTCCGGTCCGTGGAGAACGTCCGCGGGCTGCTGGGGCTGGTGTACAGGAAGAAGGAGACACTCGACGATACGCTGGTGCGAAACATCGTAGCGCCGACGGACAACGACAACGCCCTCGACGCCTTCTGCTCCGTGGTGTGGTCGCCGAAAGCGAAGCTCGGTTTCGACGACATGCTGGATGAAGTGAACACGCGCGTCACGGACGGGACGATGTGCGTGGCGATGCTGTACGGACGGGACGATCCGTGGGTGGTGCCGCTGTGGGGTCAAAGGCTGAAGCGAGCTGTGCCAAACGCGGATTACTACGAGTTGGCAGAGACTGGGCATTGTCCGGCGCACGAGTCGCCGGCGACCGTGAATGATTTGATGGGGCGGTACATGCGGTGGCACGGCGGGAAGGGTGAGAAGCCGAGTGGGAGCGCGGATGGGTTCGGGTCGCTCATCGACGGCAAGGCGAGGAACCCGTTTGAAAAGTTAGAAGAGTGGCGGTACGAGAGAGACCGAGCGCAGTAGGCAAATGTAACGTGTGTTATTAGACAATACGCACTGAGTGCGATGAATGAATGAATCGTCACGGTCGCTGGACGTATCCCGGCGGGACCACGTTCGCGGCGGTCGTCTCGGTTCCCACGGTTCCCTCCGTTGGGGCAAACTGGTGAAACTCCCCGGGAGCCGGAGCCGGCGCCACGACCATCTGCGGCGGGCTCTGCGGCGGAAACGCCGCCGGCTGCTGCTGCTGCTGCTGGTCGAACCCTCCGTCGGTCATGCCGGGCGCGTGCTGCGTCTCCTCGTTCTGCGTCGACGCGAACCGGACGAACACCTGCTCGAGCGTCGTCTGCGACACCGAGTAGTCATCCACCAAACCACCCTCGTTCGAAGCGGAATTTGCGATGGGATCTTCGCCGTCGACGTGCACGACGGTCTGCGGCGGTTTCGGCATCGCGCGAACCTCCTCGATCGCCGCGAAGATCTGCCACAGCTTGGTGGCGCCGCTGTCGTCGACGCGGAGCTTGAGCTCGGTGTCGTGGCTCTCCATGACCTGCGCGTGAATACCTTTTTGAACGATGGCGTCGTACACGATCCGGGTGAGTCCGGATTGGAACCGGACGTCCACGGTGTACCCTTCGCTGAACCTGTTCTTCAAGTGCTGCAAGGACCCGAGGCACTTGAACTGCCCGCCGACCATGATCCCGATGCGGTTGCACAGCGCCTCGCATTCCTCCATCGAGTGCGACGTGAGCACGATGGTCCGACCTTTGGTACTCGCGGAGATGACGTCCCACATGAACCGACGCGCCTCTGGATCCATGCCGGTGGACGGCTCGTCGAGTAAAACCACCGCGGGTTCGCCGATCAACGCGATGGCCACCGAGAGCTTACGCTTGTTACCGCCAGAGTACGTACCAGCCTGGCGCTCGGCGTACTTGACCAGCGACATCTTCTGAAGTAACGAGTCGACGGTGTCGGCGATGAGGTCGTCTGGGACCCCGCGCACCTGCGCGTAAAACTGCAGGTGCTCACGCCCCGTCAAGTTCGGCTGTAAGCCGTCGAACTGCGGGCAATAACCCATGACGGTTCGCGCGCGTGACAGGTCGGTGTGTACGCTGAGGTACTCGCGTTTACCGTCGCCGGTGACCAACACCCGGGTATCGCCCCTGGTGGGCGCGAATTCACCAGTGATCATCTTAAACGTGGACGTCTTGCCCGCGCCGTTGATGCCGAGCAAGCCGAAGCACTGCCCGCGCGGCATCCCCACGCTCAGGTTACGCACGGCTTTCTTCGCCCCACCGCCGAACCCGAACGTCTTGGTGATGCCGTGGAGGATGACACCGTCGCGGTGATCCGCCGCGTTTTCTTCCCTTCGATCGGCGCTGAAACCCGCGGCGGCCATGTCCTCGACCCGCTTTCGCTCCTCCGCGACGTCCTCGTCGTCCGCCTCGTCGTTCAGAGACGCGGTGTCCGCGCCGCTGCCAGTCTCGCGCGACTTGATCCGGGCAAACTCCAAGCCCTTGGACGCCAACGTCGCGATGGACCCTTCCGATAACTCGACGAGTAGAACCAGGACGCCGAAGCCGACGCAGAGCCCGCAGAGCCACGCGATGTCGTCGCCGATGACATCCTCGTGCCACCAGTTTTTGGTGCCCACCGGGGCGAGGGACATGGTAGCCGTGTCGAAGCGTCGGCGGTTCTCGTTGAGCTTGTTCTGGCCGATGTCGTAAAGGCCTTTACCGTACGAGTAGTGCGGGATGAGTATGGGGAGGATGATGGACAGCGCCGCGTTCGCTTTTTTGGTATCGTCGTTCAAGTCCTTCAAGAGCTCGAGCACCATCCCGGTGGCGACGGAGATGACGGACAGGAACAGCTTAGCGCCGGTGAGACCGACGAATGCGTAGAACTCGTTCTTGTAGTAGAAACCCACGAGGTGCGTGTACGTGATGGAGCACGCGATGAAGCAGAGCGTGAGGACGAAGACGGCGTCGAGCTGACCTCGGTACTGCTCGATGTTGAACGCGGCGAATATCGCCATGATGGCGGCGATCGGCACGATCATCTGTGCCGCGTCCGCGATCCAGTGGCAGAACCAGTACGCCACCTTGTTGATCCCGGAGACCATCTGTAGGTGCTTGCTGTTGTTACGGCGCTCGTGCACTGGGAACACGACGATGCTCGCGGTGAGAATGGACGCGCCCATGACGATGAACAACGACGTGATGAACGTGGTATCGTTGGCGTCGTCCACCACCTCGCCCTCTTGGTAAAATTCAACCACCGGGAGCCACTCGCTGACGACGTTGATACCGGAATACGATCCGCCCGTTCGTTTCTTCAAAATCGCCGAATTCGCCTCGTTGACAGTCGCCGGCACCGAGTGATACGCCGACTGGTGCGCGTACATCGTGTGCTGGTACTTTCCAGTCGACGCGTCGTACCCCTCGATGTGCAACGCGTCGCAACCGATGGTACTCTGCCTGTCGCACGTCGTGCGTTCCTCGGTGACGCTCCATAGGTACGCGTCGAAGGTGCCGCCGCCCGAAGTTTTACACGCCGCCTCGACGTCCATGCCGCCGTAGGTATCGTCGCCGCCGGTGGTCACCTCGCACGTGCTCCCACCGGACCCGAAGCCGCTCTGCGACGCCGCGGCGCAGTACCCGAGGGTCTGATCCGCGGCGAGCCCTGCCGCGGCGGCGCCCGCGATGGCGGCGTCGAGATCGTGCATGCAACACGCGGCTGTGTCGAAAACCGCGATTTGGCCCTTCGCCGGGCAGTTGCACGCGCAGTCAATCATGGGCTTGTACGCGACGGAGGTGACGGTGTCCGTGGGCCACTGCGCGAGTACCGCGTTGGCCTCCACGTCGGTGGATCGGACGCTCGCGATCGTCGGGCGATTGCCGAGCATCTTTCGCGTCACGTCCACGTTTCTGAAATCTTTAGAATCTTCAAATTCGAGCCCCGCGAGCACCAGCGCCAGGATGAAGAACATCACCGGGAACGCGAGCTGCACCAGTATGCTCTTCCAGTCACGCTGCCAGTTCAGCCAACGCTTCCACAGCAGCCCGCGGCACTGGCGCGCGACGAGTGCCCAGCCCGTGACGTATCCGGCTCGAATCGCGTTGCCCGCGGCGTCGAGGTCCTCGTCGGGGTCGTCCATCAGCGGCTTGGTATCCTTGACGTCCGACACCGGTCCGGCGACGTCCAGAGACTTTCTAGACTCCATGTTACCCCCCACGCCGCCCCGCGCGATCGACAAAAACACCTCCTCGAGTGTCGTGCACGAGATGCCGTAGCTCTGGAACCCCAGTCCGTCCAGCTTACCGTCGAGTTCCTTGAACAGCTCGGGAAACTTCGCGGTTGATTCAAACGGGAGCGTAAACGACAACTCGGCGCCCACGTCCGAGGCGAGCATCGCGTTGCTTCCGACGTATCGACGCACCAGTTGTAACACCCCGTCCGCGTCGCCGCCGGAGATTTTACCCGTGCTCGCGCTCGCGGACTTACGCGCGAGGGTCAGGTGGTACCCCGCTCCGTATCTGTTCTTCAAAAACACGGGGGATCCGACGCAGGCGAGTTTCCCCGCCGACATGATGGCGATGCGGTCGCACAGTAGGTCAGCCTCGTCGAGAAAGTGCGTGGTGAGCATGATCGAGGACGTCGCCGCGCGTTTGCGTATCACCTCCCACGTGAAACGCCGCGAGTACGGGTCCATACCCGACGTCGGCTCGTCGAGGAACACCACGGAGGGCTTCCCGATGAAAGAAATCGCGAGCGACAGCTTTCGTTTTTGGCCACCCGAGAGCAGGCCAGTCTTGTAGTTTAGCTTTTCCGACAGCGCCACTTCGTTCACCGCGGAGACGATCTCGTCGTTGATGAGCTTCTTGTCCATGCCGCCGAACGCGGCGTACAGACGAAGGTGCTCGCGCACGGTGAGCATCGGCCACAGCACGTCGAATTGCGGGCAGATGCCCAAGGACTCGCGAATGTGTTCCATCTCGGTGCGGATGGATTTACCGTTCACCATGGCGTCGCCGCCGGTGGCGTTGAGGGTACCGGTGAGCATGCTGATCGTCGTCGTCTTACCGGCGCCGTTGTGGCCGAGGAGCGCGGAGACTTGGCCGGGTATAAAGGTCACGGTGAGGTCGTCCACCGCGACTACGCCGTTGCCGAATTGTTTCTTCAAACCGCGAATCTTAACGGACGCGTGTTTGAGCTGGTCCGAGCTCAGGGGCTCGAAGTTTTCGCCGTACTCGCTCTCGTCTTTAATACCCGCGGCGCTGCTGTCGTCCACGGTGGCCGGCTCGCCGAACCAGTACTCTTTCGTGAACGGGAAAAACGGCGAGAGCTTTTGGCCGAATTCCGTGGGCCAAACCTTGTCTAGGTACCACGTCATGATCGCGAAGATGACGCAGTCGAGGAAGACCATGCCGATGACGGACGCGGCGGAGAACTCGCCGTACTTGTTCAAGTTCGTCCCCGCCGTCTCGAACGTGATGCCCTCTTTGGCGAGCTCGAGCCTCGCGAGGATGTGACCCCACATGTTGATGGAGGATCCCGGGAGGAGGCAGGTGGCGAGCCAACCGGCGCTGCCCTGCGGCTCGACGATGCGCACGGCGATCGCGGGCGCGATGGACATGACGTACACGAAGCACCCGACCACACTCGCGGTGATGCTCCGGCTGAACACCGTGCTGATCATGTAGTTCCACAGGATGCAGCTGGTGATCCAGAGGGTGTAAAACACCAGCTGTAAAAACGGGTTTGTGTACTCGAAGGGGTACATGCCGATGAGGACGATGAGGACCACGGTGCACATCGCGGTGAGCAAGTGGGTGTAGAACCACGACGCCCAGTACATGTTCGACGACATCCCCATCATCTGCATGCCCTCACGTAACCGCAGCTCCTTCTCCACCACCACGGACTTCATGATGATCACCACGTTTGACATGAAAGCGAGGGCGCCGAGAATGGAAAAAACACCGGCGGCGATGATACCGCCGAGGTTGTAATCGTATCCGAGCCAAGGGAAGGGCTTGACGGACGCGTCGAGCGTGACGCCGTAGTCCACGCCGTCGCCGTCCTTCTCATCGATCAACGCCGCGTCGATCGCGTTTTGAATCCGACTGAAGACGCCCCATCCCCTCCAGGACGGGTTATCGCTCTCGCTCTCCCACTGGTTACCGAAATACTCGGTGGTGCGAAACGCGCAGTTGCCGCTGTCGCTGTCGGTGCACTGGTCGCCGTCGTACGCGGTGGTGTTGGTGTGGAGGCTGTAGGACACACGCGTCGCGTCGGCGTCGGCGCTTCCCTCCACGCCGGCGTCGAAGGAAACCATCGCCAGCGTCGGACCCGGGTTGGCGTCGATCCACGCCAACCCTTCAGCCTTCGTCGCGAATGTTTTGACCATCTTAGGTATGAAGTGATCGCCCCACGCGTTCTTGTAGCAGCCCGCGGTGTCCCGTAGGCACGTATCGGAACACAGCGTTCGCATCGTCTCCGTCGAGTTCGCGGCGGCGCCGTGGTAGATCTGGAACTCTTGGTCGTTGACGGTGGCGAAGGTGGACGACCCGGTGCCGTTCCATATGAGCGCCGCGAGGTCTGGATCGTGGAACATCATGGACTCCGATGGGACCCCCATGCCTTGCCACGTCTGGCACCCGATGGACTTGACGAAGTTACCGGCCCAGCTGTCGACGTATTCCGACCGGGGTCCGCTGCAGATCAAGTTTATCGCGGTCTTGGTCGCGATGCGGGTCGCCTCCGCGGAGGCTGGGGCGACGAGTATCTTGTATCCGTCGACGCAGTACGAACCGCCGCCGCCGGTGAACTCCGTGGCGCCCCACGGCGTGGCGATGTGGTAGGGCTTGGTGACCACATCGTTGTTCACGGAGTCCTCGACGAGCGCCTTGGGCAGGCAGAGCACGGCGAGGAAAAAGACGGGGAGAATGATCTCGACGCCGGTGCAGCAGCAGAGGATGCCGCGGGTCTTGAGCGTGAAGTTCTTCTTCACCAACGCAAAGAACTGCGCGGATGACCTGTACAGGGGGAATCGAGTGGATGGGATGGACGGTGAGCACGGAACATGGGTCTCATCGAGGGGTGACCGAACGTCACCCCCGGCGGAACGAAAGAGGAATAAGAAAAGGCCCAGCCTGGCTGGATAGAGCATGCCGGTGGAGTTCGAACCGCGAGGACGGGCGCGGTCGTGTCGGGACGCACCGCGAGGGTCTTCCCGCCTTCTCGCGCGACATGGTGTCCGGGCGCGGGTGCACCGAGTTCCTGGGGGGGGACCACGTCGTGCGCGCCTCTCACGTCGGCGCGTGTCCCGACTGCGGCTGAAAAGTCCAGAAAAAAGTGGAAACTTCACCCCACACCACGTGGTTCGGCCCTGCAGTTAGACGACAGACAGACAGACAGAGATCCTCGCGACTGCATGTCCTCCCTTTTTTTCTCGGCGCGCAAATTGGAAATCCACGGAACCCTAGTAGAGCGCACACCGCCCGGCGCCGTTCTGACGTCCACCAGACGACGTCGATTCGAGCGCTCGCACAGACGCGAATCGATCCCTCGCGTCCCAGCCCGCGGCCGAACGAACCCGGCGCACGCGAACGGAGAGCCGCGGCGACGGCGCACACAGCTGTCCGAGTTCGAAGGACGGGTGCATTAATCTTCGATCTAACAAGAAGATGACCGATGGCGCCACCTCGACTGAGCAGACGCACTACCTGAACAAGGAGGAGGAGTTTCGCATCGAGGTCAAGATCGGCACCAGCGTCCGCGTCACCCTCACCGACGGCACCGCCGAGGTCTTCGGCGCCGAGCTCCCGAAAGGCACGCCCGTGGAACTCCCGGGCGGCAAGCACGCCATCTTCTCGTGGCACGGCGCGACGATCGACGTGTCCGGTCCCACCGAGCTCGAGTACGTCGCGCGGGACACCCCGATGGCGCAGTACCTCAACCTCGACGGCGTGCTCGAGGAGCGCCGGAAAGCCGCCGCCGCCGCGTCCGCCGCGGGCGACGCCGGCTTCGCCTCCGACGGCCCGCGCGTCGCCCTCGTCGGCCCAACCGACGTCGGGAAATCATCCGTGGCGAAGATCCTAACCAACTACGCGGTCCGCAAGGGATGGGCGCCGCTGTTCGTGGACCTAGACCCGGGCCAAGGCGGCATCACGTGCCCGGCGACGATCGGCGCGGTGCCGGTGGACAGGCCGATCGACGCGCAAGAGGGTGTCCCGCTGGAGATGCCGCTCGTGTACTTCCACGGCGACGCGTCACCCGGGAACAATCCCGATCTGTACCGATACCTGGTGGAGCGGATGGCGACGATGCTGGACGCGAGGCACGCGTCCAACCCGGCCGCACGCGCCGCAGGGGTGGTGATCAACACCATGGGGTGGGTCGAGGGCCAAGGGTACAAGCTGTTACTACACGCGCTCGACGCCCTCAAGGTCGACAACGTCGTCGTCGTCGGTCAAGAGCGGTTGCACTCGGAGATCACTCGCGACTTTCGGCACAAGCGCGTGGGGGGCGAGTCCATGGCGGAAGGGACGCCGGTGCGCGTGTGGAAGCTCAACAAGAGCGGCGGCGTCGTGGAGCGCTCACCAGAGTTTCGAAGGAAGTCGAGGGACAACAAGATCAAGGAGTACTTTTACGGAACCCCCGGCGCGGAGCTCCAGCCGCACTCGCAGACGCTTCCGTTCGGCCAGGTTTCAATCTTCAAAGTCGGCGGCGGCCCACGGGCGCCAACGACCGCGCTTCCCATCGGGCAGCAGAGCAGCAGCGACCCGCTGCGCGTGACCACCGTGGCGCCGTCCATGAGTTTGTTGAACGCGGTGCTGGCGGTGAGCCACGGGAAGAGCAACGCGGACTTGTTGAGTAGCAACGTGGCTGGTTTCGTGTACGTCACCGAGGTTGACATGCAGAAGAAGCAATTCACGTACGTGTCGCCTAGTGCTGGGGAGCTGCCGAGTCGGAACCTGCTCATGGGGTCGCTCAAGTGGATAGAGACGCTTAATTAGACGCTTTTAATGGGTAACTATCTAGTGATGAGTCGAGCCGCGCGAATGGTGGTGGTTGAGCGCCGTGTTTTATTCTCTCGAGTTTTTTAATTATTTGGGAATTTTTATTAGGGCACGTGAGAGTCAGATCGGATGGAGCGTCAGCCGCTGGGGAAGCTGGCTCCGGCGCAGCCGCATGGGGCGTCGAGCCTGCGTCCCGCGCATCTCGGCCCTCCCCCCGCGAGCGATGCCGCGCCCGTCAAACGCGGAAGGGGTCGCCCGCCCGGCGCCAAGAACAAGAAGACGCTGCTGTTGGAGGCGATGATGGGGGGAGAACCGAGGAACGCCTTCACGCCCACGCCCGGTTCGAGGCCGCTCGACTCGGCGTTGTCCGCGCCGCTGTCGGCTCCGAGCCTGTCCATGCCGTCGTGGGACAGTCTGGGGCGGGCGTCCCCGTCGCCCGTGCCCACCGGTGTGGTACCACAAACAGCAACGCGGACGCCAAAGCCCGCGCCCGCCCCGGCCATTTCCGTCGGCACCGTCGTCGATCGCGTCGCGGCGAGCGCGCTTCGGCAGGTGTCTCACCGCTTCGTCGACCTCCGGGACGTGGTGAAACGCGCGCGGGAGGAGAGCGCGGCGGTGGACGAGTGGAGATACGGCGCCATGCGACGCGTGGACGCCGCGGAAGAGGCGGCCGAGGACGAGGCGACGCGAAGGCTCCGACGCAACGCGGCGCTCATGGCGGAAGTCATGACGCCAGTTTCGAACGATGACGACGACGACTCATCCAAAAACGATCGTTCGAAGGCTGACTCATCCCGGGAGGAGACGTTGGACACGCGGGTGGCGAGGCTGAGGGCGGCGGTGGACGTGACGAGCGACGACGACGACGCGGGTCTCCAAGAGAGCTCCAGGGCGGGAGACGAGGCGGCGTTCGAGTCACTCCTGGCGCGTCTCGACGGAGCCGTGACAAAAAAACAGATTGAAGCGGCGAAGAACGCTTTCGCCAAACGCTTTCCCCATTCGATTGGGGGTTCAAACGCGGCTTCGAACGAACGGGCGACGGGCGCGGCGACGCTCGCTAAGGTCGAGGGCGGCGCCGAGCTACCCGCGGGGTGGACCGCGACGTCAATCTCCCTCTAGTAGTAACGATAGACTAGTCATAGGACACGACACGACTTTCATGGTGACCAAAACACACGCCTATGAAGATGCAGGCTCACAATCCCTTGAACCACTTCCCGGTGTTGTACTTCCCGGCGCTGGCCGCCTCCCCGAGCTCACCCTGCACCTTGGAGCACTTCGACCGGCCCGGCTCCTCGCGGAAGCACGAGTCGATCGCGCTCACCGCGTTGGAGATGGACGCCTCCTCTCCGTTCTCTTGCCAGTAGAATTTGGTCCCGTACTTGCTCGCCAGCCTGTGAACAAACACCCACACGTCAGAGTCTAATTGTCATATAGATAAAAATAAATGAACTCACCGGGTCCAGAACGAGGGCGGGACGTCCAGGTCGACGTTGCTCCCGACGGAGAAGTTGAGGATGTTTCCCAGCCCCGGGTCCGCGACGAACACCACGGTGTCGTCGTCGACGTTCCAGTAGTCCTTCACTGCGAGCCCCGGGGTCTTCGGGTACGCCTGCGCGAGCACGCGGAGCTTGTAGCCGGTGTCCTTCTCCAGGTTTTGTACCTCGGCGGTGAGCCGGGTGATCTCACCCTTGGTGAGGTACCCCGCGACGTCCAGAACCTCCTGCGGGGGACCGGGGGGGAGCATCGCGGGGTTGTTGACGCCCTCCAGTCTGGCGTGCGCCGGGGACGCGATGAGCAGTTCGGCGGCCACGAGGGTGGACGCCGCGAGCGCCCTGCATCGATCGCCGATGGAGAGAGTGCCGACGACGTCATCTTTGGAGGCGCGGCATGCGACAGCGTGGGTGCGGGCGCGGCGGGTCCGTCCGCGGGCGACCTTCGGGGCGCATGCGAGCGTGGTGCGGGGCGTGAACGTGGCGGCCTGCATGGTTACTACTGTATCGGGCGGCGTGATCGAAGGTGGACGCGCTCGCGGAAGTGGAAGTGAACCCTTATCCGTGTCCAGTCAGCAGCAGCCAGTCCATTCGGGCACGGAAAAAAGCTGCGACCAAACAGAAGACTTTTTCGTCTGGCTTGCACTCGGTCCAAGGACGGACGGCACCTCTGCTGTTTCATCACGTGAGCCGATACGACCGTGTTGCCACGCTCACAAAGCGACTCACGGCAGCTTCGTTTCCCCTTCTCCTGTACGCGCGCCGTCATGATGTCCGCGCCCGGTCGCCGCGCGACGTCCCCTTCCAAGACCCCGCTCCTGTGCCTGCTCGCCGTCGCGCTCGCCCTGACGCTCGCGCCCGTCGCCGAGGCGAGGGTGCAGGTCCG
>Ga0209631_10004973_pt1 | contig 14376 bp, 35 predicted proteins | sample COG_08_FD_184752 | JGI IMG/M metagenome (GOLD analysis project Ga0209631, IMG submission 184752) | Pelagic Microbial community sample from North Sea - COGITO 998_met_08 (SPAdes) (version 2) | ecosystem: Environmental > Aquatic > Marine > Neritic zone/Coastal water | place: Helgoland, sampling... | reverse complement strand
TAAGTCCTCCGCATAAGCGGCAATCATTATCTTACCGTTCTTATCTTTGTAGTACAAAGACCCTGCCTTTTTAGCTGCAGCAATACTCTTGTACTTATAAGCATTCTTTTGTGCTTGTTTAGCGGTCATACCTTTGTTTTTTAAACTGGCATTAATCCACTGTGTTAACTTACTAGCCATCTTGTGTTATCCCCTTTATGTCAATACAACACGAACTAGCGTACTTGTACTGCTACCTCGTCTATAGTTTAAAATTGTAGCGTTACCTATAGCTTTAGGTACAACAAGACTGTGAACACCAGCAGGTAACATAATATCGTTATCTGTAATGTCAGCTTCTGCTGTAGAAAAACCTATATCTAAAGCGTGACTTGTCTCAATAAGCACCATCTTAGCGTTAGTGCAAACTACGTGTGTAGTAGCAGTATCACCTAGAGTAACTGCGTCTTCTACAGCCCATCCTAAGTGTTCTCCTACCAATGCGGCTTGGTCAACCATTGTGTTTTAACTCCCGTTACGTTTTCCTAGCGTTACGATCACGTGGAAACGATCTATTAGAGCTAGGGGATACAACAGCTAAGTTGCCCTTCCTGTTATCTAAAGGATTGCCATTTTTGTGATGAACGTCCTGCCCCGGTTTTGCTGCACTGCGTTTACGTGCAGCGTTGCGTGAGGCTCTCTTTTTCTTTTGCTCTGGTGAGGCGTGGTAGTTATCGTATTCTTTACGATAGTTACGTTTGCCTAAAGGAGGAGTTACAGATATCTTAGTTGGTCCTGACATTAGTAACGCCCTCCTTTTTTATTGTAGCAAATTAATGTACTGAGTATTCTAACTCAACAGTAAACCTACCTGCAGATGCATCACCATTAAGAGTAGTGGTAGCAAATACGTACAAGTTTGTATTTGCAATAGGTGCTTGTACCAGTGGATCAAAAATATGATACCCTGCTGCATCCAAATCAAGATCAACTTCAGTTACTGAGTCAGTAGCAGAAATACGTGGATTAAATGATGCAACTCCTGCACCTACAATCTCTGTGCCTGAAGATACAACAGCAGCATTAGTAGCAATGCCTGATGTAGGATTAAGTGCTAGACCACCTACAAGTGTTGGTCCTGCGACAGTAGTAATAAATACTAATGCACGATGGATAAAGAATTTAGTAGGGGTTACAATACCTGATGGAGTAGATGTATCTAGTGTGCCTAGTTCTACTAAGCAGTCTCCATCTGCATAAGCAGAAGCAGTGTCTGTACCTGCAAGAGTTCCTACAAACGTTTGGATTTTACGTGTACCAAAGGAGTGTAGAGTTCCTGTACCTGTAATAGAATCAGAAAAAGTACCTGTTCCTGTTACGTCAATTCCATTACCAAATGTAATGTCGGTTTGATATTCTTCAATACCTTGTGTTAGTGTAGTAGTTGCCATGATATTTATCCTTTATAGCTTGTTACCATTTTACTTTATTAGCCCAATATGCTGCGCTAAGTTTTCCCTTTTTTATGTTTTTACCGTGTCTTGCTTTAAAGGACGCACGTTTTTTCTTCATCTTGTCGGTTTCACCTTTTTTTGGCTTCCCGGCTGTCTTCGCTCCCTGTTCACCAAACCTGATGAGCTTAATGGTTGTACCTTCTTTTGCAAGAACGGCATGACTTTTTTTCGGGTGATCAGGGGTACGCTTCGGCTTGTTATAACCTGCAAATGTTTCTCCCCTATATTCTATGCTCATTATTGCTTTTCTTTCACTTTAGGTAAACAGTACGCTACAACTTTGTCTTCAGGAGCTATACCGTGTGAACTGTAACGTCTGGTTATCTCTCTAGCGTAGTAATTACAATGCTCTATGTTGTTAAACACCATCTTGCCCTCAGATATTAACTCTCTAGCTGTACCTAGATATACCATAAGGACAAAGTAGTACATTTGTTATTACATAAGTTCAAAATGGGGAGCATCAATAAAGGGCCTACGACCTTGAGAACGGCGAAGGTCTACGTATGCATTCATTGCATCCTCCATAGAACCGTCCCACTCAGCAATGTTGCCTACACTCCAAGCTGCTCCCCACTTAATAGCTACACCGTGAATACGTGCAGCATCAGCCATAGCGTCAGCTATATCGTCATACATATTCAAAGCCCACGTAATGTTAGGCCCTACGTAAGCTACAAGGTCTACTGCACGACCCTCTAAGTGTTTACTTTTCATGGTTTGCGAAGCACCCTTTGCAACCAAAGCTTCCTGCTCGGCTACTGTACGCATACCACAAGTTACACCAAAGTCAACTTTGGTCATGTCTATAGCTGCATTAACTACAGTTATTAGTCCTGAATCAACGCCATTAAGACGATCAATACTACGTGATGATAACTTAAACCCCATTTTGTTTCTCCTCTATGAGCTTTGATTGCTCTCGTATTTCTTGCTGCTGTTTCTCTAATGTAATAAATTGCTTATCTAACTCAGATAGTTGAGGGATAGGTATTACATTATTTCTTTCCAAAGAACTTACTCACTGAACGCATACCAATACTAGCACTTACAATACCGCCTAACGCTATCTGATACCACTGAGGCATAACCTCCAACGCCTCAAACCCACGTGCTACTATGTCGTTACCCCAATCACCACAAAAAGCTAAGATAAGAGGAATGCTAAACAACAAAGTAATCCATTCATCCTTCCAGCTATTCTCAGTAGCCTTAATAGCCTCTATGTCCCAATCAATCTCACCTGTAAGCTGTTTTTTCTTTATCTCAGCTTCAGTGAGTTTAATCTGGGTCTTGCCATCAATTATACTTGTGGCTAAACCTGTAAGGCTACCTATAAGTTGACCAATCATTTGTTATACTTCTCCGTGTATGCTTCTTCAAAGCCTTCCTCATGGACACAATTTTTTAAATGGGCCTTCTAGTTTTTCACTCATTTTTTAACGTACCCACCTTTAAACATGCCTTTGTCTCTATAGTCAATAAACTCTTTACGGCTATAGCCTGTAGCTGTTGTAAAATCATCTTTAGCAGGTCTACCCCTAGCATCTACAAACTCTCCATCTTCCATAAAAGTCATACCTTTAAACTCTTCAGCATCCTCTATGAGTTTTGTAAGTTTAGCTGCTTTTTTTTCAAGGGATTTTTTAGAAGGCTCTCCCTTAATAAAGCGTAAAGCCCTACGTGCTGCAGTAATACCATTAGCAACTGTAACAAACGGAACTTCACCGGGGTCAGGTTGTTTACGTGAACCATCAGACTTTTTTATAGTTAAACTTTTATATTGAGGAATAGAACGTATCTCTTTGTCAATATTAAACAAAAGGCTTTGCATTCTATTTGCGTGTCTTTGGCTATCATTACCCATTTTTATACTTCTCCGTATATGCTTCCTCAAAGCCGTCCTCATGGACACAGTTCTCATGGTTGCCCCAGAGTCGCTTGAAGTAAGCGTCATGTACATCTAAATAGTCTTGCTCACTGTACTCATCAGGAGCCAACCTACCCTTAATAATCCAAAGAAAGCGATTAACCTCTTTGTGAATCGGCATGTCTGTACTTACTCTTTGCCCATCCATATTGCAAAACACCCAGTTAATGCCCCCATTACAACCGATACAAGCCCACTCTGCTGTATGGTAGGATCAGGTAAACCCATGTACCAATGGGTAACTTGGTAAGTCAAAAGCGTAACCACAAGCATCATTAGCCGTGGCATTACTTTCCAATCATCAAAGTGCTGTTTAACCATCGTAAGTACAGTATCCTCTTGGTCTATCAGGGTCTAAAACATCGTTACGACTTAAGTGACCCTCTAAGTACATGGCACGTTCAACGTGGTCTAACGTGTATTTAACCCCTGTATCAGCCTCTATTGCCGCACGTACATAGAATACATCAGACATAGGTATGTGAACGTCATGTAACGCCTTATTGTTACTAGAAGCTAAGGCGTTGTAAAATGTTTCTAGTACAGAGTCTTGATTTTGATGAGTTTGTTTCATATAGTTTTACTTATGTTAAACTTTAAGTCAAGTGTTTTGTTGTAACTAATACAAATAATAAAAAATAGTTAGCTATAGTTAAACTTTTATGTTAAACTTTTCTTAATGCGAAGCTTTTAGTTAAGTGTTTTTTTATTTCAACATTTAATTGAAACTTTAAAGTTTAACTTACTACCTACTACCGTAGTTTTACACAAATATACCCCCATGTCAACCCCAAAAATACCCTAGCTAGGTGTTTTTCTTTAAGAGTGTTGCATAAAAAGCACAATAATAGCCATATGTGTTTCCTATGAGAAACTTTAAGGTATACATTACATGCAAACGCATGTATTACTTGTGTTCCACGAATGTTTCACGTGAAACAATTTGCATTGTACCACATATATACAGCCGGGGTCAAGCTTAAAACGTATTTCTTTAGGGTTATACTTAAGGTTGTGCTATTGTGAAACCCCGTGTGTTGCAGAGTACATATATACGTACTGTACGGGTGGGGGGTGGCCGTCGCAGGGGGTGCTTTTCAAGGCACTACCATCATTATTCTAGGGATTTTCAGTGTAAAGCATTGTTTTTGCTCAATAAAAATACTGATAATGTATCTCTAAAACGCTAAAATAGGGCTGTTTTGAGGTGTTTCTTTACAGTGAAAGAGAAAGTGAAAATTTATGTACAATCCTAAACATCAAAAGCTTGTCTTTATAATGGCCCAAAAAAGTATACCCCTAACGTCGGACAATCCGACACTATTTCGCTCAATCAATTAACGTCGGACAATCCGACACTAAAATTAATTTAAAAACTGTATTGACCATTACACCGATATAGCTTACAAAAGCTTATCGGCACCGTGTCGGTGTCGGTTTAACCCAATGGAGACTAATAAAATGCCAGCTACTCAAAAGAAAACTGCAAAAGCCACCGCAACAAAAACACCAGTTCGCGCAACAAAAATCAAAACAAATAAAAGCCAACGTCGCGCTAAAACTGAAAAGCCAGACCTTGGAAAACTCAATAGCCCATTGTTTGATACTGTTATTGATAACACTGAAAAGCTAACAGCCCACAACAAAACAGGTTTGAGCTATTGGAAAGCTATTGGCGATAGCATCATTTCAATCCGTGCAAATTGGATTGCTGCAGGGGGAGACATCAAGGCACGTGGCGACGCAAGCTTTGCATCTTATCGTGATAATAGTGTCATTGGCTTTATGAGCAAACAGGATGTTTCCGACGCTATCTTGATTTCACAAAACTGGTCTGTGGTAACAAAAATTGACAATAGAGAAAGCTTGAACGGTTTAGGCGTATCGGCTTGCAAGAAAGCTATTAAGGCCGCACACGGCAAGTCAGCGCAAAAGCAAGGCCCAGCGACTAGCGCGACAAGCAAGAAAAACGCCAAAAAGACCGACGCAAAAGCCGACACTGGCATTGATCTTTCAAGCTTAATGACTGATCCAAAAGCTTTTGGCGCAATGATTGGCAAGCTTGTAAATTCAAAATATGATGACACTCAAAAAGCGGCTTTTATTAAAGCTGCAGGTGAGCATATCATTATCAAGAAATAACGTCGGATAATCCGACACTAATCACGCCCCGCAAGCTTTACGGTTTGCGGGGCTTTTTTGTGCCTATTGTTTCACGTGAAACATTCCTTCACACACGCGCCTATACGCATGATAGTAATGGGATGCCGTCTGGTTTGACATAAGCGACACCCTGTGCTATACATATTGCAAGGCATCGTTAACGTCGGATTATCCGACACTAATTTATGTGGAGACTAAAAGAATGACTGAGTTTGGCAAGATATGTAATGAAGCTAAGGAAGCGGCTATAGTACGCCGTAATGAAGCGTTAAAGGATGTTTATGATAACAATCCTGATATGTTGTTGTCGGAACTAGCCCAAATTGCAGGGGTATCTGTACCAGAACTAAAAGAGATTTTAATGGGAGGTGACTTGTGAGGCCAGATTATGCAACTGCTGAAGATTTCGCTACATGGCGCAGGAACGCAAGCGATTGTGACATTCCTGCGCTACGTCATATCATTAAAGATTGCCATAACGCTGCACGTGCTATGGCAGATCACAATGTAGAAAAAGAGGGGTTTTATATTGACCAAGCCTTGACCTATTCTGATGAATTGCGTAATAGATTAGGGGATGATTCATCGTTTAGATCACACTTGATTTGACTTCTGCCTAGTCCTATGCTATCAACAGGTATAGGGCTAGTCATGGGCTAAATTGATTGACCCGCTAACGTCGGATTATCCGACACTAATTTGTAGGAGACTAAAACTATGACACTTCAAGAAATGTTTAATAAAGCTGTGGATCACTTTGCCGATATGGATCGCCCCTCTATGTCTACACCCTCAGAATATGGGGGTTCAGATTGTGCTTACAGGGGTCATCATGGTAACAAGTGTATCGTTGGTGCATTTATTGATGATGAACACTACAAGCATACCTTTGAGGGTAAGGGTGTTTTGGAGTATTCAACTCTTAATCGCTCTTGTGGGGTTCAACCTGTGCTTAACGCTGTGGCTGCATCTATGGGTGTTGAGGCTTTAAGCTACGAGCAAGGTAGATTATTGTATAAGTTGCAGCTTATTCATGACGATCACAGTGATGGATTTGACATAGGCGAAGATAACTGGTATGAAACAGTAGAGCTATTCTTGAGAGAATTAGCTGACGATTTTGACTTGGAGTATAACGTCGGATAATCCGACACTAATTTATGTGGAGACTAAACAAATGTATAAACGTGATGTAGCTGAGATAAAAGACTTCGTTAGGTTCGGTGGGCCTGATGCTTTGGTAAGTGTTGTTTTGTTTGTGTTGCTCACAATACAGGCAGGGTTAAGCACAGTAAAAGGTCAACTTAAAAAGGTTGACGAGGATGGCTTTCGTGCTAATTGTTTGTGGGGTAAAAAAGCTGATGGCTTGCGTTATGCCAGAGACAACAAAGACTTTTTGTATGGTAGACTATACAAGATAATTCAGACGCATGGCTATGCATCTACTGAGGGGTGCGTTGCAGCTATTGAGCTATTCATCACCATCCCTAATCTTGGGCTAGTAAAAGCTGCGTTTGTAGCTCAATGTTTGGGCTTTGACGTTGCATGTTTGGACAGTCACAACTTGGCTAGGTTTGGTATTCCTGTATCTCAGGTAAAAGATAACCCCAAAGCTAAGATAGAGACACGACGTAAAAAGTGGGCGTCTTATGTGCAGCTATGCCGTGACTTGGCAGACACAAAAGATTGTGATACTGCAACCGAGTTCTGGTGGAATAGCTGGTGTTCTTACGTTGCTGGTAATATTGCCAATCGTAGCTTAGACAGTGGCGATATTGTGTCACGCTACCATGTAGAGTGCATCGTTAGATAACTTGACTATTGAGTGCGCCTTGTGTATTACTAACAGGGCGTACTGAACGATCAAGTTTAACGTCGGACAATCCGACACTAATTACTAGGAGACTAAAAATGTTTGACACTTGGGATCAAGCCCTGCATATGCGGGACAAGTTGCATGAGGTCAGCCACTTGGCTGATTCTCTTGGCGCGTTGGCAGGTAATATTGTTGATGACTTTGACAACCACAAAAGATGTGCTACTGCTGAGGCACAGTTGAGAAAGACCCTAAAAGAGTTGCAATCTACATTGGAAGGGCTAAACCTATGAATTGGATAATTGTATGTGTAAAAGATGAAAATTTATGTTGGTCTAACAGTTGGGGTTGGTGTTCAGAAACTTATGACACCTTTACGCAAGAAGAAAGAGAAACACTAGACCTTCCCATTGATGGTCAATGGTGGGCTGTATCATGGAGTATTGCATAATGAACAAGACACAACGCCTTCATCGTGAAATCATGGGTGAACTCATGCAACACTTGAGTAAAAATGATGCTGAGTATTTTGCTAACTGGCTCTTGACACACTACAAGATTGGTGAGTATAAAGATGTTCAACCACTTAACGTCGGACAATCCGACACTAACTCTTAGGAGAATAAAACTATGACACGGAACCTACTCGGCAAAAGCCGCAAGACAAATACCCCTTATGCTATCTTCAAGGGCTACGGCCCCTTTGGTAATACTGAAATGCGTTTGCTTAAGACGTATCAATTACCTGCAAAAGAGAAAGAGAACCCCTATGCTAGGTGGTTTGTAGCTGTAAAGACTGACATGACGTATGGCTCCTATGATATGGGTGACAGCTACATAAAAGAGGCTACTATGGGTTTGACTAGGGTATATGCTGACCCTCTGTATCTTGAGCAGTACGGTATTGAAGAGGACGAGGATGACAAGTTATTGGCTGAGTTGTTCAGCTAATGCTACACCTGCATAAACGTGACCGCTACGCTAGGCGTCCAGACAAGTTCTGGCGTAGCAAATGGTTAAGAGAAGTCACCAGAAGTTTCACTTTGTTTGACATAGAGAACCGCTTCTGGTATAACAATATCACACCAACTAATGAGGAGACTAAAGATGAGGATCACTCGTACATCACCCCTGACAGGTGACACTGCCACTAAAGAGATTGACGTAACTGCTGCACAGATTGCAGCATGGGAGAACGGGGAGTTGGCACAGTCAGCTTTCCCTGATGCTTCACCTAGTGAGCGTGAGTTTATCATGTCAGGTTATACTGACTTTGATTGGGATGAAATGTTTCGGGAGATAGATGATGAGGGTTGAGATATACTTTAACTTGCATAAGAAAGTTTTCTCTATGCGGCACAAAGGCAAGGTGATTGCACATGTTTGTAAAGCTACCCTCAAAGATGTATCTTTTGTTGTGCAACCTGCTGGTCGTGCTAAGGTCTTGCTTGAGGGTAAGAAGAACGTACACGCTTTCGCTAGGGGTGAACTTGTTGATCAGATACCTATAGATGATAACAAGCTATACAAGAAGCCTAAAATTGCCAAGTACAATCCTTACAAGGCTGCTACCTTTGTTGACAAAGATGATGAGCCTTTGTATAACAGTGATGTGGCTTACCTTGGATTACATGGTGAAACAGATAAGCCTTTTATACTTACCTTCAATGAGGAGAGAGCTAATGCTTGAAGCTATATTTTGGGATGAGTGTGGAACCATCCAAGTAGTAGAATATAACGTTGCCGACACTGAGATTGGTGACTTGATTGACAAGTACCCTGATTGGAGTTATAGGTATTCACAGGAACCCTACGTTCCTTCTGAACCTGACTACTATGACCCTTACGAGGGTGACTATTCTTAACGTCGGATTATCCGACACTAACTAAGCAAACCTATAGGAGACATATCATGTTTGCATGTATCGCCACTAAGCCCCTCAATGACAACACTTACGGTTGCCGTTTCAACCTTCTAGGCATCAAGGGTTTGACCCGCCGCCGCAAGTTCAAGAGCCGTGGTATCGGCATTGATCGCAAGGGCTGCATGACTGCAGTTCACTTCTTCAAGCGTAGCTGGTACATTGAGAAAAAATCCAATCGGACTATAGGGCGTCGTGACCCTAACCCTCGCCGCTTGCGTCACTTTGCTGGCTGATTGTTGACTTTGGCTACCCCTGCTGCTATACAAGTGGCAGGGACATTTTCCTTCACACATAGGAGACTACATCATGGAATTGACTGACATTAAACAAGCAATGCTTGCATTAGACACTGCTGACCTCAATGATATTATTGACTTGGCTCATGAGCTAAAGACCCTCAAGGGTAGGACTAGCCTCAAGGTAGGTCAGGACGTTTGGGTAGTACAAAAGACCAAGCGTACTGCTGGCATCATTGAGAAGATCAACCAAAAGAAAGCACAGGTGCGTATGCGTGGCTCTATCTACAACGTACCGTTCAGCATGATTGAGGCAGCGTGATGCAACACGTTATTTCTTTGTACGACTACACAGGTGAGGCTCTCAAGCCTTGGGCATATGCAGGGTATACCTGCTATGCCTTTGACATTCAGCATGACAAGGTTGAGAATGTTACACACTATTCTGGTGGTGGTTCTATTCATTATTGTCATGCTGACCTGCATGATTTTAGTACTCACAGTGATCTGTTCTTTCGTTTCAATGGTCGTAAGGTAGCATTTGGTATGGCCTTCCCTGTTTGTACTGATCTGGCTGTATCGGGTGCAGCGTGGTTTAAGAAAAAAGCAGAGGCTGACCCCTTGTTTCAACAGAGGGCTGCACAACACGCCATTGATTGTGCGGGTCTGTTTGATGATCTTGGTTGTCCTTACTTCATTGAGAACCCTGTATCTGTATTGGCTACCAAGTGGCGCAAGCCTGACCATACGTTTCACCCTTACGAATATGGTGGTTACATTGCTAAGAATGACGCACAGCATCCACGTTGGCCTGACTACATTGCAGACCGTGACGCCTACCCTAAGAAGACTTGCCTATGGACAGGCAATGGCTTTGTGATGCCGCCCAAGGTTCCTGTTGAGCCTGAGACAGGTCACAGCCGACAGCACTTGAAGTTAGGCGGCAAGTCTGCTAAGACTAAGAACATCAGAAGTGCCACACCACGTGGCTTTGCAATCGCTGTCATGGCAGCTAACACACAGAAGGATACTACCAATGGGAACCAAGATAGATCACGACAAGCTGTACAAGATACAGACCTACTCGTTTCATGATGCAGTCATTACTGTGACTGAGGCTTGCTATAGTCGCACTGAGGTTGACCCACCTACCAAGCCTAACAAGTGGGGTCATACACCTTCTCCTACAGTACACGCTGATGGCAGTGAGCATTACTACAAGTACAACCATTGGGAAGAGGCCATTGCTGTAGTGCCTTTGCACTTTAATTATGAAGACAACCTGACTGAGGCTGACAAGATCAAGGTAGTGCTTGAGACTGTTGATGCCTTACAGAAAGCGTATGCTTCATACCCTGATGGAGAGATTAGCATTAGTTGGTCTATGCGCCGTAATTGTATCAATCAAGATTAACGTCGGATAATCCGACACTAATTTGGGGAGTAACCAATGAACATGCCAAGCAATCAATACAATCTAAAACACATTACACCTCTGTCAGAAGAACGGCAGAGGTTAATGGATGCAGTAGAAGAGTCACAGTGGGAGGGTGACTTGCACATGGCTGACCTACTCAGCACAGAGCTAGACTTAGTTAATCAATGCATAACTAAGGGGGAGCTATATGCACCCCTTTTTTAAGAGTGTAGGTAACTTTTTACTCTACGTACTAATCACTATCGTATTCGTTAGTGCAGCAATAGGAATGATGTAACATGCCACCCAAACAAGAAGAACTTAAAAGTACACACACTATACGCAAAGCTTGTGACTTCTACATGCGTACACCTAAGTTCTGTGCTTTGGGTGGTAAGTCACAGTATGACTACAATCGTAACTTATCGTTTGCTTGTAACACATCAGTGCAAGGAGGTAAGTATTTAGGTAACATCAAACTAAAAGACATACAGTTTTCTCATGTAACTGTAGCGTATGATCTTTGGCGAGTTAAGCACGGTGTGAGGGCTGCTAACTATATAGCTACCTGTCTAAGCATTGTGTTTAACACAGCCAGAAGACACAACGCACTACTATCAAACCCTGTGTCGTTGCTTGATCGTGCCAAGCCTAAGCCTCGCAAAGTCAAGTGGACTACACCTCAAGTCAAACAGTTCCTTGACACAGCATACAGTAATTGGGAGTGGCGTAGCATTGGCTTGATTGTACACATGGCGTTTCATTGGGCGCAGCGTATAGGTGACATGCGTTTACTTGAGTGGAAAGCATTAGACCTAGACAAGGGTGTGCTAGACCTAGAGCAAAGCAAGCGTGGTGCAGATGTTCACCTACCTATACAGGGTGGGTTGTTACCTATGCTACAACAGCAGAAAGAAGACTTTGGGTTCCTACCTTACGTAGCACCTAGAGTTAGGGCTAGGGCTGGTGTATATACGCCCTACGATGATGTTGAGATTTGTGGTTTAGTTAACAGTGTCAAGGATGCTGCTGGCTTACCTAATGAGTTGACAGCTATGGACTTAAGGCGTACAGCTATTACACAGATGGTTGAGAAGGGTGTTGATGTTGTGGGTATCATGCAGGTAAGTGGACACAGCACACCACAAAGCGTTGCGCCTTATTTGGTTAATACATTGGCAGGTGCTACTGAGGCACTGTCTAACAGAGAGGATGACTTGATATGATGAGATACTATGTAGAACTACGGATGAAACCTGATGATCCTATTTACCCTAATGTTTCTTTTTATGTAAAAGGCTGGTCAATAGAGCAGGTAAGGGATATGTTTTGTGAAGAAGATATAGTTGCAGTAGACCAGACAGATTGAGGCTAATATGATGCACAAGTACATAGAAGATTTAGACTTAGGGGAGGGTGACACTGTAAGAGGTGATTGCCCTGATTGTGGTGGTAAGAATACATTTACTGCTAACAAGTCAGGCGGTGCTGTCCTGTATAACTGCTACAAGCTAGGCTGTAAGATCAGTGGTGTTCACACTGTAGGTATGACTGCTGCTGACATACAAGCTAGGATGCAGGAAGTAGAACAAGATAAACCTAAACCAAAGGTAGAGATTATGGAATTACCTGAGTACGTTGTGCGGAGTGGTAGTGGGCTTGATGCATTTAGAGATAAGTGGGACTTATGGGATCAAGGCTTGATGTATGACCTCAAGGATAAACGCGCAGTGTTTCCTATCTTTATAAACAATGTTCTAATTGATGCTGTAGGTAGGGCTTTAGCTGGTGCAGAACCTAAGTGGTTGCGCTACACTGGCAAGGCTAACTACTTCATTGGAGGTACAGGCAAGACTGTAGTTGTAGTTGAGGATGTTATCAGTGCTATCACTGTAGCCAAGCTTGGTTTCACAGGTATGGCTATCCTTGGTACATCTTTGAGTGTTGCACATATGGAACAGTTGGGTAATTATTCTCAGGTTATCGTAGCGTTAGACCCTGACGCTGCACACAAGACCTTGCGTTTCAGACAAGAGATAGAGGCGTGGACAGGTACATCCACTATTGCATTAAGGCTTGACGATGACATAAAGTATCGGGTAGAATCGGATATTGAGCAGTTGAAGGAGTTCCTATGACATGGATAAAAAGAGAAGACCTAATCCTATGGCTAAGGATTTGATGAACCCCAAGTACAGACCCAAGGTTATACCTGACAAGAAACGTCCTGCCATTCGTAAGAAGAAGCACAAAGGAGATAAAGAAGATGAAAGCTAGAGAGGAATTACTTAGAGAGATTGGCGAGTTAAAGAAACGCATTGAGCAACTTGAAGCACAGCTAAAGATTTGGAAAGGCACAGCACCGTGAACAACTATGTATATACAGCCATTGGACTTGTAGTCTTTTATGTAGGACTAAAAATGTTTAGTGGGGGCATGAAATCTATGGGCAACATAGACCACTTGACTTGGTTCTTAGGCAACCCAATCTATATGTTCTTTGGGTCAATCGTTATGACACTGGCGTGGCAGAGTAGTAGCCTTAGTACTACAGCAATCATTGCTTTGGTTGCATCAGGTGTACTACCCTTACCTGCTGCTGTGGCTGCTGTACTAGGAGCTAACATAGGAACTACAGGGACTATATGGTTAGCAGGTCTGTTAGTATCTGAAGGTATGCCAAGGGGTGACACGTTACGCATAGCCATGATACACACTGGCGTTAATCTTTTGATGGCGATAAGTCTATTGCCGTTTGTAAATCATATAGCTAAGTATGTTGGGAGAGTAGGGTGAATGATGAGGAATAAGTCTGTAGTTTATTACTCACAAGTTACGCTGCAACGTAACTATTTAACTTTTACGCCATAGCGTAAAGAAAAGGACAGGAAAATGAGACAGCACATATACGATACGTGGACACTAATCATGGACTCAGATAGAAGTCCACTAAAGAATATACCTGACAACAATGCCCGTCACTTAATCTTGCAGATACTTGCATGGATGTGGTGCATTGTGTTTAGCATTTTCTTGGGTAGCTATCTTGTGTTTGGTCTGACAGCAATAGCTCATGTGTTACTACTGGCTGCAATAGCTATCACTGTCGGTACGTTTGATACTGCCAACAGAAACCCAAAGACGTTATCCGATTTTGCTATGCGTCTTGATGGGTACAATGGTAGACGTAACAATGGGGAGCATGATTGATGATTAAAGTAACATACATAGATCACATGGGTAGTGATCTGTCTGTAGTCAATGCAGCACGTGTATCCTTTGGTAAGAGTAGTGAAATGGATATGAGTAACCAATGGGGTCCACCTAAACTAAAAGACAAGGATGCTAAACTAATCAAGTACTTAGCCAAGCATAAGCACATGTCACCCTTCGGTC
>Ga0209631_10004965_pt1 | contig 14384 bp, 5 predicted proteins | sample COG_08_FD_184752 | JGI IMG/M metagenome (GOLD analysis project Ga0209631, IMG submission 184752) | Pelagic Microbial community sample from North Sea - COGITO 998_met_08 (SPAdes) (version 2) | ecosystem: Environmental > Aquatic > Marine > Neritic zone/Coastal water | place: Helgoland, sampling... | reverse complement strand
CCCCGTAACCAATGCGGACGGCACTGAGAAAAAATCTATTGCCACTACTGAGGTAACAGAGCCTGAGCAAGAGATTGTTACGTTCCTTGAGAACCCGCCTAACATTGGCATCGAAATGCAGAACCTGCTTGACTCGCGGAAGCTGCAGCTAGAAATCTTTGAGCGGTCATCCCAGAGGGTAAACGAACAAATTGCAGCAAACAATGCTAAAGCAGCTGAGTATGACCAGATGGCACGTATTTACCTGCAAGGTGGAGATATTGCTAACTACGAAAAGTACAGCGGTCTAGCTGATGGCATGGCAAAACAGTCTACCGAATTAAAAAATGGTGTTCTAGAAGCGCAAGACGCAGTTAGGCTAGAGCTTAGTGAGCTTGATAACAAGATACTTCTAGTGCAGGGTGCGAAAGCTCTACAGGATTTATCCTTTGGCTCCACCGCTCGTGCAGGTGCAGTTCTGTCAGCATTCTCTGGCTTAGATATACAAGTGGTAAAGCGTACCGACAATCTGTATGACATCACAATCAACGGTCAACCTCAGGGTAGTCCATTAACTTACGATCAGCTAGCTGATAAACTACAATCTACATACAGCGCTGCGTTCCGTGAGAGTAAGCTGACTCGTGCAGCGAAACGGGCTGATCAGAGGTTTGAGAAAGACTTAGACACTGCTGCAGAGATAGCTAAGATCGAAGCAGAGATGCAGAAAGTTCTTACTACTGACAGGCAGAAAGCATATCTAGACCTCATAAAAGAAGAAGCTAAGGCAGCTAAAGGCCAGATGCTTAGTCTGGGCGAGGGTAAAGCTCTCATTAAAACTCCTGGCGGTAGGTATATTTTCATTGACCCAGCGGGCCGTGTACCAGATCCTAAGTCTGAGGGCTATGTCAGGGGTTTTGAGAAACGGTTTATTACAACCGAAGAAGCTGATGCCTTGGTTGCAGGCACAACAGGGTCAGGTGATCCATACAAGACTAAATAGGCAGGGGTAAAATGGCTAAAGCGGGACTCAAATCATTTGGTAGCTCAACCCTTACCGCAATGGACTTGGAACCACTGGGTAATCCCTATGATCCATCACCTGATATTGGTATGGGCAATCTTACTGGGGATGCACTAGGCGGTCTTACGGAGCGTGCTGGAGCTATACGTTCGCAGTTTGCACTGGGCACTAAGAAACTTACTACACCTAAAGCCCCTAGTGGCTCTACTGTTTTGTTCAGCCCAACACAGGGCAAGATGTTTGTTAACGGCTCGTTGTTTGATGTAGACGATGCTGACAATGCCCTGCGTGCAGCTGATGCCATAGACAAAGGCGACACTCAAAGCTATCGAGATGCACCTACTGCACCATCTGGCGCTGGCTGGAGCCGCGTTGAGCCAGAGCAGTGGGCTGGGTACATCAACGATATTAGAAACCCTACACTGGGCAGACGGTTCAGTGAGAACTTCACTACAGGTGTGAACCAGCTTAAGCAGCTGGGCGGTGCGGGACTTACACTACTAGGCGCAGACGAAACTGGCCTAGGTATCATGGAGCGTGCGGAAGAAGAAATCCGTAAGAACTCACCGTTCTATGGAGAAGCCACTGATGTCGGGTTTGGCGAAGATGATCTAGGCCCAGTCGAGTGGTTTGTCGGTACTCTAGGTACTCAAGGCCCAATGTTACTTGAGACTATTGGTGTTGGCCTAGCAGGTTTCTTTGCAGGTTCTGCCACAGCGGGGCCAGGATTAGGGTCTGCAGCAGGTACAGTAGCTGGCCTATTTGGCAAGAAAGAATTTAAGCGGCGCGTACTTGAAGCCGCAAAAGAATATGGCGAAGAAAAAGCTAAAGGTAAAGCAGCAGCCAAAGCCTTCCTTAAGACTGATAAGGGTAAGATACTTAAGCGTGCCTCAGGCATGGCAGGTGCAGCTACCCTTGGGTATGTAAACAACTATGGCTTAGCAGCTTCTGATGTGTATCAAGAACTACTGGACTCTGGTATAGACCCTGACGATTTTGGGGCTAAGATGACTGCGCTTAGCGCAGCTGTACCATATGCAGCACTTGATACTATCCCTGAGTTTATCCTCGGCGCAAAATTACTTGGCGGTATTAGACGCGGCCAAAAAGGTGGGCGATTACGCAGAGGTGCTACAGGCGCAGGAGTAGGTGCGACAGCAGAAGGCGTTACAGAAGCAGGCCAAGAGTTTATTATTATGGAGGCTACAAGTGCCTACACTGGCCGTGAATACGAATCAGATGAAGTTCTAACACGCTTAATTAACTCGTTTGCTGCAGGTGCAGCTATCGGTGGCGGTATCGGTGGTATTACCAACGCGCTTAAAGGCACTGACCAAGGTGACTTGTTGCAAGGTGCGCCTACTGAGCAGGAACCTGAAGCAGAACCTCTTATGCTTGAAGACAGAAGCGAAGAGACTCTAGCATTGGAGGGGCCGGAAGGGCCAGCTGGACTTTTAACAGGCCCACCCCCTAAAGCATTGCCACCCCCACTACTTCAAATTGAGGACTCTGGCACTATCTTTGTGCCGCCTGAGCCAGAAGCAATTATAACTCCTCCTCCTGTGCCACCTACACCACCAGCACCAGTTGAGGATGTTACTTCTGCTATTGAGCAGACTGTAGCGCAGCAGCCACAGCAGCAAGCACAACCAAACTTGTTGCAACAACGTATGCAAGAAGCAGCTGCACGCAAGCGAGAGCAGGAAGTACAAGCACAGCAGCAAGCTGAGCAACAACAGATACAAGCACAACAGCAAGCACAACAGGCTCAAAAAGAGGCTGAGATGCGAGCAATGGAAGACGCACGGAATGAACAGAATTACCGCGAAGTCGAGAACGCGCTTGCCCTACAGCAGTCGCAGAACGAAATCGCGGCGTATGAGGCGGAGCAATTAGGCAGGCAGCAGGCGGAAGTTTCTCCACCGCCAGCTCCGGTTGCGGATCTCCCTACCGTACCAGTTCCAGTTACTCCGCCTCGCCAGTTAGACTTGTTCCGTGGCCAAGTTGCAGTGCCAAAGCCTACTAAGGCGGAACAAAAAGAAATCACCAAACAGAATCGTCTACTCCGCAAGCAGGAGCGTGAGGCTCAGAAGGCAGCTGAAGAAGCAGCACGCCCAATGACCCCAGCGGAAGCGCGTGCAGCAGGGCAAGGCATTCTATTTACACAACGTGGCGAACCGTCAGTTGCTGCCCTCAAGGGTGCCGGTACTACAGTGCCCGCCACACCAGAACTTATTCAGACAACCCCTGCTGAAGAGACCGTCGTTGCGCAACAGCAAGAGATCAACAGGCTTCAACAGCAAGTGCAGGAGCAACAAGAGATTAATAGGCTCCAGCAGCAAGTACAGGAGCAGCAGAATGTACAGGAGCAAAGCCCAGAAAGAGTGGATGGAAGCCAACCTACCGAAAGTAGCGAAGGAGTTCCAGTCAGCAACGCCAGAGAACGCGCAGCTGCCGCAGCAAATAGCGCCCAAGAGCGTCTCAGAGAAGCGCAGGCTAGCCAGGCAGCAAGCAGCCCTACGCAAGCAGAACCAACCGTTCGGGAAGCTAGCGACCAACAAGGTGCGCAGGAAGATAGCGTACAAAGGCGAATTGAGTTAGGTCAGATTGTATTTGAAGGCCAGACTGAAGCACAAGAAGAAGTGCTAGAATCCATTGATGGGTTTGAGTCCGCCACAGATATAGATACTATGAAGGCATTCGGGCTTCTTCTTGTAGATTACGCTTTTGGTGACGCGGTAACAACTAACCCAGTAACCCAAGCGGGCAAAGACCAGATCGTTGCAGAGCGTAAGTCTCGCGGCGAGAAGAACGCTACTCGTGGCCTAGGCCCAACTCTATTGGATGACTCTGCAGCGCAGGCTATCGCGCTAGACTTTATGCAACGCACATACACGAGTCCTGAGTCTTTTACCGACAAGCAGCTTAGGGTACTCGATACAGAGTTCCTTGACTTTATGGGCTATAACAAAGAAATGTCAGTCGGTAACGATCCAGAAAACGTTCCTCAATGGTACATACATACCAACCGCCGCAACCTACTGCCTGCGTTAGAGAAAAAGAAAATAACGATCACTGGTGAAGTGCACACACCTACAGAAACTGTTTCAGCTAATGTGTCCTTAGACACCAAAGAGAACACAGACATTTCCGAAGATGTTGCGAAGGCAATGGACGAGCAGAACGGTAACTTCTTCCGTGCTGACGGCACACCTTTAACCTCCACACTGGACAAGGTGCAGGTTCGTGGGATTGTTAATAAAGCACTGGCCAAGTTCAAACTTAAACCCACAGTCACAATCGTGAGGAACCAAGCTGAGCTAGCGACTACGAACCCTGAGCTTTACAGGCAGGCACAAGCGTCCCGCCCTAACAATGACTTTGATACAGTTAACGCAGCAGGTTTCTCTGTAGGCGATCAAGTAATCTTGTTTACTGATAACCTTAAAACAGATCAGCAGGTGCGGTTTGTTCTAGCCCACGAGGCTATGGGCCACTTTGGATTCCGTGCTTTCCTACCGCAAGCACAGCTTAAGAAACTATTTAACGACATCTACGACAACGATACGTCTCTGCGCTACGCCATTGATAACAAGATGGACATGGGTATGGAGAAGATGGAGGCTGTCGAAGAAGTTCTTGCTGACGCCGCCGCTTACATGGACATGAGTGTGGTACGCCGCATCATAGCTGCCATCAAAGACGTACTGAACTCACTCGGATTTGATTTCCAAGATGACCTCGCCAGGTACATCATAAGACAATCACGTAGAAACTTGTTGCAGAATGGTAGTGGTCTTGTATCTGCGCAAGAGCTACGAACTAACGTCAAGAGCTTACAATCTGAGAACATGTTCGGACGCTTTTCTGAGGCAAAGCAGTCTTCTGATATGGCATCCAGAGCTTTCTCATCCTATGCCCACGCGAAACCGTTTGGCGATTACGGAGGGATGCGCGGCCTAAGCAACTTCCTGAAGAAAGCTAAGGACGTAGGGAATGTTAATGATGCGAAAGATTTTATCGGTGAAATCCTTGAGACTGTACAGACGCTAGACAACAAAGCTAAGCGCAGCGATGGCCTCCAACAGGTATTCGACATATTCCAAGACAGGTCTAACCGTGCAAGACGGTTCCTAAACGGCTATAAAAATCTTACTGGGTACTCTAACCAAGCGTGGTCTGTTAACTACGATGGTAATAAGACAGCACCACCTACAGATACTGAGAAGCTACAAGCTGGCGCACTGCTAGCATGGGGTGCACGCCACAAGCAAAGGGCTGTCACTGAAGAAGAGATTAGAAATAACCCTAACCTAGTAAAAGAAACTGCTCAGAACTCTGGTGTGTTTACCATAGACTCGGATGCACTTGAGCAAGCTGAAGCAGCTGGAAACATAACTAGGGAGCAGTTTGAGCAGGGAATCCTCGTGTACAAAGGCGACCCAGCACAGGAGCAGACCGAAAACTGGAAGCCCACTTGGCGCAACCCTAAGACTGACCAAGACGAAACGTTCACGATTACAGATAATGTCTGGCGTATCTACAATGAGCAGCGTGAAGCAGTTAACAGGTCAGCACAAGATGTTGTCATGGCTGTGGTCGAAGGCGGCGTTGCGCAAAAAGAAAACACACTTCAGCAATATAAAAGAGTCTACAATATGACAGACGCTGAAGTAGCTGTCATGGCAGACGTTATGAATATGTACAGAAAGCTGTACTCTGAGAACGCTGGTGTATCACGAGGCACATACAGCTACCAAGGTGAGTCCACTGCGCGAGCCACGTTCTTCCTAAGAGAAGTAAACCGTGCTTTGTTCGAGTCTGCTAAAGTAAATGACTGGGTAAAAGGTGACGTTAAGTTTAAGTTCGGTGATAAAGAAACAGTCATGGCAGGGCCAGAGTACCAGTCTATTATTGACGGCCTGAAAAAGATTAACGCTCGATACGAAACTAAAGACGCAAACCGCATCACCTCAAGTATCGGTAACTTGTTCCTGTTGGATGTGCAGGCTGGCAATGCTCAGTACCGTGCTAAGCAAACAATTATGAACGCATACGTTCCGTTTGTACGCCGTGGCGCGTGGCAGATCAGACTGCAAGCAGTTGATGCTTCTGGTAATCCAGTGGCTATGGATTCAACATGGTCTAGCGTGCTGCCTTACTACCAAGCAGATAACCGCGCAGACTCTAGACAGATTATGGATAACCTCAACACTGAGTTTCAGGGCGCAAACGTTACTGTAACAAACTCTGACGGCACAGAGCAGACAGTTCAGTTCCGTGCTGTGGTGGAGAAGAAACGTCAAGGTTCTCCACTGGGGCAACAACAGAACATCAATGACTTCATTCAGATTCTGTCTAGGTTGGACGTAAACATTAACCCAGAGGAGCGCAATCGTATTATCGAAGCGCTTACCAGACAAGAAGACAACGCTCGTAAGTCTATAGAGCGTATGGGTAACGCTGGCTGGGATCCAAACGTACTGAAAAGCACAGCAGAATATCTTGAGACGCAAGCGCATGTAGCAGGCCAAGCATACTATCGCCACCGTCTGAACAATGTGATGCTTACTGATAGCTTCTGGCGTGGTGATGTATCACGACTGGATAAATTATATGCAGATACTCAGCGCAAAAACATGAGTCCAGAAGAACAGCGCAGAGCTAATGCAGCTTATGATGACTACGCTCTGAAGTATTCTAACATGGCAGCGAAGGGTCAGAAGGAAGCTATTAACAGACTAGATACCACCAAAACCCTCCGTAACAAAGGGCAAGGCGAGATGTATAAAGCCGATGCTCTTAAGCTACAGCAGTTCTACGCTGAAGCAGGTAATATCGTGGACTCTACTGAGGATCTGTTATCAGGTGAAGTAGGCTCAAAGATAAAGATGTTTACAGTTGTTGCTCAACTCGGTGGTAGTTTCGCCACTGCAATGGTCAACTCTGTATCTCTAGCTACTCACGCTCATCCATACTTAGCGTTCTATAACGAAGGTAGAGCTTACGGTGGGGGCTTTGGTTGGAGTAATGCTGGCATCGAAATATCACGAGCCACAGGCAATATGAAGAACCACAAGTTGTCTGACCCTGCATACCTAGACCTAGTTGTTGGCAGTGAAACGCTACAGAAAAAGCACAGGCTAACCGAAGAAGAAGCTGTAGCTATGAGAGATATGACGTACCAAGGTGTGCTTCAGTCTGCACAGGCTAACGCTTTGGTTGGTACATCAAGAGGTGGTGTCTACAACAACAAAGTTCAGAACGCTATCCAGACATGGATGATTGGCTTTACTTATACTGAGCAACTTAATCGTAGAGCCACTGCTCTTGCCGCCTTCCGTTTGCATAAAGCTAGGGCGATTGCAGGCACACCAGAATACACTCAGCTAGAGCAGAAAAAGATTCTTACTGACGATGAAAAAACACGTTTCAATGAGTTGAAAGATCAGTTTAACAACGAGGCTTCTGAGTTTGCTAAGACTGCTGTGAATACTTCACAGGGTGAGTACGCTATGTTCAACCGACCAGAGATGGCTCGTGGTAACGTAGGCCAGTACATCTTCATCTATAAGCAGTTCTCTATCATCACTGTTCAGATGATTAGGCATATGCCAATACAAGGTCAGCTGTACTTTATGGCTATGTTGTTTATGTTTGCAGGACTCAAGGGGCTACCGTTTGCCGATGACCTCATGGACTTGTACGACACCTTGATGCAGAAGCTAGGGTTCAAACAAGAACCTATTGAGTTGTATATTAACAAGCTACTTAAGGAAGTAGCCCCTGGATATGAGCCAGCTATCATGCGTGGTTTCTTAGATCAGTTTATGGCGGGTACTATATCTACAAGACTGGGTTTCGGAGACTTGCTACCACTGACAGGCGCAGGTTTGGCGGGGTCAAGTTGGCAACGCGAAGTAACCAACTTCCTAGGGCCAATGTACTCAAGCCTTGAAGGAGCAACAGTAACAGCAGGTAAGATTGGCCGCTTTGGGGCGGAGTCCATAGGGCTTGCGCCAGACCTAACCTCTCTTAGTGATGTTATGAAAGACGCTCCTGTGGCAGGTATCAGAGCTTTGAATGATGCTCTTACATACTACGACACAGGTGTGATTACTAACGGTCAAGGTAAGCTAGTGGATGGAGATGCCAGTACAGCCCAGATTCTTTTCAGAGCGTTAGGCTTCTACCCATCTGTTGCCACAAAAGACAACGACCTTGTTAGGATGATAAAGCAACACGGTGCTTACATAGAATCTTGGGATGCAAGATTTAAGAACAAGTACATCAAGGGGTACATCACAAACGACTATGACATGATGGACGATGTTCTAGACATGGTGGATGATTGGAACTTCCTGCATGAAGGCACAGCGTTTGAGCTGTCTAACTTTGAGCGTAGGGCTAAGCAAGCCGCTAAGTCATCCTCACTGCCAACAGCTGAGAGATTCTTGAAGTCATCTCGTAAGAGTGTAAGAGATGACCTCAGGGAGTTAATGGATATGTACGGCTCACCGTCTGTTAATGATCTTTAACCACTTGAAGCTGACCGTAGGCTAAATCATCTGCCGCTACATCTGCGCTTTCTAACAAACTCTGGAAGCGTGGGTGTGTCAGATTAAATCCAATCACATAAGACTGCGCCAGTTTGATTGGCGTGTCTTTACCAAGTGATGCTTTCTCTGACTTGGGCGTGGCGACTACGTTCTCCTCAACAAGTTCCTGTTTGAATGACTTGTAGTCAGCTCCGCGCACTGACAACCATTTGCGGAAGTGAGTGCGGTCAACCATCATAGTGCCTTTATCAAACGGATCAGCCGCAGACTTACGGAATACATCAAGGCGAACTCTTACATCGCCCCTTGGTATACGGCTATAATCTGGCTGTGGTTTCTGACCTGAGGTGTGCATCACAGTGACCTGTGCGTCTGCACTGTCGGCCATATACTCTGCGATAAGGTCGAATGAATCCACTTGGTTCTCTTGTACAGTCCTACGGATAGCACCAATCTGTGCCAGTACCCACTCGGTTGCTTGGCGGTAGTCGAACTTTATCAAGCCCCAGTCATTCGCTAGCTTCAAACCTAGGTCTGCTAGGATAATAGACTGCTCCCAGTACCGTTCCTCACCGCTGAACCTAGCTTTGTACTTACTGTGGAATGTATTGGTGGCCTCTGCTATTGCCGCATTGATGCCATCTTCGCCCATCTCTACTAGGTTCTTTATATACAGCCTACCTGCATGACCATAGTTAGAGTGGATTGCTTCGTATATCTTACGCCCTGCCTCTGAGTTCCTTGTGAAGATAGCACTCTGTGGTACTGTCACCTCTAGCATACGAGCCATCTGAGCGTCTGTGTCTAGCCCTGATGCAATCAGTTTACTCTGTAGAGATTTGTTAGTGGACACCATGACAGGTGTAGCCCAAGTCTTAGAGTCACGTTCTTCTGCGTTACGGTTAAGCCTAGCCTTATCCCTGCCTTGAGATACCCAATAGCAGAAGTCACCGACTTCTTTGTCTTGCATCATGGTAACTTCGTCGATGGTTAACGGAAGGTTAGCGTATGTACCAAGTCGTGAGAACAGGCTGTTCTGTGTGTACTTAGCCGCAAAGTGTAGCTTGTCGGGGTCGCCATATATAGACTGCGCCCAATACTGTGCCAGTGTTTTACCGCCACCTGTTGCGCCATACAAAGATATAGTCAGACCTTTGAGGCCAGTAAAATTATATAGTGGTGCTGAGAAGCCTACGCCTAACGCAAACATATGCGCTTTGAGATCAGCCTTCTCCATTATAGATGTAAGGGTAGACCAAGACTCTAGCGTTCCCTTTACTGGGTACAACTCGTTGCCCTGACGCTGTACTCCTGCTGATAGATTAATGTTTTCTTCTTCGACTGCACCATTAGCATCTCGCTTAATTAGTGTGTCGCCTATAACAAATGCCGTGTTCTTTTCTTTCCATCCCATAGTTGAGTAGAGGTTGGTCATGGCACGGATTTGTCTAAGCTCTTCCATATATGACCGCATCATAAGTTGAAAATACTCCGTTTGCCTTTTGTTATATAGGACAATACCTTGGTCTGCTATCGCTGTAGCGAACTCACGACTGCCCTCTGCTAGATACGCCTGTCTTAGCGAAATCTCTTGCCACCCCATGTGTGGTCTATTCCAATGAAACCTCACAGTCTCATAGCCTAGCGAGTGGTCTAGTCCATACCCAACTGGGTATATGTCGAACTTACATACGTCTATATCGGTATCGTCTATAGTAACTTTGATGCCATCCACTGTACGCTTGAATGGTTTAGGCATAGGGATAGCATTAGCAACACTATCTAACGCCTTCTGTGGAATAGCCACCTCTTGATACTGCACCCCAAGTCTGGCAGGTGAACCGATTTTGCCTTTGAACTTACAGCCTCTGCACCCATTAGGGCGGTCTGCTTCAAACTTCGCACATGTAGTCGGCCCTGTTGTGGACTGCTTCCAGTGAGCAAGTTTGTGTAAGGTAGTCTTCTCATCATACGACGGATGCTGATTGCTCCACTCCTTTGCTGTTGATTCTGGGTCGATACAATGTGCCGCTACACCAATGATGTCATACCATAGTGGCTCATCTACATCCCCTTGGTTAGCTATAGCCCACTCAATCTGCTTACACTTGCTTGCTACTACAGAGCCGACAGCAGGTGGGAAGTCTTGCTTGACTGCTAGATTATCCAGCAACGTGCTCTCACGAGTGTGATCTATACTGGCTGCAGCTGAGGGCTTGAAGTAATAACTTAGACAATCCCGCAATGTCTGAACGCTTACTGGTTCAGCATCTACAAGCATCTTAACTTCGTTGCCACCCTTGGTGTTTATAGTACCAACAGGACGCAAGACTCTTGCGCTGTCAGCAGGTACAGCAGGGTCAACCTCAAAGCCTTTTGCTACACAGGCTTCCTTCAATGCTTCGGCTAGAGGCTTCCATTCCTCTGGCTCTAACTCTGCATCAAGAACCCAATAGGCGTGTAAGCCATTGCCCGAATGAATGATTAGTGGTTTGGGTAAGCGCATCTCAGCGACAAACTTACCTAGTGCAGTTAGTCCTTCCTTCCATGTGGGGAATGGTTTGCCCTCTCCACAATCCACATCGACAGCAACTAGCTTAGTTGCACGAACATTATCTTGCTTTCTATTACCCTTGGTATTGAAAGCCGACACAGCGAAATAGACATTCTTGTCTGGCTGTGATGATGATAGCCTTATACAGGCTTTAGCGAGTTCTTCTACCGTATCAAAAAAGCCCTGTTGTACTTTGTTATCTGGGCTTATCAGTGTCGTTACATAGTATCCTTCAGACGGTAGAACCCGCTGTAAAAAATTCAGCGTGTCCATTGTTGTTACCTTCACAGTTACGGAAGGGGGCTTAGCCCCCTCCCTTATACCTTAGTCTTGTTTACCTAAAATCTCAAGAAGCCTTTGGAAACGTTCTTTCTGCTCTATGGCAATAACCTCTGGTTGAGGCCACCCATCGGACATGACTGCAAGTAATTCCCTCAGTGTATCACGAACTTTCTCATCGTTCTTCTTACGGATAGACTTGCCCTTTACCCATCCATAGTAAGTCATCCGTGATACGCCAAGTAACTCAGCCATGTTGCCTGTAGTCAGTAGCATATGTTTCCGCAACGCTTCTACTTTCGTGAAGTTGAGTGGCGGAATATTAGTCATCAGCTACATCTCCTACAAGAGCCGCAATCTCAGCGGCTAAATCATCAGCCTGTCCATTAGCCACTGGTGCGGCCTTAGGTTCTTCAACTACCTTAGGGGCAGGTGTAGGCTCTTCGACTTTCTTTGCACCAAATCCTTTTACAGGAGCAGGTTTATCCACAGGCTCAGCCGCGACTGGCTCTGGTGTAGGCGCAGTGACTACAGGCTCAGGCTTCTTCTCTATAACCGGCACTTCAGCAGGCTTACTAGCAGGCGCAAGTTCTCCTGTGATAGTCTTGACCTCATCAGTTCCAAACAGCTTATCCACAGCTTGTTGTGTATGCTCATCGTTGAAGCCTCCGAATCCAAACTGTAGCTTCGGGAAGGATGCACTGGTATCAAATGATACTTTGGTACGCACAATCTCAGGGGCGATGCCTCTTACTGACAACTCCTTCTGGTATGCGTTGAGTCCTTTCAGCGCCGCAGGTGTAACTTGCAACAAGTAGATTGAACCTTCTGGGTCATCAGCCGCTACGATAGCTAATCGCTTTTGGTCAGCACAGGCTTTAATCTGTTGCCCTTGGGGTGTCACCTTAGAACCCCATGCGTTTTGTGGGCATGAAGCACACAAATCATTCTGCGAATTACTACTGTCAGTATGTGGGCTAATGCCATCAAGCGAGAAACAGTCTGGAGCAGTGGACTCTGCGTCTGGTGTCCATGCTTTCTCGTACCATGTCTTCGATAGCTTTGGGTTAGCCCCTACAATCACAGCTTCTAGTACGTTGCTGTCAAGCACAGTCTCATTCTTACCCTCGACAATACGGAAGCGTGAGCCTTTGATTGAGATTCGTGGGTATGCGTCACCTCCTTCACTAGCCATGCCACCCATCAAAGAGTCTGCTAGTGCAGAAGGTTTACCAATTTTATCAGCCAAGTGTGCGGGTACTTGGATATTGGTTGGGATAATATCGTTCATAATTTTCTCCTAGTCTTCAATTTTAGTTGCGGGTTTACGGACGTTTACATCAATGCGTGTTCCGTAATTCACGCCTGACGGTACAGCTTTATGCTGATCTATATAGCCTCGGACAGCGTTCTTGCTTATCCGTTTCTCTAACATGTCGTATGCGTCATTCTCTTTAATGAAAGATAAGACAGCATCCCAATCGGCTACATTCGCGTAGTCATTGGTTGTCACAAAAGCAGTACCGTGGTTCGTCTTGAATGACGTAACACCATCAGCATCAGCTTTCGTCTTAATCCACGCTTCAAGTTTCGACATCTTGTCTTTGAGTTCCTTGACCTGATCTTTAATCTCAGCTTCAAGAGCCTCCTTCTGATTGCGATACTTGAGGTACGCTTCAATCACTTGGTCTACATTGAGACTCATATCGTCACCTCGTTTCTTGCTGTATCAAATCAAGCAGTATGCCTTGTAGCTTCTGCTTATTCTTGAGCCGTTCATACATCCGATACTCCACTTCGGTAGCTTCGATATGCACGACATTCGATACATGTTTTTTACCTATTCGCTCTATACGACCATTCGCCTGAACGTATTGTTCGTTGCTTGTTACTGGCCCATACCAAATCACTGTCGATGCAGATGTTAAGGTTAGTCCATGAGCCATAGTCGCAGGGTGAGCGATTAATACATGCGGGTCTTTAGCGTTCTGGAAGTTCTGGAATATCTCGTTGCGTTTCTTAGCGGATACCTCTCCGTTTACAACGCCAACAGTCCAGTCCTTACTTAACTCTCGCTCCAACATGCGTAGTGTTCCTGTTAGTGGTACGAACACAATTACCTTACCGCCTACTTCATCTATTACCTCCTTCACAATGTTAACTCTTGGGGAACAATCCAGTTCTATGTTGCGACCATCATCCCCATAGGCCACACCACATGCTATCTGAACAAGTTTCTGTAACTTGACCGCTTCATTCACAGCGGTGATAGTTCCTTCCTCCGCCATCTCTGTAACGAAATGACGTAGCATTTTCTGATAGTGTTGCTTTTGCTCTTTGGTCATCTCGACCTTGCGCGTCTGGAACACTGTATCTGGCAGGTCAAAGCACTCATCTCTGGTGTACCTGACAGCAGGTTGTAGGATATGTTTGACAGTATCCACTGACTCTGGTCTTGGTATCCATTTCCACTGACCAATCTTCATCATCACTTGCTCTCTGAAAGCAGTGAATGTCTTGGTGCAGTGCGGGCTATCAACCAACTTAGCTAAAGCCCAAGCATCTGTCGGGTCATTCGGCGTAGGTGTGCCTGTCATCATCCACAAACGTGTTGCTGTGTTCTTCGCCATCCACTTACGCAGTATCTTAAATCTGTTTGTCGATGGGTTACGGTACACAGCGGCTTCATCAACTATAACCAAGTCGAACATATCAATAGCTTGCTCGGCTATGATGGGGAAGCCATCGTGGTTTATGATAAAGAAGTCTGCATCCACACCCATTAGCTTCTTACGCTTAGCCGCAGTGCCATGCAAAGTTACATGCTTGCGATTAGGGAAGCCCATGAATATGCCATCACCCCATACACGTTCAAGCGTGGACAACGGGGACACAATCAGAACCTTCTTAACAGAACCTGTTTTCATAAGGTAGTCTGCCGCCCAGAGAGCTGACTGAGTTTTACCAGTACCAATCTCGTTAAGCACCA
>Ga0209631_10004963_pt1 | contig 14387 bp, 16 predicted proteins | sample COG_08_FD_184752 | JGI IMG/M metagenome (GOLD analysis project Ga0209631, IMG submission 184752) | Pelagic Microbial community sample from North Sea - COGITO 998_met_08 (SPAdes) (version 2) | ecosystem: Environmental > Aquatic > Marine > Neritic zone/Coastal water | place: Helgoland, sampling... | reverse complement strand
GACTGTTTCTCTAAAATTAATGTCCGGTATAACTCTATTAATAAAAGAAAACTGATTGCCGCCTGTAATGGACATATCACCAGACTCAATAAATGAAGTCATAGCCGCGCCGTCATCTTGTGCGCCCACCTCTTGATTATACAAAAAGTTGTTAGTTCCCGCCGCGAGAGGCAACGAAGAAATACCACGATCCAACCACGCCGTTCTAGCTAGGTTTCCTATAAACCAAAGCTTCTCAAGGTAGTTGTAAACCACATACCTGTCATTCTCGGTTGAGTCCGCAGACGGATAAAACCACCACACCTCGGAGAAGGACACGTTGGCTCCCGAAACAATCTTGTCAGACTGAGAAGTGTTTATGTCATCAAACACATAATCTCGCACAGTGCAGGGTATTCTTTGAACCGCACCCGTGAACGCATAAAACTCCGCCGATCCCATCCAAAATACCGCATCGTCCACCGCAACCGCCGCCTTGGGACTAGCAATGGTAATGTTTTCAGAAATTAAGTTTATACCAAAGGTGAACGGTGGCCCAAGAAACTGCATCGCGTGAATAGAAACGTCTGTAAACACCAGTATTTGTTGCCGAGTTTCAAGAGCTTGAATAATCTTGGAGCCAGAGCTTATACGCAAATCACCCGCTGTATTGGTAGAGGTAGGATACCAATCGACAGGATTCTCCTGACTGCTAAACCGTATTAACAACGGGTCTTGGATGCCACTACCATCAGTTGAAGAGGACGTAAAACCAAGACCATCCGCGCCAAAGGCAATTACATGCCTGTCTCTGTCAGACAAAAGAACCTGTGTGGCTATTGTAGGAACCGAGGTCCGTGTGCCGAGGCCCAAGGCGCTGTCTGTTAAGAACTTGGCTCGTGTGCCTGTACCGTTGGTTTTATCCCAATAGTAAATCCTACCGTTTCTTTCGTTCAACAACAGGTCTTCGCCAAAGTTGTCTTGTGTCCAAATACGTAGGTTTGCAGAAGGCGTGATTGTTCCTGAAACAAGGGCCAATCCCCAGCCAGAAAAATCGTCCGCTGTCTCCGCGTTGCCTGTTGCAAGTCTAACGGCAGAAACATCCGCATGAGTAGCGGCAGTGGTGCCTTTGTGTCCTCTGGTGCAGCCTGTTAAATCGTTGGAACTTATGCCGCCCACCAGAATAAGTTCGTCATCTATAAGAACAAGGTCACTGGCTACAATACCCGTAGTGTTAGCCACAGTGATAGTGGTGTCACTAGCAGAAAGTGTACCGCCTTCATTTACCGTTGTAGTAAGAGCGCCCGTAGTTGTTCCACCCCAAACTCCTGCGCCCCAACCAGTACCAAACACTGAGCTATTAAGACCCGTACCAATTTGGTAGGTTCCTACAACACTACCGCCGCCGTTACCCGTATCACTAGAGTTGGCAGTGACGGCAGTAACGCTTATACCACCAGAAACTGTAACGTTTTCTATCGTGCTGACGGTCCTCGCAGATATCTTATATGTGTTGCCATCCACAACTTCTGTGACCTGATACTCTTGGTTAAGAACGTTTGCTGTAATGTTGCCACCCAAAGAAGCTGCCCCAGAGAACGTAACAAAGTCATTCGCCACACAACCATGATTGGGGTCGACTACTGTAATTACAGACGAGCCGTTTGTAGCAGAAAAGGTAACGTCCCCCGCAGATGTTGTTTGCCTAACCGGAGTAACGTCTTTAAAATCAGTACCCTCTTTAATGTAGAACTTTAATTCTGTCCCAAGGCCCAAAAACTTTTCACCGCTCAATGCCACAAACTCGTGCATCCCACGGCATATTCCCAAGAAAGCGTTGTTGGTATTTTTTTCCCAACCGTTTAACTTCTCAGGATACCCAAACCGAAACCGTACTTTGTCACAATCTACCCAGCCGTTTTCTTCAGAATACGGAGTAGTTTCTTTGTTAATTCCGGGCTTAAATTTTAAGTTAGCTAATGGCATATTAAACCCCTAGTAAAATTCTATTATTAACACAGAACCCGCGGTTCCCGGACCACCCGTCCAGCCCGGAACACCTGTGTTAATACCACCAACAGCGGCAGTTTCACAATTAGCGGATAACGTATCTTCCTCGGGTTTTCCTGTGGAGTAAAAAACAGGCACCCCACTACCAGCACCATAATTAAGTGTTCTAGTGTACGCAAAAGTAATTCCATACGGCGACAAATCAAAGACGCCAGCCACTTCATTACCGCTGTTACCTATTGCCCCCGAAGTACCGGGAGTAGTGCTACCTGAAGGTCCGCCATTGCCACCTGTGCCGCATCTGCTACCACCCGCCGCCGTTCCTCCCCGTGCATTGACGTTGTACGGATTGCCACCCGCCCCGTACCCACCAGTAGCAAGAAAATCTCCAGCGGAGCCATAACCGGGAATCGTGTTATAATTCCCACTGCTGATGACAGTTGCGCCACCCGCACTAGTAGTTCCCCCAACAGTTATAGTTACAGGGTAACTGCTAGACAAAGATGACACATACTTTTCAGCATACCCTCCCCCACCACCCGAATTGGGGACATCATTTCCCACGCTTGGTTGACTACCAACCGCACCAAACACCATGAACAGGGCTGATTTTACCCCGCTACTGGGTGTATACGGCGATCCCCCCGCAGAATATGAAAATACTTGGCTTGTGTAACGTGACCCATCACCCACGCCAAACCCTAATACGTTATATCCAAAAGAAGTCATTAGGCATCATTCTTTGCGTCTGTCGTAAAGAACAGTTTTATTCCCAACAACCGTGCGTCTCCCGTCTGTGAATCAGCCGATACATCTCGCATAATTTGAAAGTACGTTTGCGTATCTACCGCAGCACTAGCAATAGTAACTGCACCGCTTGTGTCAGAAACCATTAGGTCATTAGATGTGCCACTAAACGCCTTGGCGGTAGTTACAACGTTGGTTCCAAACGCCGTATTAATAGAACCGTCGTTTGCTATAGAAACACCTGACAACCCCCAAGCCACCGTGCCTGTATCTGTTCCCGTGACGGTCCAAAAGGGTTGAAACGTAATCGTGCCTTCGTTCCAAGATTTAGGAAAGCACACGGTAAACTGAGCATTTTCATCGGAGCTTGGATCAAAGTCTAACACTTTTATTTCTGGGCCATTTGATAACTCGACTTGAGTAGCAAAGGCACAACCATTTGTAGTGTTTGGATACATAGCGTTTGATGGAACATAAATGGTTTCTATACCCGCGACCTTTACCGCTGCGGAGTTGTTGGTCAACGCTCCTGCAACGTCACCCGCACCCGATACATCTAGTGTTGCGGCGTCTAACTCACCCGTAAGCGTCAGGTTACGCAGACTTGCTACATCTTTGTTGGCATCAGCCGTAACCGTTTTACTAGCAACAACCGTTCCAACCGCAGCGCCCGTGTCATTGTAGTTTAACTCTGCCGCTGTCGCAGATACCGCTGTACCATCTATAGAAAAAGCGTCCGTCTCTAACGTACCGTCAATATCAACATTTCTAAAGCCCGTAATGTCCTTGTTGGCATCAACAACAACCGATTTACTAGCGGCCACTATACCCGCAGTAATACCATCTAACTCTGAGATACTAACAAGTGAGGTGAAATCAGTAACAGCCGCACCCGATCCTGCACCATCAGCTAAAATAATAGCCGACTTTCCAGCAAGGATGGTGACGTTCGATCCGGAACCTTGCGTAATAGACAGGCTTTGGTTTGTGCTGTTAAGGATCATATACATTCGAGCTTTGTCGTTTTGCTCTAATGTAACCGTGCAAGTTCCGCCCGGAGTTCCAGTAAAGTTTATTGCCTTGTAATGCCCATTGGACAAAACAGCCGTAGTTGATAACGCTAAAGTGTACGAAGTGCCCGACAACGCGATAGAAACAAAACCGTTTGCGGCACGGTCTATAATATCAAAATTGTTGTTGGTGCTGTTGCCCCACGAACCCGATTCATCCCCCGTGGTTATTTTCTTAATAGCGTTAGATGCGGTGTATGTAGCCATGACGGGACCTCAACTATAAATATGTTTGGACTATACCCCTGCCAAGTCATTTAATCAACTACGCAGCGATATCCGTCCAAGACGGGGTTTGTGAGGGGGTTATACTAGAGAACCCCGAAGATTGCGAAGGCGTTATACTAGAGAAGTTAGACGTTTGATCTGGTTCAATCTTTGACCAGACTAAGACACCCCCCACTTCCGCCGTACCAACAACGCCTGTGACCGAAACAGAGTTGTCAACTCTAACGGTAGAAGAACCAACTGCGCCTGTAGCTGCAATGCCCGTGACGGGTACATCTACATCAACCGTAACTGTAGACGATCCTACCGCACCTGTACCAGAAACGCCTGTGACCGATAGAGTGCTGTCTGCAGTAATTGAAGCAGTTCCAACAACGCCTGTACCAGAAACGCCCGTGACAGAAATAGAGTTGTCAACTCTAGTGGATGAAGAACCAACCGCACCCGTGCCTGCTACACCTGTAACCGATATGTCTGCGGAAGAAGTAGTCGTTGCGGAACCAACCGCACCCGTGGACGAAACTCCCGTGACAGAAACATTTGCGTCACCACTAACACCGCCGCCACCCACAAAAAGACCGTCAGTAAACGCTATACAGGCGTCTCCCATTATAACAGGAACGTCGGAATCTACTGTTACAGTAACGCCTCCAATAGAACCCGTGGACGAAACTCCCGTAACAGAAACGTCTGTACCGCTAGTGGTAGAAACACTGCCCACGGAGCCTGTAGCAGCAACTCCCGTAACAGGAACTGTTCGTCCAACGCCTGTAGACACTGCTCCGACAGAACCTGTGCCTGAGACGCCCGTAACAAAAAGATTAGATTCACTTGTAATAGACGAAGAGCCGACAGAACCCGTGGCAGCTACACCTGTAACACCTATATCTAAATCGGTAGTGGTCGCCACGCCAGTTACAGCACCTGTACCAGAAACACCCGTGACAGATATGTCAGCAGTGCTGGTGGTAGTAGCAACACCAACGCCACCCGTGGCTGATACTCCTGTCAGAGTGACCGTTGCAAAACCTGTAACAGTAGGGGAACCAACCGCACCTGTACCAGAAACACCCGTAACATTGTTAAGTACAGCGGTAGTAGTAGTAACATCACCAACGCCACCTGTACCAGAAACACCCGTAACAGATATATCCGCTGCGCTGGTTGTGGTGACAGAACCAACAGCGCCTGTGGCAGAAACACCCGTAACAGATATATCCGCTGCGCTCGTGGTAGTCACACTACCAACAGAGGCCGTCCCAGAAAGACCTGTGACAGAAATAGAAATACCACTCGTAGTTGTTACACTACCAACAGCGCCCGTCCCAGAAAGGCCTGTGACAGAAATGTCCGCTGCGCTCGTAGTTGTCACACTACCAACAGAACCTGTTGCAGATACGCCTGTGACAGAAATGTCCGCTGCACTTGTAGTCGTTACACTACCAACAGAGCCTGTACTAGAAACGCCCGTAACAGATACTTCTGTAGAAAACTTAGCTGAACTAGCTAGTGGCGCAGCGCCAAGAGGAGAAAAGCCCAGCATCGGTTAAACCCTTAACTATCGAATGCGGTACACCATGCCGCAACATTATCCGTTACTTGCTGTGTGGTCATTGCTTCATTAGTTGTCCCATCCAGCAGGGGGTAACGCCTGTGAATATCTAATACCCGCGTAGTAAGCTGGTCTTTTGTAAGTTTAGTTACGCTATCTGGAATCTTATACTCACGATTAGTGGGGCTAACGCCCACCATTGTAAAATTGTCTGGGTCTGGATAATAACCGCCATTATCTACCCAATAAGGACAGTGCATACCTTGCGGACCCGCATCTAACTTATACTCAAGTATCATCTTTTTTCTCCAGTTTAAGCATGTAATCGGTGTTAGCTAACTTAGACTTACCAAATAAACGCTCAGAAGTCTTGTCTACATTGACCGTGTATTTATCAGCCATTTGATTTAAAAAATCTTCTAGCTCATTAGCATGAGGCAGCTTTCCTTTGGCGATTGCTTCGCCCGTATATTTTACATACCCTGAAACTTCCGTCAAACAGACTTGCGGGTGAACGCCATATTGCTGGCAATATTCAATCGTCGCTGTTTGAGCGCGGCCACCATCCAAAAGATTTCGGTACATAAGCTCGAACCCACGACGAACGTGGTGGCGTTTTTCTTCGTTTTCAAAATCCTCTTCGCTCCAATCATCAATGCCGTTTACTTCTTTAATGTTTTCGTAAGCATCAATCAGTGTTGCAATGTCCTTAAACGAGCCGTTTATCTTGCTTTCCATAACGTCTAAGCCAACACTTTTTTGACGAAACTCAGCTATAGAAACGGGGTCATCCTTTCCAGAAAGCTCCTCAAGTTCTTTGACCGATTTAGCGTGGTTTACCTGCGCCTCGGCTAAAGCCAGCTTTCTCTTTTCAACTTCCGACATAACTTGTCGCATCATTCGCATGGGCGACTGACCGTTTAGCATTGTCAACGTCATCAGCGACAACGTGTGCTGGCTGTTGTTGCGGTCAAACGCTCTTGTTTTTGCGTCCAACTCAGGAAGCATTTCGTTTACTTTAGCAACTGCCGCCGCATTTATCTTATCCGCTGATATAGCTGGTAGACTAAAAGCAACGTCTATCTTCTTAGTTAAGCTGTTCATTTTTTCCCCGTTATGTTCCTGAAAGACCCGCTACATATCTTCTGGCAACAGTTAAATCGCCAAAATCAGTCGCGTTGCCTGTGTTTGCAATGGTCACATATTGAATTACGTTGCTTCCGGTGTTTCCGGCACCTGAAGCATTTCCTCCGCCCCACACGCCCTTCGTGCCGTCAGAAAGAGAGGCCATAGCGTCCAGCGTAGTAAGCAGGTCGCCAAAATCAGTCGCGTTGCCCGTGGTTGCAATCGTAATGTAGTCAATAATGTTGCTGTGGGGGCCACCACTCCCCCCACCAAACACCGCCCTAACACCATTACTACACCCTGCATTTGTGGTTGTAGCAGTTAAATCTCCAAAATCAGTTGCGTTGCCTGTGGTTGTAGTCGTAACGTAGTCAATAGTATTTACTTGTCCCCCCCCTGACACGAAACCGCCAGCAAACACGGCACGGAACGCTGATGCGGCCCCAGAAACAAAACCCCTAGCAACAGTTAAATCGCCAAAATCGGTGGCGTTTCCGGTGGTTGCTATCGTAATGTAGTCAATAATGTTTTCGTAGCCACCACTAACGTTCGAACCGCCAGCAAATAATCCGCGTGTGCTACCACCCGCACCAGCCACACTATATCTACTAGAAGTTAAGTCTCCAAAATCCGTAGCATTTCCGGTAGAGGATACCGTAATATATTGTAGAGTATTGTAAGCATACGGAGAAGTGCCGTTATACCCACCGCCGAAAACACCACGAGTGCCATTAGAAGCCCCCGCCATATTTCTCATAACGGATGTAAGATCACCAAAATCCGTAGCATTTCCGGTAGAGGATACCGTAATGTAATCCATTGTATTAATATCTGCGGCGCTGTTGTTATACCCCCCGCCAAACACACCGCGAGAGCCTACACCAAACCCCGCCGCAGACGAAGTGATCGTAAACCAATCGTTGTTTACATATATTTTAAAGACTTCATTGCTGGTGTCATACCACACGTTTCCATTAGCCGGACTAGATGGGGCTGACGCTGAACTCGTCACGACATGCTTTAAATTACCAACCCCGTCCACCAAAATATCTTGGGGGAAATCTACTGACCCTAGAGCGTCCGTTTTAAGTGTACTCATTTGTTAATCTCCAGATAGTCCAGCTAATCCTGCTCTTGCTACAGTTAGATCACCAAAGTCTGTTGCATTACCAGTGGTTGCAATTGTTACATAAGCCATTACATTAGTTGGACTTCCATAACCCCCGCCAAAGACTGCTCTAATACCACTAGAACAAGCACCAAGAATATAGAGGGATGAAAGTAAATCTCCAAAATCTGTAGCATTACCTGTAGTATCAAAAGTTACATACTCTATGCTATTTACCGTTGCCGAACCAGTGTACCCTGCTGCAAAAAGACCTCTGTTACCGGAACCCGCACCAGTAAATTGATTTCTATTACTAGTTAAATCACCAAAGTCAGTAGCATCGCCTGTAGTATCTATAGTAAAATAATCTATTTGATTAAGGTAAGCCATTAGCTGTTGCCCCCTGCAAATAATGCTCTAGTTGCATTTGAACAAGCAGCATTATAAGTAGTAGATACTGATAGATTCCCAAAGTCAGTGGCATTACCAGTACTAGCTATAGTAACGTAATCAACAGTATTACTACCACCACCACCAAATAGTCCACGCAATACACTAGAACATGCAGATAAACCAAACCTTGATGAAGTTAAATCTCCGAAGTCAGTAGCATTACCAGTATTAGCTACAGTAATATAGTCTATTACATTGGTAGCAGAGCCTGTACTACCTCCCCCAAACAAACCTCTTGAACCACTAGAGCAAGCACCAAGAAGATCTTTCGCAGCACTTAAATCTCCGAAGTCAGTGGCATTACCAGTACTAGCTATGGTAATATAATCCATGACATTACTACGACCATTACCACCACCAAAAACTCCACGGGAACCATACATAGCAGGAACGGGCGTAGGGAAACTGCCGCTTAGAATAATCCACTCAGCATTAATATACTGTTGAACATCAGTACCATCCCACCAAATAGCTCCATTAGCGGCACTAGACGGCTGTGTGCCGCCCGTGTGATATTCTGTGACGGCAACCAAAGTTTTTATATCTACGCCGCCAACCGTTAAGCCTTGACTAAAAGAAGTTGCGCCACTGCTACGGCTTTCTATGTTGGCTACAGTTACAGTGCTCATTTGTTAATCCCCTGACAAGCCAGCAAGTTGTCCCACCGATATTGTTAAATCACCAAAATCAGTGGTGTTTCCGGTGCTTGCAATAGTGATATACTGCGCTCTGTTTGTAGGAAAACTACCTTCCTGACCTCCCGCAAACACTCCACGAGTAGAATTAGCAGCCGCTCCAATATACTCATTTACGGCAGCTAAATCCCCAAAGTCTGTAGCATTGCCCGTTGATGCTATCGTAATATATTGCATAGTATTTACTTGTCCCCCTGACACATAACCTCCACCAAAAACGCCGCGGATAAGGTTAGAACAGCCAGCCAAATGACGTGTCTCAGCGGTTAAATCGCCAAAATCTGTAGCGTTTCCCGTTGTTTCAATAGTAATGTACTGAATGACATTAGTGTAGAAAGGGTTTGTGCTAATGTAACCACCAGCAAATACACCTCTGACATCGTTACTACATGCCCCCATATATTTGTTCGTCGCAACAAGATTGCCAAAGTCCGTGGCATTGCCTGCGCTTGCAATCGTTATATAGTCAATAACATCTTGTTGAGAGTTTGTTTCACCCCCAGCAAACACACCTCTCGTTACACTTGAACAGCCTGTAGCCGCAAAACGGGACACAGTAAGATTACCAAAATCAGCAGCATTACCCGCTGATGCTATAGTTATGTAATCCATAATATCGTAGTATGTGCTATCATTAGCGGCACAACCTCCAGCAAAAACACCTCTGGAACCACTTGAACACCCTGCAATCGAACGTCTGGCTTGAGTCAAATCTCCAAAATCTGTGGCATTGCCTGTAGTGGGTATAGCTATATAGGCCATTACATCTTGTACTGTTCCACCAAATACCGAGCCTCCACCATAGACTGCCCTATCACCAATAGACGAGGGTGGCACCGTAAACGTAATCGTATTCCATTGTGTTCCATCCCACATATAAAAGGCATCTGAAGTGGTGTTATACCAAAGCGAACCAACGGAAGGAGAGGTTGGCGCACTAGCCGAAGCAACATATTCCATTTGCGGAAGTGAAGAAAGCGCAACATTGTCTACCGTCACCGCAGTTGCATCAGGCGCTCCGCTACCTGCTACATTAGTAACCGTGTCTACCTTTAGAGTACCCATTTATACCACCGACCAAACTGCACCAGAAGGCACCGTGACCGTTACACCGCTGGCTATTGTAATCGGACCAGCGGCAACAGCGTTTTTTCCAGAAGTGAGCGTATGATCTGCACTAACAGTTTGATCATTTTCATAAAAGACACCCTTTTGGGGCTGTATATCAGAATTAATAGCAGTAATAAAAACCTCTGCAGCACCGCCTAGAGTAATAGCGTTTCCACTATTACTGCTTTCAGAAGGCGTCCTAGAAAGGGTCGTACCTGACGAGGTGTATGTACCAGAACCAATTTCAAAATTAGTCCCTTCTTCTATCACATAACGCACAACATTTGTGTTAGCGACCCCCGCAGTTGCGAAGGATTGAAATCCCGCTACAGCAGAACCCAGAGTTATGGTCCCCGTCCCTGTAGTGGACGTGGACATTTTCGCCCTGTTTACAAGCACCACCATATCTTATGCTCCGAAAGTAACTCGTTTAAGCTATCCTAATAATCGCGGTGCTTGCCCCCGCTGCAGGAAAGACAATGGTAAAGTCCCCCGAACTTGCAGATTTATCACCACCAAAATCCAGCACACACACTGACGGGTCGCTTGTTGCAGCCTCGTTATAAATCAAAGCCCCCCTTACACCAGAAATTGTCACATTAGAAAATATCTCGTCCGCAAAATCTGTTAAGGCCGTGGTGCCGCTAATGCTTGGCGTAACGCTAGTTAGAAACTGACCTTTCGCCGTATAATTAGTGCCGCTAATCTCGTTACTGCTAGTGTACGCAGTAGTTGCCGCTGTAAAACTCGCGTTGTTGTCATATAGCGCCAGCTTAAAAACATCACTTGCTGCCGTGAAGTTGTGCTTTGCTTCCATAAGTTCTTTTTTGAACGAGGTGCAAAGAAAGTTTCCAGAAAAAGCCATATTAAAGTTTCCTTATATGTTCAGCCAGTTCAGGATGACCAGCCTGTTTAATTGCATTATATACAGTAGTACGGTCCCCTTGAATAGCCTGTTTCATATACAGCACCAAAAGCTTCTCTATGCTGCTTTTATATTCTATCGTTTGCTCCCGCAAAACAGGATGTGCTGTCGCGGAAACCTCCACCATTTTGTTTATGCAACGGTTAGCCACCTCTTCAGGAGTAGACCCCCTGTTGTTGGTTGTGTGAACATCAACTTTAAAATCACTTCCCATAGACGCCTGTACGGACATATTCATTGCTTCTCCCTCACCACCTGACCAACGCGGTAGTTTTGCGTGGTTTCTTTAGCTTCACCCAGTAGTTTCAAGCCAACCAACGACTCTTGAAACCGCTTATCATACATTCCCATAACATCCTGCTCACCCTTCATAAAAATATACGCCTCTATCAACGAAGCGTACAATAGGCTTAACTCTGCATTTTTACTCAACCATGTTGTTCCGCTATCCGACCCTGCAGTTAAGCTTGCAGGTCGGTACAAATAATGAAGCTCCGCAGTAAAGGACGCATTTGGGGTTGGAGCTAAGATAAAATTACTAACATCAAACGAGGCATAATACTTTGGCAAACCCGTAACTGTTGAGTCTGGGTTGTACGTCTGTATAAAGCTAACGTCCTTAAACTCTACAAAAACCTCTTCCGAACTACTGGTATAGCTCAAGGAATACGGCGCTAAAAAGTCATCTGGCACCCTAAGATACTTATTACCTTGAGACATAACTCCCGAAGCATTTCTTCTAAACAGGTTTAGTTGAACAGATTTTAAAATGCGCTCTTCTGCAGATCGTATAAAAAGAGGCAGATTAGTTACAAACGAAGTCTCCGTATTTTCCGTGTAATCTTGGATGGCCTGCTTTAATGTTGCGTATGTATAGCTCATTTGTCCACCTATGGTGTGTTCGCCGTTCCGCCCATACCACTATGGTTGGTGCAGTAGTAATAGAGGGTTGGTGCAGAATTTGCGACAGTTATTTGAACATACGCACCAGCCTGACCTGCCGTTCCTGACGTGGTTACGCCTGTTGTGTACTCAGAACCACCGCCGTGCGTACCGTTCGCTGTGGCGCTAAACCGCAGTGGGTGGCTACTATTAGATGAAGCTGATTGATCGAATCTAAACGTGCTGCCCTCTGCCAGACTGAGCGTTGGGCTAACAACACCATCTATGTAGAACTTATTGCCCGTTCCATAAGGATTAGTTCCACTAGCCACAGTTACAATGTAAACATTTGTAGTAACCGTAACAGAGCCAGACGCTGCCGTGCCAGATACCCCAGTAACGGAAACAGAAGGTTCAACTACCGTAACAGAGCCAGACGCTGCCGTGCCAGATACCCCAGTAACGGAAATGCCGTCACTAGCAGGAACGGTAACAGTAACCTCTCCTACAAAAGCTTTAGCAACTAAATTGTTTTCTGTAAAACCAAGTTCGTCACCCCTATATCCAACTGGATTAAAGCCATATTGAATTGACCTTTCTTCCGCTAAGTTTGTTTCGGGCCTTGCATCCCGCAAAGCTTGTGGATCAGATACCGTTCTAAAAGGACCTAGTTGCGGCTGTTTTGGTTCAAACTCATCTTTTCCTACTAAAAGTCCGTTCCATTCTTTTCGCATATCGCGGTAACGATAACGAAAGCCAGAGCGGTCCGATATAGCGACCGCGTTTTTACCGCTGGCAAATTTACCCATCAGCCTGTCCTAAAATACTGATATTGAGGTACTACGTTAAACGAAGCTCTGTCACGATCCTCGGTCATGGCACGTTCAAACTCTTCTTCATACACCGCCTTTAATAACTGAACGCGTTGCGGGGCCCGCTTTATAGCAATGTAATAAGCTAATCCCGCAGCTAGACAGGGATAAAATCGAAAGGGCATGTCTAACGTGTTTGTAGCTGTATCCGCATCATTCATACGAGTAAGCGCATTGTAATACACAACATCCGTACTGTTTTCTGGCGCAGGCCATATTTTTAAACTAGGCGTTATTTGACGATCCAAGAAAAACTGGTTGGGTCTGCCTTGAGAAGTCTTATCGGGAACCGTTTGGTATTCCTCTCGGCTTAAACGAAGCAGCGCGTAATCCGTGCCGTCCCTGCGGATAACCGCAGACAAAATATCAATAACGTCCGGTAATAACGAATACTCTCCAGTGCCTTGTGTCATGGTCACGGTGCGTTGCGCTATTGTCCATTGGTTTAAACCTCTGTTGGCCCACTCTGCCAGCATTAAATTTAACGACCGTTTTGCCGTTTTAAAATCATAGCCTGTTCGAACCTCCAAACCGCAACGCTCAAAGGCTTCTTCGACGTACTCAGCTACATCTAGCTCAAAATCCACGCTGTTAGAAACTGCCATGTCATTCCTCGTTGTACAGATTATCGAATATTCGATTAACGTCTAAGGTGTAGTCTAAATCAGATTTAGAATAATGTACATGCTGAGAGGGCTTGAAGTCTGGAGCGCCCTCTCCTGTCTCAAACCACGCAGGATGCGTTACTCTAACGCGATTGTTGGGCAAAGCTACAACATTGCCCGTCCAATCCCCCGCGTTTAATAGCTGCAATACATGAGCCTGCTTGTGTTGCGCAGGATCATCCGCAACATCCGTATCGGTGTAATCTACAGTAAACATGTACTTTGCTGGGAAGAACGTTCCGTCTATTTTGGCTAACCACGGACAAGGAGACGCCCTTTCTAGCACATACGCCGCGTGAGTATGTGAGGGGCAGTCCCAAGGTTGTGCTTCATGTACTGCCATTGGTTTAGGCCAATCCTCTAACGGTTCGTCTGCAACTAAAGCCGTTATGGGCATTCGGGCCCACATAGCTCCGCCATGCACGTTCTCTCCCCCCTCTTCGTCCACCTCGCATCCCGTAAAAATAAGCTGAAAGCTTAAACAACGGTTAGGCATGGTAGTTACGGCTATTGCCATAGCGTGTAAAAATTCACCATGATAACGTTCATGGTTTACAGTATACTCGCGGCGAACCCAGCACTTAAAGTGCGGGATATTGCTTTGCAAAAACGGCATTCAGGTTATTTTCTTTTAACCGCGCCGCCTTTAGCATATCCTTTTTTCTTCATCATAGCGCCACCCATGCGGCGTTTTACTGCGCCGCCAGCCTTCATCTTTTTAACGGCACCACCCGCTTTCATCTTCTTTGCTGCACCACCCTTGGCGTAACCTTTTTTCTTCATGTTAGATTTCCTCATCTCTCCGCCTGTGGCGGCGCGTTGTGGTTTAGCAGTCTTTGCCGCAGCGGCAAAATTTGCTGCCGTGGGCGCACCCTTTGTTCCCGGTTTTCGCATGGTTTCTTTTGATCCGGCAGCAATGCGCTTTCTTTTTCTATGTATGTTGTCGTATAAACCTGTTTTAGCCAT
>Ga0209631_10004962_pt1 | contig 14393 bp, 20 predicted proteins | sample COG_08_FD_184752 | JGI IMG/M metagenome (GOLD analysis project Ga0209631, IMG submission 184752) | Pelagic Microbial community sample from North Sea - COGITO 998_met_08 (SPAdes) (version 2) | ecosystem: Environmental > Aquatic > Marine > Neritic zone/Coastal water | place: Helgoland, sampling... | reverse complement strand
ACAACAGCGTTCTGAGCGTTGATTATATACCAATCTTTTTTAATATCTTTCTTTTTAATAAATGGTGTCATAATAATGGGCGATAGATACAAAGATTGGTTAAAAAAGTCAATTTATTTAGCTCTTAAATAATACAGGTTTAATGCACTAAAAATCAACAACACACTAATAATCTGATGAAAGGAAGCTAAAAAAATATTAAGTCCACTAATTAAAGTTAAAATTCCTAAAATAGATTGTAAAAATAAAAAAAAAAGAACTATTTTTAATGGTTTGTATAGTTCATTTAATTTATTTTTGTAAATAAATATAACTAAAAAAAAGGAATATAAGATAATAAAATAAGCAAATGCGCGATGATAAAATTGAACCAACGAGCGATTGTTTAATTCAAATAGATCACTTAAATTTTTAAATATCAAATCATTTGGAAAAAAGCTATTACCCATTAACGGCCAAGTTTGATAGATCTGACCAGCATCAAGTCCAGATACAAATGCACCCATTATTATTTGAATAAAAATCATTAAAATGAATATTTGAAAAGGAAAATTGTTGATTGAAATTTGAAAAAATTTTTTTTTGTTTTTTGAAATTATATTTTTCAACAACCAAAAAATCATCGAAATTATTATCAAAGCAGTTACTAAATGAATTGATAATCTATAGTGAGAAACGGTGACATCATTGATTAACCCACTTTTAACCATGTACCAGCCTATAATTCCTTGAAGAACAATTAAAGAAAAAATTAAGAAACATACAAACATATATTCTTTTCTTATATTTTTTGAAAAATAAAAATAAATTAGAGGAAGTAAAAAAAACAGACCTAATAATCTTGCAAGAATCCTATGAATATACTCCCAATAGAAAATAACTTTAAATTCATCAAGATTCATATTAAAATTAATTAAATTAAATTGTGGGATCTTTTTATATTGTTCAAAATATAAATTCCAAGAATTATCACTCATAGGAGGCAATATACCTGTAATCAACTCCCACTCAGTAATAGAAAGACCCGAATTAGTTATTCTTGTTAGTCCTCCAATTATAACTATAAGAAAAACAAGTATTAAAGAAACGAATAACCAATAGTAAAAAAAAATATTTATTTTTTTCTCGTTTGAAAACATAAGGTATAATATATAATTATTTTATTAAATTTAATTTTAAAATTGTCGCTATGGTAAATAAAAATATACTAAAAGTTAGAAAAACATTAGATAAATTAGACAACAAGTTATTAGAAATAATAAAGAAAAGGGTAAAACTTGTAGACATAGTTGTGAAAAATAAAAAATTTAAAAAAGATATTATTGATAGAAAAAGAATATCTATAATATTGAGAAATATTTCAAAAAAATCTAAAAACAAAAAAATTGATCCTAAAATTACTCATAAAATATGGAAAAGCATGATAAGTGCTTTTATAGACTATGAGTATAGAAATTTTAAAAGAAAATAATTACTTACTATGCGGTGGAAGTTTTTTTTCAATAAAAAACTCATGCTTACGAGTATTTGGATTGTACTTTTTTAGTTTAAGCTTGTCTTTTGCTTTCTCCCCTTTTGTGGGTTTTTTTGCGTAGTAAATAAATTTGCTGTCTGGATTACTCTCGGGAACCATGCGAACCTTAAGATGTGTTTTTTTTGCCATAATTTTTAATTTTTTTAATTTTATCTAAAAGTTGTTTACTTTTTAATTTTAAAGAACTTTTATAATATTCAGCTTTTAAACCATGATCATTATGATCGTCAAGCTTATTCATATTTTGCTTTAGCAAATCTTTAACTCCTGTAATCGTCATTCCTTTGTTTTTCAGTAAAAATTTTATCATTTTAATAATTTCCACTTGTTTTGTTGAGTAGTATCTTCTTTTATTAATTTTTTGCGGTCTAATTTCCTTAAATTTCTTTTCCCAAAATCTAACAATATGATTTTGAGGTTTTTTTGTTTTGCTATCAACAAAGTTTAATATTTTAGATAATTCAGAAATATTTATTAGTTTGCTCATCATAATGTATCTAATTTTTTTGATATCTTTTTTGATGGTGTAAAACTTATAGTTTTTCTTGAAGAAATAATAAATTCTTCCTTTGTTTTAGGATTTCTACCTATTCTTTCATTTTTTTTAATTAACTTGAAAGATCCTAAGTTTTTAACATTACAACTACCATTTTTTATATTGTGAATAATAATTTCTATTATATCTTCAATCAATTTTTTTGAGAATGAATTTGGAAAACCTATTTTTTTATTTAAATTTTTAATTAAATCTTCTTTTATCAATTTATTATTTGACACTTTTTGAATGCTCTAAATTCTTTCTAATTTCATTCATTAAATTACCCTTTACAATTTTATAACATAGATCTAGAGAATGATAAAAACCTAATGAATCTATTCCGCCATGACTTTTAACAACCGGTCCATTTAGTCCTAAAAAAATTGCTCCATTATATTTTCTTGGATCTAATTTTTCTTTAAATTTTTTTAATGAGAAATATGAAAAAATTAAAGATATTTTTGATAAAAAACTTTCTGTAAGTGACTTTTTTAAATTTTTTGTAATGAAACTAGCTGTTCCTTCAGCAGTTTTAAGAGCGATATTTCCAGTAAATCCATCTGTCACAATTACATTGCTATCACCCTTCATTATGTTATTTCCTTCTATATATCCATTGTAAATAAAATTATCTTCACTAGATAGCTCTTTCAATTTTTTTGAGGCTGTTTTTATCATTTCTGTTCCTTTAATTTCCTCGGACCCTACATTTAAAAGTGAAACTTTAGGTTTTATCTTTGGGAAAAGAGATTTAAAAAGAGCAGATCCTAGTTCAGCAAAATCAACTAAATTTTGTTCACTACATTCTATATTAGCTCCTAGATCCAAAACTACGTTAACGCCATATTGATTTGGCCATAAACCAGCTAAAGCTGGTTTGCTTACATCATTCATCATTTTTAATATCATTCTGGATATAACTAATAATACTCCTGTATTTCCAGCAGATATACTTATATCGGATTTTCCTTCAAGCTGATGATGTATACAATTCCACATACTTGTGTTTTTTGAATTTTTAACAGCCGTCATGGGAGATTCTTCATCAGAAACAACTGAATTTGAATTTATTAAGTTTATAGAATTAGAATTTAAATTGTATTTTTTTAATTTTTCTTGAATTATATTTTCTTTACCAAATATGTTTAGAATAAAATCATTTTCAGAATTATTTTTTTTAATAAAAAAACTTATTCCCTCAATAATTTTATCTGGAGAATTGTCACCACCCATTGCATCAATTGCAATAGAAATTTTTTTTGACATAAAATATTATTAGATATCTAAAATTTTTTTACCGTTATAGAAACCAGATTTTAAATCCACGTGATGTGAAAGTCTATATTCACCACTTTTTTTATCCTCAACTACATTAACTTTATTGAGTTTATGATGAGATCTTCTCATCTTTTTTTTTGAAAATGATGTTTTTCGTTTAGGTACAGCCATAACTAATATTTAAATTTAATTGCATCTTCTATCATACTATCTATGGGTAATTCAAAACAAAAATCAAAAAAATTGGAAAAATAACCTGCAAATTCAGCCAATTTCTTACTTTCAGCGCTATTAATTGAAGTAAAATACTTTCTTAAAAGATCTAAATTAATTTCAAATTGATCATTTTTATCTAAATTTAATTTAAGCAATATATCGTATAAAATCTTGTTTAATTCTTTCATTTTTTTATTAACTGAAACATCGCCGAAACCTAATTCTCGTAAATTATTTTCAATATTATGAAATAATTGATCGTAAATATTTTGATTAAATTTTAAATCCTTTTTTTTAGTTATAATCATAAATATGGAAAAATGGATAAACATCAAATAAATACGTGTCTCAAAAGTGTCTGGTAATTGAATTTTTTTATAAAAAAATATATTTCTAGATAAGATTAATAAAATATTATACAGATTTATATTATGTTTTTTAAAATTAAATATCATTCAAGATTTATATACCTCTTTCTTTTCATTTTTTTTACAAATTGTCAATTTTACGAGGCATCAAATACACACGGTATCTTATTTCTAGAAAATAGATCTAATAAGTTAATAATAAAAAAATCAAATAAAAATGATGCTATTAACATTATAGGACAGCCTCATTCTAAATCAATAGAAAATGAAAATGAATGGATTTATATAGAAAGAATATTTGTTAAAGGTGAATATCATAAATTAGGTAAACATGTTTTAAAATCAAGTAATGTACTTTTGTTAGAATTTGATAAATACGGAATTTTAATTGATAAAAATTTTTTCGATAAAAGTGATTTAAATAAAATTGCATTTTCTAACGATGCAACTGACAACGATTTATCTAAAAAAAGTTTTATAGAGGGTCTATTTTCTAGTCTTAAAGCAAAAATGTATGGTAAAAAATAATTAATGAGCTATTACTGCTAGTAAAAGTAAAGCTACTATATTAGTAATTTTAATCATTGGATTTATTGCTGGACCAGCAGTATCTTTGTATGGATCGCCAACTGTGTCACCTGTAACAGCAGATTTGTGAGCTTCAGACCCTTTACCGCCAAAATTTCCATCTTCGATAAATTTTTTTGCATTATCCCACGCACCACCACCTGCAGTCATTGATATAGCAACAAATAAACCTGTAATTATTACACCCAATAACATAGCACCTAATGAAGACAGAGCTGCTTCCATACCAGCTATTTGTAAAATAATAAAGTAAAGAACAACTGGAGATAATACTGGTAAGAGAGATGGAACTATCATTTCTTTTATAGCTGCTCTCGTCAACAAATCAACTAATCTACCATAATCTGGTTTTCTTTTTCCTTTCATTATGCCTGGAATTTTTTTAAATTGTCTTCTAACTTCTAATACTACAGCTCCACCTGCTCTTCCTACAGCTTGCATGCCCATAGAACCAAATAAATAAGGCAGCATTCCTCCAATTAATAATCCTGCAACTACATATGGATTTGATAAATCAAAAGTTACTGTTATCCCTTCTAAAGCAGAACCTTTTACATTAGAAAAATATTTTATATCTTCTGTGTATGCAGCAAATAAGACTAAAGCGCCTAATCCAGCAGATCCTATAGCATAACCTTTTGTAACTGCTTTTGTTGTGTTACCTACCGCATCCAAAGCATCAGTTGTTTTTCTTACACTTTTTGGTAATTTAGACATTTCTGCAATACCACCTGCATTATCTGTTACTGGACCATAAGCATCTAAAGCAACAACCATCCCAGTTAGCGCTAACATTGCTGTTACAGCTATTGCAATGCCGTACAATCCGGCTAATTCATTAGTGTATAGAATTCCTGATACAATTATTAAAGCTGGTATAGCAGTAGCCTCCATAGATATTGCTAAACCTTGAATTACATTTGTTCCGTGTCCTGTTGTTGAAGACTGAGCTACAGATCTGACTGGTCTATAATTTGTACCTGTATAGTATTCAGTAACCCAAATTAATAACCCTGTTATAACAAAACCAACCACACCGCAAATATATAAATCCATTCCATTAAATGTTTTAACATTATTGCTATAAGTTTTAGTTAATCCAATAATTGAGTCAGTTACTGGATATAAAATCAAAAGTGAAGTTAATGCCGTAACAATAAACCCTTTGTACAAAGCACCCATAATATTTTTACTTTTACCTAGTTTTACAAACCAGGTTCCAATAATAGAGGTTAAGATGCAAGCTCCGCCAATTGCTAAAGGATAAATCATTAAATTATAATCACTTGGAAAGAAAATTGACGATAAAACCATTGTAGCAACAATTGTAACCGCATAAGTTTCAAACAAGTCTGCAGCCATTCCAGCGCAATCACCTACGTTGTCACCAACATTATCAGCAATCACCGCAGGATTTCTTGGATCATCTTCTGGTATTCCTGCCTCAACTTTTCCAACTAAATCTGCACCAACGTCTGCACCTTTAGTAAAAATTCCACCACCAAGCCTTGCAAAAATCGAAATAAGAGAGGCTCCAAATCCTAAAGCTACTAAAGCATTTATAATTTCTCTATTGTCCACATTTAAATTAATTAAAATGATATAATAAATTGTGATAGCCAGTAAAGCCAAACCAGCTACTAATAAGCCAGTGATAGCACCCGACTTAAAAGCTATTGTTAAACCAGACTGCAAACTATGTCTGGCAGCCTCAGCAGTACGAACATTAGCTTTTACTGAAATAAGCATCCCAACGTAACCAGCAACACCTGATAAAAAAGCACCAATAAAATAACCAATCCCAACCAGATAGCTAAAAAAATAAGTTACAATTGCAAGAACAATTACTCCAACAATAGCAATTGTTTTGTACTGTCTATTTAAATAAGCTTTAGCACCTATTTGAATAGCTTCAGCAATTTCTTGCATTCTAGCGTTACCTGGGCTTGATGAAAGTATCTGTCCCGAAAGTAAATAACTATAGCCAACGGCTAGAACACCTGTAAACGATATTAAATAAAGCAGTTCTAAAAAATTTGTCATTTATATAAAAGAGCATAAATGCCAAATTAATATTAAAAACGCAAGCTAAACTTCATTAAAATAACAGATTTTTACTCTTGTTTTCTCAATTCTTTGGATATTTTGTCAAGTATAGCATTGAGATAACCTGTTTGAATTTTTTCTACAAAATACTCTGATGCTAATAAATATTCATTAATAATTACTTTTTTTGGAGTATTGTGTTTAAACATTAGCTCATATATTGCAGCGAACAATATAATCTTAAGCAATTTGTCAGTTTTAATAAGATCTATATCTTTGGCAAGATGCGAATTTATTGTTTCCTCGATTAAGTCCGATCTTTCTAAAGTACCACTTACAACATCTTTTATAAATTTTTTATACTGGCTTTTTGGATAATCTATTACCGCATCAGAATTCAACAAAGAATTATAAAGTTTTTGAATAACTTTTATCCGAGGAGATGAGTTTTTATATTTTTTTTGGCCCATTTTTTAAGATAGATACTACAGCTTTTGCAGCTTCTGATCCTTTATTTGGTTTTTTTCTATTTATATTTATGCTTCTTTGTTTAGCTTGGTTTAGATTTAAAGCGGTAATAATACCATTGCCTATTGGTTTATTATAATTTGTGGAAAGATTTAAAATGGAGCTAAAAATTGAATTACATATTAAATCAAAGTGTGGTGTTTGACCTTTTATCACACATCCTAATGCAATGAATCCATCAAACTTTTTAATATTTCTTTTAATTCCAATTGGAATTTCGTAAGCGCCAGGAACTTCAAGTATACTTAGTTTAAAATTGGTGTTAACAAAAGTTTTTTTAGCGTTTAAAACTAAGTGATAAGATATCTCCTTGTAATAATTAGAATTTACAATTAAAATTTTTTTCATTTTATAATAATTTGTTTTGTAATTTTTAACCCAAAACCCTCAAGTCCGATAATTTTTTTTTTACTTCTAGAAAGCAATATCATATTTTTTACGTTTAGGTCTTTTATTATCTGCGCGCCAATACCATAATATCTCAATGTATTAATGTTGTTATTCTTAACTACGTTACTACGATTGTTAATCACTAATAATAAAAAATTCTTAAACTTTGATAAAATTTTTAAGGACTTTCTTATTTTATTACCTTTTAAAATATCTTTATTGCTTATTTTAGTGGAAATTACTCTTACTGGAATAGATTTTTTTTGATTAAATTGCCCTCTAGAAATTACGTAATTAATATTATTTTCTATTTTATTTTTGTAATAATGTACGCTTAACTTATTTAATTTATTCAAATTAATTTTTTTTGAGTTTAGTTTTATAACTAATTTTTCGTATCTTAACCTGTAGGCAATCAAATCTTCAATAGACGCTAATTTAATTTTATGTTTTTTTGAAAATTTAAATAAATCATTCATTCTAGCCATTCGACCATCTTCGTTCATTACTTCACAAATTACAGAGCTAGGGTTAAGATTAGACAATTTTGAAATATCAACAGAAGCTTCCGTATGGCCTGCTCTTTCTAAAACACCTCCATTTCTTGCCACTAATGGAAATACGTGACCAGGAGAAACTATATCACTTTTTCTTGACTTTGGATTTATGGCAGTTTTAATTGTTTTTGCTCTATCTTGAGCTGAGATACCTGTTGTTATTCCTTTTTTTGCTTCTATTGAAACGGTAAATGCAGTTTGCATTCTAGATCTATTAACTGGGGACATTAACGGTAGTTTTAAATTATCTATTTGTTTTTTTGTTAAAGCTAAACAAATCAAACCTCTTCCATGAATTGCCATAAAATTTATACTTTTTGAATTACATTTAGAACCAGGTATAATTAAGTCCCCTTCGTTTTCCCTATTCTTGTCATCAACTAAAATAAACATTTTACCTTTTTTGGCATCTGTAATTATTGATGAAATTTTTGAAAATTTATTTTTAAGCATTTAATTTAAATATTTATACATATATTTGCCAAATATATCTAATTCGATGTTAACTAAACTATTTCGTTTTAATATTTTTAAATTAGTAAGTTTTAACGTGTGTGGTATTATATTAACTTCAAAAAAATTTTTAGAAACTTTAGAGATAGTGAGTGAAACTCCATTAATGGAAATTGATGCTTTTTCTATTAAATATTTTCCTAATTCTTTATCGCTTATTTGAAGTTTAACAATCCAAGTTTTGTCAATAACTATTACTTTTCTAACTTTTGCTATAGTGTCGACATGGCCTTGGATAAAATGGCCTGATATATTCTGTCCGTAAGAAATAGATTTTTCTAAATTAATAATTTGATTTTTTTTAAATAAATTAAAATTAGATCTTTTCAATGTTTCGTTTGAAATATAAAAAAAGATAACATCCTTTTTTATTTTAATAACTGTTAAACAAACACCATCACAACAAATAGATGAGCCTATTTCAGTTTTATTTAATTTTAATTTTGTTTGAATTCCAATAGAAATACTCCTGTTCATCTTTTTAATGCTTTTAATTAGTCCAGTTTTATAAATTATACCATTAAACATTTTCAGAATTCCTTTTTATAGAGTTTATCATCATTTAAATTAATTGGTATCGGCTTTGATGAAATATTTTTTATATATTTTACTGTAGTGTTATTTTTGCCTTTTTTTCCTAAAATATTATTACTTTTAAATATATAAAAATCGTTAACTAATTTATTTTTGATTAAAGTGTTTAGAAAAACTAACCCCGTTTCAACAAAAATTCTAGAATAACCTAATTTATAAAGTTTCTTATAAAGTAAATTGAAATCTTTTTTACTTTGTAAAGAATTAATATAAATTATTTTATAACCTTTACGTTTGTAACTCTGGGTCTTATGTTTGTTTTCTATATTTGTAATTAAAAAAGTTTGTCTTTGTTTTATTATCTTATTTAATTTTAGTTTTTTTTTTAGCTTAAGATTTAAATCAATAATTAATAAGTCTGGTTTATAGTTATTAAGACCGTTTATTCTACAATTAAGCAATGCGTTATCTGCGTTAATTGTTTTTGATGTTGATAGGATTGCATCATGTTTAAATCTTAATAAATGTGAAGTTTTAATTGAAAGATTATTTGTTATTTTTTTATTTTTTTTATTTATTGTAAAATAATCTTTAGAAATGGCAATTTTGGCTGATATGAATGGAATATTATGTTTCTTGTTTATAAAATAACTTCTATAAAATTTTTTGTACTTCTCTGATTTTATAAATTTAGTTTTTACACCTTGTTTGTTTAAAATTATTTTAGCTTTTTTAAAAGTTCTAATATCTGGATCTTCGAAAGCATAAAAGACATTTTTTATTCCTTTTTTTATTATAATATTAGTACATGGTGGCGTAAGTCCATAATGTGTGCAAGGTTCTAGTGTTGTATACAAACTAAGACATGTTGCTTTTTTAATTTTATTTAAAGCATTAAATTCAGAATGAGGTCTGCCTTTATTTGATGTTACACCAGATGAAATTATTGAATTATTTTTTACAACGATTGAGCCTACAGAAGGATTTAAGCCCGTTTGACCTAAATTCTTCTCTGCTAATTGAAAAGCTAAATGTAGATAATAGCTATGATTTATTGTCATCCAAATTGCCTACGAACTGTTCAAAATCTTTTGCTTCTTTAAAATTTTTATAAACCGAAGCAAAGCGAACATAAGCAACTTTGTCAAGTGAGGACAAGCCTTCCATAATAAATTTTCCAATTGTTGGTGTTGGTATCTCACTTTCACCAAGTCCCTCAAGATTTCTTACAATCTTAGAAATAAACTTTTCAATTGTTTCAGATTCTATTGGCCTTTTTCTTGTAGCTATTCTAATTGATTTTGAAATTTTATCTCTGTCAAATGGTTCTCTTTTACCATTACCCTTAATGACGGTAAGCTCTTGAAACTGAACACGTTCAAAAGTTGTAAATCTTTCTTTTCTTTCGCAACCACATAATCTACGTCTTCTGATAGCAGTGCCGTCCTCCGTTGGTCTAGAGTCAACTACCGATGTATCTTTTTCTCTACAAAAAGGACAAAGCATAAATTTATTTAATTTCCATATATAGGAAAAGAAGAACAAAGATCAATAATTTCTTTTTTAACTTCTTTTTCTATTCTTGAATTATCTATTTTATTTTCACTCAAACCTTTAATTACTTTATAAATTAAATCTGCAACTAATTTAAATTCCTCCTCTTTAAAACCCCTCGTGGTGCAAGCAGGAGTACCTAATCTAATTCCAGAAGTTATGAATGGACTTTCAGTATCAAAAGGAATTCCATTTTTATTGCATGTTATGTTGGCTCTTCCTAGAGAGGCTTGAGCGTCTTTCCCAGTTACTTTGAATGATCTTAGATCAAGAAGCATTAGATGTGTATCTGTGCCACCTGAAAAAATTTTAAAACCTTTTTCAGTTAATCTTTGTGATAAAACTTTTGCATTTTTAATTACATTTTTTGTGTATGTTTTGAATCCATCTGACAAGGCTTCTTTGAAACAAACTGCTTTAGCGGCAATCACGTGCATTAACGGGCCACCTTGCAAACCAGGAAAAATTGCACTATTAAATTTTTTAGCTAACTCTTCATTATTTGTTAAAATAATACCGCCTCTTGGACCCCTTAACACTTTATGTGTTGTTGAAGTTACAACATCTGCATACTTGGTAGGATTAGGATATTCTCCCCCAGCTACTAACCCAGATAAGTGTGCCATATCAACTAGGAGATATGCTCCTACTTTATCACATATCTCTCTAAATTTTTTAAAGTTGATTATTCTAGAGTAGGCACTACCTCCGGCAATTATAAGTTTTGGATTATTTTCTACAGCAATTTTTTCTACAGCATCATAATCAATCAAACCCGTTTCTTTATCAACCTCATAGTGGAGAGCGTTAAACCATTTACCAGATTGAGCTGGTTTTGCGCCATGAGTCAAGTGCCCGCCAGAATTTAAACTCATCGCTAAAGTAGTGTCACCTGGTTTTAAAAGTGCTAAATAAACTGCACCGTTGGCTTGAGCGCCAGAATGCGGCTGTACATTTGCAAATTTACAATCAAATAGTTTTTTTGCTCTCTCAATAGCTAAATTTTCAGAAACATCCACGTGTTCACAACCACCGTAATATCTTTTTGAAGGATAACCTTCGGCATATTTATTAGTTAAAACTGAACCCTGAGCTTCCAAAACAGCTCTAGATACAATATTTTCTGAAGCAATTAATTCGATGTGATTTTGCTGTCTAGAAAATTCATCTCTAATTGAATCATAGAGCTCTTTATCAGCATCTTGTAGTTTTAATTTGAAAAAGGTATTTAAATATTTATCTAATTTTATTACCGACATTATATTTTTTTAATCCTTTTTAGGTGCCTACCACCTTCAAATTTAGTTTTTAAAAATAATTCTACTAATTTCAAAGATAGTTTTTTTTTCGTTAATCTTGATCCTAATGCGATTATATTAGCATTATTGTGTTGTCTAGACAATCTAGTAGACTTCGGATTATAGCAAACTGCAGCTCTTATATCTTTGATTTTATTAGCAGTTATAGCCATACCTGTTCCAGAACCGCACACAAGAATTCCAATATCACTTTTTTTTTCCTTAATACGTCTTGCAAGTTTTTTTGCAAAATCTGGGTAGTCCACAGATCTATTTTCATAAGGTCCTAGGTCAAAAATAGAAACATTTTTATTTACAAGATGATTTTTAATGGTTTCTTTTAAATCAAATCCAGCATGATCTGAGGCAATACAAATTTTTTTAAATAAAAAACTCAATTTAGTTAAATTTATAATCTAATACATTTGCAACTAGATGAATTCTATTTTCTTCACCACCATTAAATGCATTATGATACTTAGTGTTGTTTGTTATCCAAACCGATCCATCTGCTGGCATATGTTTTGCTACATTATCAATTACCATTAGACATCCTGGATTTGTTATGATCGGAATATGTAATCTTGGCTCCGGATCTCTATGCCAACTTAAAGTTGATCTGGGTTCTTTCAATAAAATTCTTACTCTACCTAACTTATATTTTTTAGATAAAGTATAAAAAACTTCTTTAAAATAAGTATTCTTATAGTCTGGAATAAATTCTGAATATTCTGATTCATTTATCTCAACATCCCTAGAAACTTCTTTTCCTGATTTATCTGGTTTTGTCCAGTACAAACCTCTGGCCTTTTGACCTTTTATTGACTCAGGATCTCCAGGTTTTCTTGTCAAGCAAATAGCGCCAAAATGGAGTACACCGCCACCATCATCAAATTTCTTAGTTTTAATTATTTGCATGTAAGATTCTTGAAGTTTTTCAATGTCAAATTTGATGCTTTGTTTTTGAAAATCTGAAAAATTTAAAATATTTTCTTCTTTTTTAAAATTAAAGTTAATTAAGTTTTTTGAATTTACGGTCATGGCTTATTGTTATTTATCTCTTTGTATTATATATTTGTATATTAGAATTGTCGCATAATAAATTAAATAAAACATGATTACCGGAAAATATCCTAATTTAAGACTTCGTAGAACACGAAAATATAGTTGGTCAAGAAAATTAGTCCAAGAAAACAACTTATCCTGCAATGATCTAATTTATCCTATATTCTTAATAGAGGGAAAAAATAGAAAACAAGCTATTAAATCTATGCCAGGTATTTATAAACATACTGTTGATCAATTGGGATTAATTATTAATAAGGCTATCAAAAGTAAAATACCAATGATTGCACTATTTCCATCTACACCTAAAAATAAAAAAGATGAATATGGTAGAGAAGCTCTTAACGAAAATAATCTAGTTTGCAAAGCTATTAGATTTATAAAAAAAAGATTCAAAAATAGTATCGGAATAATGTGTGATGTTGCTTTAGATCCTTATACATCACATGGTCACGACGGATTATTAAAAAACAATTTTGTTTTAAATGATAAAACTATTGAAATATTAGCAAAACAATCATTATTACAAGCCCAAATGGGTTGTGATGTAATAGCACCTTCAGACATGATGGATGGACGAATAGGTAAAATTAGAAAATTTTTAGACAAAAATAAATATCAAGATGTTCAAATTCTTTCATACGCTGTTAAATATGCATCTAGCTTTTACGGACCATTTAGAGATGCAGTAGGTTCAAAAAAATCATTAAAAAGTGATAAAAAAAATTATCAAATGAATTTTGCTAATAGCAACGAGTCTTTAAGAGAGGTAGCTTTAGACATAAAAGAAGGGGCTGATATTGTTATGGTTAAGCCTGGTTTACCTTATTTGGATATCATATATAAAGTAAAAGAAAATTTTAAGATACCAGTATTTGCTTATCAAGTATCGGGTGAATATAGCCTTATCAAAAATGGAATTAGAAATAAATTAATTGATGAAGAGTCAATAATTGAAAGTTTAATGTGTTTTAAAAGAGCAGGTGCATCTGCAATTGTTTCCTATTTTGCTTTAGATATTGCTAAAAAACTTTAAATTTAGTTATAATAATTTTCTAAAATTACCCGAGACTTTGGAAATAATAGATTATTTGGAATGAAAAATTTATTTTGCATAACTTGTCTAGTAAAATAAAGAGATTTGCGAATAAGAATATTTGTAAAATCTTTTGGTATATCTTTGTTAATTAAATATTTTGGAATTTCATATATATATCCATCAATTTTGACTTTAACTAATGAATTTTTATCTTTATTCTCATTTGCATATTCTGCTAAGTTAGTATCATAGCCCAATTCTTTGATTAAATTAATTTCAAAGAAAATATATAAAAAAATCCAATTTTCTAAATTTATTGAATTTATTAAATTTTCAAAAAAATTATA
>Ga0209631_10004956_pt1 | contig 14401 bp, 9 predicted proteins | sample COG_08_FD_184752 | JGI IMG/M metagenome (GOLD analysis project Ga0209631, IMG submission 184752) | Pelagic Microbial community sample from North Sea - COGITO 998_met_08 (SPAdes) (version 2) | ecosystem: Environmental > Aquatic > Marine > Neritic zone/Coastal water | place: Helgoland, sampling... | reverse complement strand
AAATTGATCATTCAATTAAGACCACACTTACTAAAATGGCGAATGGAGGAATATACGATCAAATTGGGGGTGGTTTTTTTCGATATAGTGTAGATGAAAAGTGGCATATCCCTCATTTTGAAAAAATGCTCTATGACAACGCCTTGCTTCTATCCAGTTACTCCCGTGCGTATCAAAGATTTAAAAGTCCTATTTATAAGGAAAAAGTAGAACAAACAATTCATTGGCTTATTCGAAAAATGACTGATAAAGATGGTGGCTTTTTTTCGTCTGTTAATGCTGACAATGAGGAAGGAGAAGGAGAATATTATTTTTGGCAATACGAAGAACTAGAGAAGGTTTTAGAAAAAGATGATTTTCAAAAATTCGTTGATGCATATTGGGTAAGCGAGTCTAGTAGCCTGGAAAATGGCAAATCTCTTCCTATCCTAAAAAATGATTTTCAAAATAATTCAATATCATTTGATGGAATTAAAAAGACGCTCCTTGAAAAGCGAAATGAAAGACCAGAACCTTGCCGGGATAAAAAGAAAATAACCTCATGGAATGCACTCCTAGTAAGAGGATTTGTAGATGCCGCACGAGCGTTCAATCGAAAAGACTGGGCCCAACTCGCTTATGACCTGAACAAATGGATGACAAAAAACCTCATTTCCAAAGAAGGGGACATATGTTCTATTTTATTTGAAAATAAAAACCTGTCATCTCATGCATATCTTGATGACTACGCGTTTTGGGCTGAAGGTTTGCTTAATCTTAGTTCAATAAGTGACTCAATTATAAGCGGTAGTTCCAAAGAATTGATCTCAGACGCAGAAAAAATTACACTTATTGCACTTGAGAAATTTAATGATCCAAAATCATGCGGTTTTTTCTTTAATGAAGATGAAAACATCAACCCTGCACAAGTAAGAAAAAAGTTTTGGTATGATAACGCTACGCCCTCCGCTAACTCTTCCCTGCTCAATATTTTTTCTTCACTTTACCTACTGACCGGAAAAGAAAGTTGGCTTAAAGAATACCAAGTCTTACGAGCAGGGTATCCAAATCTTACTCGGCAGGCATCTCACGGCATTGGTCACGCTCTGCGTGCAATCTCAGATTATGAGATTGGAATATGTAAGATAACCTGTTCTCCCAATCAAGTTGAAGAACTAATGTCCGAAATTACCAAACACCCTTATCGTATGATCTTTATTTCGACTGGAAAAAAAACTGAAAATGACCTTACCCTACAAGTGGGTAATGATTTTAAAGAGAAGTTTAAGTTGCCAAAAGATTGTCTAAAAAAGATTTTTTCTTAATCCTCAGTTTTTTTTTGTTTTTCAATTAAACGGCTTAAAGATCGACCATCCTCTTTCACTACTTTCTCGGCAATTTCCATTACATTGTACGATTGATCTTGAAGTGAAGCATTAGCAACTTGAATAGCTGCTCTTATCAATTTAGAATCAGTTTTTATTCGCAAACCAGTCCGAGACATTACGCGCTCAATACCATCGAGCAGGGTTAAATCTTCCTGCGTTAATGTAATCGTGCGTACTACCCTCTTAGGTAAATTCGGAGCTGCATTTTCTTCCATACAAAATTAGTAACTAATGACAAAATACTTGTAAAACATAAATACGCCAAATCTTCACTTAATTATAATAAAGAAATTAAAGTTATGATGTAATCAGTTTTTTTAACAATTCTTCCAAACTTCTCATATCTGCCGAAAATTTCCGTATTCCTTCAGCTAATTTCTCGGTAGCCATAGCATCTTCATTTAAGTTAAACCGAAAAGTAGACTCATTCATTTCCATTTTCTGAATATTTGAATCCTTGGCAATTTCCTCATTAAGTTTAACTTCGATAGAAGAAAAATCATTCTGCATTTCCTCAAGAAACTTTGGACCAATTGTGAGTAAATCACATCCAACTAATTCTTTAATTTCACCTGTATTACGAAAACTCGCTCCCATAATCTCGGTAGGATAACCAAATTTTTTATAATAATTGAAAATTTGAATGACTGATTTAACACCGGGGTCTTCAATTCCAAAAAAATCTCTTCCGTATTCTTTTTTGTGCCAATCCATAATACGTCCCACGAAAGGAGAAATAAGTTGTGAACCTGATTCAGCACAGGCAACCGCCTGAGTAAGAGAAAACAACAGTGTCATGTTGGTATGAATCCCCTCTTTTTCAAGAGTTCTCGAAACTTCAACACCCTCCCAAGTCGTGGCTAGTTTAATAAGTACCCGCTCCCTGGAAACTCCATTTTCTTCATAAAGAGAAACTATTGAACGTGCTTTTTCTAGACTCCTATCGTAATCAAAAGATAATCTTGCGTCCACTTCAGTGGATACTCGTCCGGGCACAACTTCAAGAATAGATAAACCAAATTGGACAAGTAGTTGGTCGGTAACTTGTTCAACTTCAGTTTTACCATGGAGTTTTGCTCGATCAACAACCTCTCTAACCAATGATGAATATTCCTCTTTTTGGGAAGCTTTTAGAATTAAACTTGGATTTGTCGTCGCATCTCTTGGAGAATATTGCTTGATGGAGTCAAAATCTCCTGTGTCCGCCACCACTGTGGTGTGTTCTTTAAGCTGATCTAAAACAGAGATGGACATTTTTACAATGGATTACACAAGACAAATCTAATCAAGCGGAGTTCCTGTTTATGCAATTCAAGTCTTCAAAAGATCTTGTTAATCTTTCTACAAAAGCAGTTTCTCCACTCCTAAGCCAGGCTCTTGGATCATAATATTTCTTGTTTGGTTTATCATCTCCATCAGGATTCCCTAATTGCCCCTGTAAAAAATCTTTATTCTCATTGTAATATCCATGAACCCCGTCCCAAAATGCCCATTGCATGTCAGTATCTAAGTTCATTTTAACAACCCCATATCCAATCGCTTCACGAATTTGCTCGCGTGAAGATCCGGATCCACCATGAAAGACAAAATGAATTGGACGATCGGACAAACCATGTTTATCTTTAACGAATTGCTGGGAATTAAGGAGGATTTTTGGAGTTAGCTCAACATTACCTGGTTTATAAACGCCATGCACATTACCGAATGCTGCTGCCACTGTAAAACGATTACTCACACTTGTTAATACTTCAAACGCTTGATTAACCTCCTCGGGTTGAGTATACAAACGCTCAGTATCAATATCAGTATTATCTACCCCATCTTCTTCTCCACCTGTAACTCCAAGCTCGATTTCAATAGTCATACCTATTTTATCCATTCTCTCAAAATAGGTTTTACAGGTACTAAGGTTATCCTCGATAGGTTCTTCAGATAAATCAAGCATGTGAGAACTGTATAAAGGTTTCCCCTTGGTTTCGTAGAATCTCTCTCCTGCATCAAGTAAACCATCGATCCAAGGAAGAAGTTTTCGGGCAGCATGGTCCGTATGAAGAATAACAGGGACATCATATGCCTCTGCCATAGCATGAACATGCATTGCACCGGAAACAGAGCCTGCAATTGCAGCTTCCTGACCATCATTAGACAAACTCTTTCCAGCGTAGAAAACACCTCCACCATTAGAAAATTGAACCATTACAGGAGAGTTTAATTCAGCAGCAGTTTCCAAAACCGCATTGACCGAGTTGGTTCCAACTACATTTACCGCTGGTAGAGCGTAGTTATTTTCAAGAGCGTCATCGAAAATTGCTTGAACTCCATCTCCAGTAACAACTCCACCTTTAAATTTCTTACTCATAATATATTTTGTTAAATTAAAATAAAACTTCTCCCACAAGTATGCCTCGCAGGCAAAACTAAAAGTTACAGGTTCGTAGTTTAATCTTTATTTAGGTACTCACTCAAGTCTCCTGTCCCAAGTGCTTCTTCAACTTCATCTAATTTAATAAATGTTGTTCGTGTATGCGGTAGCTTGTAGCGTTTAAAAACCCCTTTATCGAGAAGATAATAGAGTTTTCTTGATGAAATTCTAAGAACTTTTGCTGCTTCCGCAATTCGAAGAATTTTGGGAACAGGTGGTTTCCTTAAACTTTCAAGATAGCTCTCCTGTGTTTGAACTGATCGCTCTATCGAGTGTATGCGTTGATTAATCGAATCCAATCTGTCTTTTATTTCCCCAAGAGCTAAAAATATAATCTCATTTTCGATCTCCGTGGTTTGCCTAATCCCTAACTCCTGTTCTTTTTCATTTCTAAAACGAACCGCATCAATCCGAGTACGAAAATATTTCCGATGTCTTTTTTTACGATAAATCCAAGTAATACAGTGAGAGGAAGCTCGGCCTGTTGCTATTGAATAAGATACTTTCATGTTAATTTGATCGTTGAATTCAAACTTAAGGTCTATAAAACATTTTCTTTGAACACTACTCAACCATTAAGAAAAAAATATGAGTGAAAAAAATTTCCCGGAAGTAATTAATGAAATACACACTAAGGATGACCGCTTTGGCAAAGGAGCGTACTATTTCATTAGAGAAGCATTAGATCACACGCTCAAGAATTTAGAAAAAAATAAGACAAAAAATAAAGGACATGTATCAGGTGGCGAATTACTTAATGGGATTCGCGATTATGCCTTAGATCGTTTTGGACCAATGACTATGACCCTTTTAGCGCATTGGAATATCAATAAGTGTAGAGATTTCGGAGAGATTGTCTTCAATCTTGTCGATCATGGGATATTGGGACGGACAGAAAATGATTCCCTGGATGATTTTGAGGGAGGCTATAATTTCCAAGAAGCTTTCGAAATCCCTTTTTTACCAAATAAACTCGATGGTAAGGATAAAATAAACCTAAATTAATTTTAATAAAAATTATCTCAAAACAAACGAGTAAATAACTCCTACCAAAGCAATAATCCCCAAAACTGCATACCAAGTTTTAGTCCGATTTTCATTTGTGCCTGTTCCAAATGCTCTGGCACTAATTTCACTTGGACTTGTCTCCCGATTTTTCATTTGCTCTGCCTTTTCACAAACTGGACAATCTTCCCCATCTTTGGAATGCCATTCAAAATCACATGTCTTGCAAACCCTAAACATATCACAACTATATTATCGACTATAGTTTTGAACGAGAAAAAAAACTTGCCCATCTTCCACTTTGTATCAAGAAAGAATGATGTTTTCTTGCCCTAAATATGTATTTCTCTAAAAAAACAGGAAATTATCCTAAGTTGTGGATACTTGCTGCAGTTTGCACATTATCCATTGGACAGCTTAATTCAAAGTCTTCACTAGAAGAATCCTTGGGTACAATTCAGTCCAAAGCTTTGAATGGGGATGCTCACTATCAAGGAATATTAGCTCTCTTCCACAAATTTGGTGAAAAAGGCCTTGCTGTTGACATTGAAGAGGCGAAGAGATGGGCGACATTATCAGCAGAAAAAGAAGGTGCCATTGGTCTATGTACACTTGCTGCACTTTGCCTAGAGACGGGCAAGATCAATAGAGGGTACTTTCTCTATGATGAGGCATACCTTCACTCCAATTTGCTAGCACTCTCCAAAAGCAAAGACCCTGTATCCCTTTACTGTCTGGGTATGGTTGAAATTGATAACCCACCTCGAAATTTCAAAAAAGGTATTCGTCATCTTGAATTATCCGCAGAAAAAGGGTTTGCTTCTGCACAAGCGACTTTGGGAATGATTTATTTTACGGGCATTGGTGCAAAGAAAAATTATCCTGAAGCAATTAAGTGGTGTTCACGAGCTGCCACAGCAAAGCATCCTTTGGGAATGTTTTATTTGGGCATGGCATATGCAACTGGTAATGGTCTCGAAAAAAACGATGATTATGCAATAAGGTGGATACGAGCGGCGGCTGACCGAGACCTTGTTGTTGCTCAAACTACTCTAGGAATGAAGTTTTCTACAGGTGATGGTGTTAAAAAAAATCTGCAAACTGGCATTTACTGGCTTGAAAAAGCAGTCGAGCTTGGTTCGGCAGAAGCAAAACTTCAGCTTAGAAAATACCTAAATTATTTAGAGCGAATGAAAAACCCCCCTGCAGTTTATGAACCTGATACACAACCAAATTCGATTTCAGAATTGGCCAACGATAGTATCAGAGTGATTGATTCTAACGAAAGTATTAATGCATCGTACGGTCTAGATTCGAATAATAATTCTGAACCTTTCAATGATGTTGACCAAGCTATGTCCATACTTGTTGTAGAAAACAATCCCTCAAAAGCAAAAGCTGCCCTAAAGAATCTCGCTTTGGATGGTAATACTGAAGCAAGTAGACAGTTAGCTATTATTCACTACAAAGAAAATAATTTCACAGAAGCAAAAAAATGGTTTGAAAAAAGTGCCTCTAGAAATGATGTACCTTCCTTGAGGTACTTAGGTATACTTTACTTTTTCGGACAAGGTGTTAAACAGGATTACCCTGCTGCTGATATATGGTTTACCCAAGCTGCGAAATTGGGGGATGTAGAGTCCTCGAGATATTTAAAAGCTGTAAAACAATTCTATTAATTTTTTTCGTTTAAATATATACATTGCTAAATAGTTTAACTAGCTCGCGGTTGTATCGTTTAACTTGTTATTACACTTACAAAAGGGCTTATTCATCAACATCTCTTTGCCTTGCTGAATGACACGAGACTTGCAATTGACAGATAGACATTTGTAAGTCTGTCAGAAAAATATTATTTTACTGAATTGATGGAAGTTTGAAAAGTTATTGTGCCCATTCTGCATCTCTCAAATCAAGTACAATATTATTTGAACCAGGTACGAGATTAACAGATTTTGACCAAACGACTCCAACTTGCCCAAGAGGTGAAGTCCCGATAACAAAATAGTTTCCTGGCTTAATATCATCCAAATTTGCTTGGCCTATAGAATTTGTCTTCAAGCGTGCTAAACTATTAGTGGCCAGAGCGTTCCTTATCGATGAGGCTACGCCTGGGTAACGATAGCCCCGCTGTACAGACCTAGCCCACAATTCAGCAATTGATTTAATATTTTTATTGGGTGGGATCTTGATTCCAGAATCACTCAAAATAGAGGTTAAATCGTTCTTGACCAAGAAAAACTCGGAAAAACCAGCCGGTCTATTTTTATTATTAAGAAATTGAACTTGGGCACTTAATTGTATGCTAGAGTCACCAGCTGGCAATTGTTGAATGGAAGAGGAATTCAATATGGGGCTTCCCAATTGAACTTTTCGTGCGTTAGGTACTGGAACAGAGGGAACTGATGAAGAAATCGGTCTAGAATACCTGGGCCTTGTTGAAGAGACATATCTGTTAGAAGTATTTGATGTCAAAGGATTGTACTGTTTATAACGATTGGGACTCGGAATGGAAACTTGAATATTTGAGGAACCATCAGTGGATTTCAGAACCCTTATAGCTTCCCTAGCTGCAATCAACGCCTGTTCTAGAGAAAAAACTCTTTTCTTTGCATCATCTAACTCATCATTAAGTAGACCAACTTTCAGGTTGGCGGATTGCCCTCTTTCAACGATTTCTTGTTTTATATCACGGGACTCGGTAAGTTGCTTTCTTAAATCTTCGACGCGAGAGCGTTCCTGATCAAGTTGAATCTGAGCCATTAGGTTTTTTTGATTCAAATCGCGTATCCTGCGGTCCAACTGATCTCTCTCAGGGATCGAACTTGGAGACCTTAACTTCTCCATTAACAATTCGTTTTGCTCTTTCAATTGCTCGATCTCTTGATTTAAAGTATCTGAATTGAAACTAACCTCGCTAGGAATGCCCGCAGGTAACCCCCTTGCATTAGACATTGCATCCCTCAATCGCTCTTCAAGTAAAGCAATTTTTTGAACAAGATCTTGAGATTCCAGCATAGAATTTTGGGCATTTTGCTTAGCTCGAGATTCATTATTTTTAGCCGATTCCAAAGAACCCTCTAATCTTACAATTTGAGCACGCAATGTAGCATTATCGGGTTCTAGTCCAGGGACATCCAATTGAGATAATGCCAATTGCTCGGTCAAGGAAGCTATACGATTATCTCGGTCCTCAATTAATGCATTTAAGTTTTTGTTATCGGAGACCAAATCCTTAAGTTCAGAATTCAAATTAGAAATTGCATCACGCGACTGGTTTTTTGCATTTGAAAGTGTAATGTTCTGCAACCTCGAATTTTCTTCCTCAAGTAATGACACCTGATCTTTAATTTTGCTGAAGTTTTCCATAGCATCCTTAAACTCTTCATTCAAACGAAGGCTGTCATTCTGACTCGATTCCAACTCCATACGCAAATCCTTCACTTCAGGGGATTCCATCTCCCTTGCCGCAAGTAAATCCTGTTGTAAATCAACTAGTTCTTGCTGAAGTTCTAAAAACTTTGGATCATTTGCAAGGTCTCCTGAAACTTGTTGACCCGGCATCTCGGTTTCTGAAAGTAGTGATTCCATTTCCTTGCGAAGATTCTCTGAATTCCTGAGGGCATCCGAAAGATCAGCAATTCTAGTTTGAGCATTTTCCTCGTTGATCTTTGCATCGGTGAGTAACTTTTCTAATTCTGGATTTTGTACATTACCTCGTTGGTTTTCCAACTCAGAAAGTCTCGCTTTTGTTTCCTCCAATTCAGTTTGAACTTCAAAGCTGTAGGAAACCGCATCTTGAAGCTGGGTCTGAAGCTTTAAAATTGAGGGGTCATTCTGAGCAACATTGGAACCTTTAGCATTTTCAAGTTTTTCTTTTAAAAAGTTAATTTCATCCTGAAGTAACTTAGTTTCAGGGTCGCCCAGTGAATCAATCCCAACATTTGAAATCTTTGCCTCCGCATCTTCAAGTTTTTGAGCTAACAGATCAACTTCTTCCCTTAGAAAAGTTGCTGCTTCTACCTGTGCTTCTTTTTCCGTCATATCAACAATTACATCACCTAACTCCTCCTCTAACTGATTTAACTTAGTGTCTTTTTCAGCTAATAAAGTTCTAAGTTTTTCTATTTCCTCACTGCTCGGAGTGTTATTAATTTCAACTTTTTCGAGCCTTGAGATAGTGTTACTCAATTGTTCCTGTAATTCGAGCCTTTTGCTTTCTTGTGAATCTAGTGAAAACTCTAAATTAGCGATAGTTTCCTCGGCTCTTTGTAATTCCTCTTCAAGATCGACCTTTGCTAATAAGTCTTCGTCTTGCACTGCTTCTCTTTGACTTGCTTGATTTTCTTGAAATTCTAAAAGCCGATTTTGGGCATCAATTAATTGCTTTTCCAAATCAGAAACCATGGCTATTTGATTTGGAACCAGACTTTTCTGTGCTAATTCAGCCTGTAAGTCGTTGGTCTTAAGTTTTTCCAAGGCAAGTTCTTCCTCAAGGTCAATTAGAGATAATACCCCATTGTCCTCAGCCATTGCTGACCGTTTTTCAAGTTCAGCAATCTGAGCTTTTGAAATTTCCAATTTTTCAATCAAATCAGCATTAGCTTTCTTAAATTCGACTCCTGAACCAATGCCCTGATCTCTAAGAAGTGCAATTTCAGCTTCGAGATCTTCCGTTTTCTTTCGCAATGCGAGTTTTTGATCATCGGTCTGCTGCAAGTCAAGTAATTGAGACTCCATCGAATTTGCCAATTGAGAGCGTAAATTATCGACCTCTAGGTTTACTTTTTCTGCATCCTCCAGACTTTCCTGTAAAATCCTGATCGTACCCAATGCTTCCTGTAATTGCGCAACCGCTTGATTAGTTTGTACAGATTCTCCTAACCCAGCACTTTTCATCCGGGCAATTTCCTCACGAGCAACAACCAACTCACTTTTCAAGTCCAGAATTAAATCTTTTGTGTCATTAGTGTAATCAGATTGGTTTTCTTGTTCGGCAAGAAGTTTATTACGTGTATCTTCAAGTTGATTTTCTAAAGACCCAATCATTCTAGCTGAATCATTTTTGTATTGCTCTGTTTCTTCCAAAGCAAAAACAAGTTCAACCTTTGCTTGATTAAGTTCTTCTTTAAGGGAATCAACTACTTGCTGAAGACTAGTTGATTGAGAGTTTTGTGTTTCCTTGGTTTGATCCAAAACAGAATTTAAATCCTCAAGCTGACCAGCAATAACCTTCACAACTTCCAACTCTTCCTTAAATTTCTTGGCTTTCTCTTTCGTCGCCTTTAACTCAACATCCTTCCCTTCCATTTCAGCTTCTTTCCGGGCTAACTGATCAAGAGCTCTTTTTTGACGTAATACAGCTGATTCCAGCTCCACTTTAAGGCCATTAATTAATTCAGAAGCTTTAGTTTGCTCTGACTCAAACTGCTCTGACATGAGTTTTATACGCTCTTCTGAACCAGCAAGATTTTTTTCCATTTCTTCTACAAATGGAATAGTAGGCAGTTGGCCAGTGGAAAGATTACTAAGTGAGCTTTCAGTTAATTGAGCATCCTCTTCAAGCCTTTGGATAGTTGATGCAAACTCAAACTCTTCCTTTGCCATTTTCTCGTTGGTGTTTTCCAAAACTTGCTCAGTTTTCTTTAAGGCAAGCTGGGAAGCTTTTAATTCCTGTTCAAGGAAGGCAACTCTTTCAATTAATTCCTTTCCTTCCTGACGGCTCATAGATTTAGCATTCTTAACCTCTCTTTTGGCATCGTTTAACTCGATTAAAAGTTTGTTGGCGTATTCAGGGTTTGGCCCCCTTCCACTTCCCTGGTTAATAAGTTCCATTGAACTTTTTAGCCTGGCGATTTGCTTTTCAAGTTCTTTCTTGTCACTTAATTCAATTTGCATCTTAGTAATCTCTCCAAGAGCTTTCCTAAGCTCGTCTTGCATACCAAGATAAGATTCTTGAGTAGGGTCAGTGGGAGCAGTTTTAATCATTTGCAATGCCCGTCTAGCATCATTGAGCTCTCTCTCTAGAGATGCAAGGCGAACAGAATCAGCAACCGAATTAATTGTTGCTGACTTTGCAGCATCAAGTTCCTTCCTCGTCCTATCCAATTCACTTGTTATCGAGCGTATCATTGCAGTCGACCTTTCCTGTTCGATCAACAATGCTTTTTTAGAATTTTGCAAATCTTCCTTGGCGGTTTGTAGCTCGTTTTCCAACCTTGTAATCTTAACAGTCACACTTTTTGCAGTGGGCAAATTCCCATCACCTGTCTGCCATAAACTGTCTCGAGACTTAGCAAGTTCATCGGATAACTGCTCGGACTCCCCTAATCTTGATCGAAGGGAAACAATTTCTCTGTATGCCTTTCTAAGATCTGACTGCATATCTGCTGTATCAACAGAAAGCTCAGTCTGAACAGATTTGGACACAGCTAATTCTGATTTAAGCCTACTAATAACATCTGACGGTTCGTCCCCAGAAATTTGATCAGTTTTAGCACGCACAAACCCAGCACTCGTATCAACAGTTGGAGAAAAACGACTTGAAAGATCTAAAGGCAATTCTTTTCCAGATGAACTTACTTTCGAAACAATTGGTGAAGAGGAATTTGTTCTAAGTGAATTTAGATTGTTTTTGGGTTGCACAGGAGGGACTGAAGGCAAGGCTTTAGACAGCAAATTATTACTCTCAGACTGCAGGGAAAGATAAGATTCAATTGAGTCTGAGAGTGCCTTTTGCGAAAGAATAGCGACGGCATCCATTTCGGTTTCCGTACGTTTCAAATTTTCTTCCAATACATTAAGAGCTGGTACAGCTTCGTCTAATCGACTAGCAAAATTATCTTTCAGATCCTGAAAGATAATTTCTGACTCTTTGAGACGTTCTTCAACGGTTAAGGAGACTTGTTTAATTTCTTTGGAACGAGACTCCCATTGTTCATTTGTATTAAGCAATTTCCTTTGAATGAAAAGAATTTCCTCATCACTTCTATCACCGGAGCTAAGAAGTTGTCGTAAATTACCAGTTGCAGATCTCTTAGTTAGATCAAACCGAGAACCACTTTGATCTTTTGAAACTTCGTTTAATCGATCTTTAAGCGTAGCAATCTTACCGGAAATTAAATCAATTTGATCTTCAGGAGATAACGACTGAGACTTTTCATCTTGGACTAATTGGCTAAATGCAAGACTGACTACCCCAATGAAAAACAAAGGGACACCAAGCCAACCTTGCCTGCATATCGAAAGACAGGAAAAATTCATAGGTTAATTATGAGGTTGAACGAAAACTAAGCAAGACCCTTATTTTATAGAAATAAAATCAATTTTGTGCCAAGAAAAATAATTTAATTGTAAGTTTTCACTAATTAAAATTGAACTCTAAGTAAAATTATACTACTTATATTCGAGTGCCCGGGTGGCGGAATTGGTAGACGCGATAGATTTAGGATCTATTGTCCTAGGGCGTGCGAGTTCGATTCTCGCCCCGGGCACCATTATTTAAAATGCATCACCAAGTGGACCTTGCCAAATTCCCAGTACCAATGAAGAGATGGCTAAAGAGATCATGCAAGGTTTGAATAATCCAAATTGAGATTTTCCCCAAACATCAGGGTCATTCTTTTCATCATCGTCATTAAAAGCCGGTTTGGGATGAAATGTCACTTCTCGTATCCACCCGAAGTAGTAATAGATCGAAATCGCTACACCAATAACCATAACAGCCAAAGAGAAATATAACTTTGCCTCAAAAGCGACTGAGATAAGAAGCAACTTGGCTACAAACCCGGCAAATGGAGGAATTCCAGCCAATGAACCAATACCCGAAACTAATACAAAGCCCATCCAAGGTTGCTTTTTTGCCAAATTCTCATAATGAGAAAATTCATGTTCTGTATCGTCTTCTAAACGGGCCAACGCCATAATACCAAAAACACAAAATGAGGCTAAAAGGTAAGTAAATAGATAAAAGTAAAGAACCCAAATCGCTCGATCACTGTCTCCGGCAAAATGCATCGATGCCATTACCGCAACTAACAAATAGCCAGCATGGGCGACACCGGAAAGACCTAGCATCCTCTTAAGGTTTTGCTGGGCACAAGAAGCTAAATTGCCAAAAAGGATTGTGAATGTGGCTACAAAACCAAACAAGGGAAGCAGGAAACTAGTCATTCCGAGAAGAGGACCATTTACTAAATTCATCAAAACAAAAAAACCAGCGGCCTTTGATGAAACTGCTAAAAATGCGGTAATCGGCATAGGAGATCCATGATATACATCTGCAACCCAAATCTGAAATGGTGCCGCCCCTATTTTGAAAGCTATTCCTGCAATAATAAGAACGACTCCGGCACGCAAAAGCAAATGATCAGGGTTTGCTTCGATTAAATTACCTATATATTGAAAACCAAGTGGATCTTGACCATCCGCCCCGTCATAAACGGCGCCCCAAGCTTCCGGACTTGAACCAACACCATATAAGAGAACTATTCCAAAAAGTAAAAGAGAAGAACTAAGTGCACCGAAAATCAAATACTTAATTCCAGCTTCTAAGGATTTTGAAGAATTTCGGTTGTACGCGACTAGGGTATAAAAGCAAATAGCAACTGTTTCTAAAGATACAAATAACATTACAAAGTTGTTACTTTGGGAAAGTAACATCAATCCTGCAGTTGCCAACATAGTCAGATGATGGAACTCACCCGAACGCAAACTTTTATTTTTAAGGTATTGATTACCCAAAACAGAAACAAGCAGAGAGGAAAAAAGGAAGAAGCTTCTCATTACATCACCCTGAATCCCCTGAGTGAGCATTCCAGAAAATGTATCGCGATCAAATGTATGGTGCCAAACAAGATAATCGAATAAGTGAACCCCCAAAAGGATCGCTTGAAACCCAATCGCAACTAAACCGCAAAGTGAAGTGCTGGATCCAGGTTTACGAAAGAGATCAAGACCTAAAACAAAAAGTGCACCTAAAGCTAAGCTTAGCTCAGGCCAAATTTCAGACCAAATATTCTCGTTTGAAAAAATCAGATAAGCATCCATCTTATTTAATAGAGTTATTTTGGGTTGGAATACCGATCTTATCGGACAAATAATTTGTTAAATTTCCATCTGTTGTAGAATTGTTTAACTTCAATAAACAACAAGGGGGAAGTGAAGTTGTCGTGAGTGAAGGTACACCCGAATACCTAGTTTCTATCTCTGTATCAATACGATCAGATATTCCTCGTGGCCAAAATCCGAGAAAAAGAAGTGCTATCAGAATAATGCCAGCCGAAACGATTTCTTGCGACTTCAAATCTGAAATTGGGTTTTTCTTAACATGTTCAAGTAACTCATCAGAGGGCGAGCCATAAAAAATCTTAGCAACTGCACGAAGTCCAAAAATAGCAGATATTATAATCCCCAAAGCAGCTAACCCAAGGAAAAGATGATGGTCTGTATCCTGACCTAGAGAAAGGAACACTCCAAATTCGCCCCAAAAATTCCCAAAGCCAGGCAAACCGATAGTTGCAAGTGAGGCAGCAATGAAAAAACAGGCAAGAATAGGAGTTTTTGTCCCTAAGCCACCCATCTCATTCATTTCAAATGTACCACTTCT
>Ga0209631_10004954_pt1 | contig 14402 bp, 14 predicted proteins | sample COG_08_FD_184752 | JGI IMG/M metagenome (GOLD analysis project Ga0209631, IMG submission 184752) | Pelagic Microbial community sample from North Sea - COGITO 998_met_08 (SPAdes) (version 2) | ecosystem: Environmental > Aquatic > Marine > Neritic zone/Coastal water | place: Helgoland, sampling... | reverse complement strand
CGACTCACGTTTGCACATCGCTGCTCTTCATCATGAGTTGGAACGTCACGAAGAAGCCCAAGCAGCATGGCGAGCCGTTTTAGCCATTGAACCAGGCCATCAACTCGCCAAGACTCGTTTGGGTGAATGTGAGAAAAAGTTGATGATGAAGGCTTGACACCCTCCATATTGTCAAGGCCCCTGTCGGCGTTGCTACTGTTCTATTCCCCCGGGAGCATTCTTTATTCTTTAGAGTGAATCAAAGCAAGTCATTTTGAGGGGAGAGCCCTTAGGGCGACCATGAACCTACAATTTGGTGATAAAGCACCCACATTCAAACTCAACAACGCTAATCCGAAGATAGGTGCGGCAACAATGACGACTGCAGACGCAGCAGGAGAGAATGGAACCGTTATCGTGTTTGAGTGCAATCATTGCCCCTATGTAATCGCCAATATTGACCGAATGAACGCCATGGCCTTAGCCTGCAAGGAGCGGAGTATTGGGTTCGTTGGCATCAACTCAAACGACCCAGTCGTGTATGAAAACGACTCCTTCGAACACATGGTGAAGCGTGCTGAAGGCGGTATGCCCTACCCTTATCTGCACGATGACACTCAAGTCGTTGCCCAGTCCTACGGTGCGAAACGAACCCCAGAGTTCTTTCTTTTCGATGGCGAAGGAAGTCTCGTTTATCAGGGTCGAATGGATGACAGCCCTCGCAATCCCAACGAGGTAACAACTTCGGAACTCGAAGACGCCATTACGGCGATGTTGGCCGGCGAACAACCTGAAACCCCTTACATGGAATCAATCGGATGTTCAGTTAAATGGAAGGCTTGAGCATGAGTGGGTGCCGCCGTCAATGCGACTGGGATGAAGAGATGGTCTGCCGCTCTTGCGGCATCGATTACTCTCCACCACCACCAGAGCCGAAAAAAGATGATAGTTCTTCTAATTCAAAGAAGACTGACTGATCAGTACTGTTCGAGCACCAGTTCCGTGGTCGTGCTAGCGATCTCATTTGGTGCTGCGAGCCACATCTTATCCAACAATGCTCGTAATGCCATTGTGTCATCAACGTGAACCAAAGCGACGAGGTCAGCCTCTCCAGACACTTCGTAAACGATTTCAACACCGTCCCATCCAGTCACTTCAGATGCAAAAGAACCGATTTCCGAACCCGGGGCTACCTTGATTCTCACCAGAGCAGTCAACCCTACGCCACCCTCACGAATGGTGTACCCACGAATGGTTCCATTTTCCTCGAGGCTGCGAATGTGTGTTCGAACTGTACGTTCACTGGCTTCGACTTCTTGTGCGAGGTCAACATAGGACATGCGTCCATTTTTTCGTAACTGGGCAAGAATGGCTCGGTCAATTTCTGCAATCCGTGGCATGGACAGGGCTCAATCCTCCCTTATTTCAATGCTTTTATCTCCAATCATAGAGGGATTCCCCCAAAAGCGCCCATATTTTTTACAGGATGTGGAAAAACCCAGGGCGAAGTACAAGCCTCCGAACTCCCGAAATATGCCAGTCGATGGACGGGTTGACCCATCCTTCAACCGCCGAACGCCCGCTTTCTTCAAATCCTTCGTGGCGTTGGCAAGGAATAGGGAGCGACATGACGGGACACATCACCGGACTCGATTCACGCATGGTATTGGACAGCAGAGGGCAACCTACTGTGGAAGTTGATTGCTACGTTGATGGAGTATTGTTGGGTCGAGCCATCGTCCCATCAGGGGCCTCGACAGGGGCCTATGAAGCCCTCGAAATGCGCGATGGAGATCCATCAACATACATGGGGAAGGGTGTGACCAAAGCAGTGCTTCATGTCAAAGAGCGACTCGAAGAAGCCCTCGTTGGCCTTCCCGTTGATGAGCAACGCCTCATTGATGAAGTGATGCTCGAACTCGACGGCACACCAAACAAATCTTCCATTGGGGCCAACGCTATTCTTGGCGTCTCCATGGCGTGTTTACACGCAGGAGCAGCTCATCATGAACTGCCATTGTGGAAGTATGTTGGAGGCGTCGCAGGAGGGTTGATGCCTGTCCCAATGCTCAACATTCTCAACGGGGGAGCTCACGCAGCTTCCAACGTAGATGTCCAAGAATTCATGGTGATGCCCCACGGATTCGACACCTTCCAAGAAGGCCTGAGGGCGGGAGTAGAAACATACCATTCACTGAAGCGTGAACTCAAGGCGGATGGCTTGCTTGGAGGAATCGGAGACGAAGGTGGTTTTGCCCCAAACCTCCCCGCAAATGAAGAGGGCCTGAAATACATGGTCCGAGCCATCGAAGGAGCAGGATACTCAACGTCAGAGATGGGAATTGCCATGGATGTTGCCGCCACAGAATTCCATCACGATGATGGATATCACATGGATGGGAAGGTACTGTCTAGCACCGAATTATCTGAAGTTTACGCTGGCTGGCTGGACGATTACCCCATCCTCTCAATCGAAGATGGATTCGGCGAGGATGATTGGCGAGGCTGGGCGGATTTCACAAAAGAGCACGGGCATCGAGTACAAACGGTTGGAGACGATCTCTTTGTCACACAACCCCAACGTCTCTCCCAAGGCATTGAACTTGGGGCGGCGAATGCTATGTTGGTAAAATTGAATCAAGTCGGAACTGTTTCTGAGACTCTGGAGGCGATGGATTTAGCTAGTTCGCACGGCTTCAACAATGTGGTTTCTCATCGTAGCGGGGAATCAGAAGATGTGACCATTGCAGATTTTGCAGTGGGGACAAGAGCTGGCCAAATCAAAACGGGTGCACCAGCTCGCTCAGACAGGGTTGCAAAATACAATCAATTATTGCGAATTGCAGAGGATGTCCACGAATACCGTTCGCCCTTTGTTTGACTCAAAAAAACCGTGAGTTAAATACCTCGGGGCGTGGCTAGCGCCCATGAACAGAGCCATTGCTACCCTGATTCTTGCCAGCCTGATAATTTCCACTTTGCCGCTCAACGTTGCGGCCGATGAGACTCAAGACATACCCGCTAACGCACAAGCTACTGGCATGCACGACAGTCTCGTTGCAGCCCTTAGCCATGCAAACCTAGTGACTGCACTTCAGGCAGAAGGACCGTTCACGGTTTTCGCCCCCACCGATGCAGCATTCGCTGCTGCCGGCATTGACCTCGCAGACTTTGATACAGATGCTGAAAACGCAACACTCGAGGACATCCTACTCTACCACGTTTACTCCGGCTCGGTTGCTTCGAGTGCAGTCAGCGACGGTCTTTCTGTTGAGATGCTTAACGGTGACAACGCTTCCTTCACGGTTGCAAACGGCACGGTGATGATCGGGGACGCTACCGTTACGACACCAGACGTAACAGCTTCAAACGGTATCATTCACGTCATTGACACGGTCCTCATGCCTCCAGCCGATGTGGTTGACCCTGTGGACATCCCAACCGTGGCTAGCTCAACAGGTGTACACGACTCGCTTGTTGCCGCTCTTGTCCAGGCAGGATTGGTTGAAACCCTCCAAGGGGATGGGCCGTTTACGGTCTTTGCACCCACGGACCAAGCCTTTGCTGATGCAGGCATTGACCTTACATCGTTTGATACGCCCGAAGAAAATGAAACATTGGCAAACATCCTTCTCTACCACGTTTATGCCGGTGCCGTGCCTTCCTCGGCAGTCACCGATGAGTTGTCTGTGAAGATGGTCAATGGAGACATGGCCACCTTCGGTGTTGATTCTACCGGGGCGGTCACCGTTGGCACAGCCAATGTTACTGGGGCCGATGTTGAAGCAAGCAATGGAATCATCCATGTAATCGATGCAGTGCTCATGCCTCCTGCAGGCGAAATTTGCTATAACATGGTTTCACACACCATCAACCCCACGGCAACCAACGATGTCTGCAACTCTTACACGTACGTGGAAAACTATTCCATGGCAGGTCAAACCATCACCGGTTGCTACAACACTGTGACCCATGCGGTGAGCAATGTTAGCCAAGCAGAATGCAGTGCATATACTTGGACGCCAGCCGTCGACTTGGCCACGACTGCCGCCGCAACCACGATTCACACCTCCCTCGTAGCCGCCCTCACCGTGGCAGAACTTACTGCAACCCTGAGTGGCACAACCGATTACACGGTGTTTGCCCCGAGTGATGATGCGTTTGCAGCAGCAGGCATTGACCTATCTTCGTTCGATACGCCAGAAGAAATTGCAATTCTGGCCAACATCCTCCTTTACCACGTCGTTCCGGGAACCACCCTCTCCTCGGATTTACCTGCAGGAATGACGAACGTAACAGCTGCAAACGAGGACACACTCCTTATTCACGTGGAAGGAAGCTCGGTTATGGTCGGTGAATCAATGGCCAATGTCACGCTTGCTGATGTGCCAGCATCCAACGGAGTGATTCACGTCATCGACCAAGTGTTGATGCCACCCGCTGCAGATCCTTTCGAAGGCATTGATTGTGCACAAACAGTAGGTATTGGAACATCGGGATACGTATTCTCGCCATCCGTTGTCAACATCGCAGTCGGTGAGACGGTATGTTGGTACTGGGAAGGCGCAAGCATGCCCCACAACGTGAAAGAAGTGGACGGATTCAAATCCACGACTTTCGTTGAGAATGGAATTACTTCCGGAGCGGCTATGTCCACCGTTGCGTTTTCACACACCTTCACAGAAGATACAACATTTTACTACGCCTGTGAACCCCACGTCGGCCTCGATATGTTCGGGGAGGTTGTTGTTGGTGACGGAGGAGTTGAAGATAGCAGTTCTACTACGGATGCTGACGACGAAAACACACCAGGTTTCCTCTTTGCTACCGTGTTCATTGCCATGTTTGGAGCTCTTCTAGTCATGAGCCGCTCCTCACGAGAATCGTGAGATGGGGCTAGATCATGTGGCGGAGATTAACTGCCATAGTCGTGGTGCTGCTGCTGGGTTTTGTTTCAGCATGGTACGTGATGATCGACGGTTACGAGAACAATCTTGGGACTGAGAACACCATGGTATTGACCGTCTTGGATACTCAAGCCACTAACGGTTCTAACGATGTCCTTGCACACCTGAGATTTGCAGAAGGAGCGGAGGCTCTTCCATGGGCCTCCCTCCGCATGCAGATCCTCATTGATGATACGACCTATGGGTGCAGTTTTGGAAGCGAATCGAAACAGCCTTCAGAACAATCCTTGGTGATGCCTCAATTGGGTGCAGATGGTACCACTTTCACCACCCAAATTGATGCGAGTAAAGAAGATACATTCACTCACCTTTCACTACCGCACCAACAAGAAGGCAATGCTACCAACCACACCTTACGCTTTTCGACTACAGACATTCATCTTGGACCAGGCATTCGATGGACTTTCGTCAAGGAAGCAACCTTCACCGATCAAATCAATACCACCTCAAGTCAATTATCAAACCACACAGAGGAACGGCTGGAATGGTACACGTACGATTTGGCAGTTCACCGCATCATCCCTAACAAAGGAGTGTATGTGTTTGAACAAGACGATGTGTTGTTCAAGGTTCACTTTCAGTCGTATTACAATGACGAAGATGAAGCACGCCACCCGACAATGCTGATTGGGGTATTGGGCGAAGCACCGTTTCCAGCTCTCCAGGATCCGACATTGGTTGCTCCATCCCCATGCATCATCCAAGCTGGTGATAACGATGCGGTTGCTTGGAATGCATCAGAACAAATTCTGATTGCAGAAAACGATCAGAACATACGTTCCCAGCCAGGTAAATTCGAAGTGATAGCAACCTTTGAGGGTGTTGAAGTGCGAATCGTTCAAAGCGATACCTCCCCTCCGTGAAAACATCATGCGAAGGCACATCATGCCACTAGTGGTCCTCTTGCTGATGCTGATGCTCACCCGGCAAGCATATCCCTACGTGTCCGGTAATAATCCGACCGTTGTGGAAGGGTTCGAGGTCCAGGTCATCGCCCAGGGTCTTGGAGGGCCCACTTGTTTACTATGGGAAGATGTTGACCAGTTGTATCTGTGTGACCGGGACGAGGGCCGTATCATCCTTCTCAACATTACTTCAGATGAACGTCGTACCGTGCTAGACAATCTCGACCGCCCGCATGGTTTGGCCATGGATGACACCCACGCTTATGCTTCAGAAGCGGGGAAATTAACAAAGTACAACCGTTCTTCAACTGGCCAATTTGTGAACGCGATAACCTTGGTAGAGGGCATCCCCCATGGGAATCACCAAACAAATGCCGTGAATTTTTTGCCAAACGGAACGCTGCTGTGGCACAGCGGCTCAACCTGCAATATCTGTGATGAAACCGATGATCGTAATGCCGCTCTCCTTTGGGTGAACGCGACCACGGGGGAGCACGGTGTTTTAGCCAGTGGTGTGAGGAATTCATTTGACGGTGTTTTTGTCGAAGGGCACGGATACTTCTTCACAGATAATGGCCGGGATTGGGAAGGCGACCACCCTCCAGAAGAACTGAATCATTTGCTTGTTGGAGAATCCTATGGATGGCCTGACGACGACCCCAAAAATCCTGTTCCTGAAGGAACGATCGCGCCTATTGGAACGTGGACTCCGCACACATCCATGAATGGAATTGACCTCCGCCCAATTCACTCGTCTCTTCCAGGTTTATCTCCTTCAGAAGGGTTCACATTGTACGCAACGGTGTACGGTTCTTGGAACACTCTTCTACCACAAGGACATGAAATTCTCCGCATTGATGTCCACCTTCCATCCACTCCGAATGGCACCTATACGACCGAAATTACGAGGTTCGCATGGGATGTTGGGACTCCTCTTCCATTGGCGTTTCATCCAGATGGAACGCTCACCTATGCCACCTTTGGGCAAGGGGGGACTCTGTATTCAATACAATCTCTGGAATGAATCAACCGCTGTTTGAACCTGCAAGTCTCAGCGCAGTTTCTTGCAATGTTTCATGTTCACTACTAAGGCTTCGGATGTAACGAGCCACGGTATGCTGGGATTCACTAAGGTCATCAAGATCACCGCACCATTCCAGGGTCGAATGAGGGGGTTGAACGGCCATGACAGGGGGGTTTACTGACCAAACAGAACAACCATCACCATTTGGCGAAGATATTTGACGGTACCATTCACCTTGCGTGAAAGATTGAGCGGCGGTGAGGTGATGTCGCTTGACAAAACGAACGATGCAATCATCCACAATATGGAGAATCCCGGCTTCATTGAGCATTTCGAGTACTTCCTCGTGTTCAGAACCGGGTTGAAACCACAACAAGGGCATATTATCATGATTAAAGCGAACGATGAGACGCTGAACAGCCATTTTGGCCCGTTCAGGGGCGAGGAAGAAGACGACCACATCAGGATGAATCCCATTCTCAATGCTCTGACGGATTGGGCGACCAAGAATGCTCCCCCCAGCATCATTGGGGTGAACGGGGACAAGCCTCCACCCTCGATCGTCTAAATCGTGAATGGCTTGATGAGCCGGACGTCCTTCTTTCATCCCAGCTCCTAAAACATGCAAGCTTTTTGCATGAACAACCCTGTCCACTATGGCTGGGTGAGAGTCTCGAAGCATGGGCTATGGTCACCTTCCCGCCTTTTGAAACAATGTTCCACGCCCAAACACGAGTATAAAAGTAAATCAGAATGATAGGAATACATGGGAGAATCATTTCTTTTGGTAGGAGGAAGCAGCGATATTGCTCTGCGCCTCGGACATCACCTTCTCGACCAAGGCCATGCAGTCACATTGCTCGCACGTGACGCAGAGCGCACAACCCCACTCATCGATCGTGGGGCAGCCCTGATTCAAGGAGACGCCTTGAACCAGGAAACTGTTCAATCTGCGGTCGAAGCCGCATCAAACCATCCAGGGGGCATGACAGGCGTTGCCCATCTAGTCGGTTCCATTCAACTCCGCCCCCCCCATGCCATGAAGGTAGAAGATTTTGAATCGGTTTTACAAACCAATCTCGTCTCAGCATTCCTTACGCTCAAAATTGCTGGAAAGGCGATGCTCAAAACCAAAGGTGGCAGAATGGTCTTCACCTCGAGCGTGGCTGGAAGTTATGGATTGACCAATCATGAAGCCATCGCAGCGGCTAAAGGGGGATTGGAAGCCATGGTTCGCTCAGCCGCATCAACCTATGCTCAGCGGGGTATTCGAGTCAATGCGGTTGCACCCGGGCTGACGGACACCCGCCTAGGGGAATCTGTTCTCCGTTCCGATGCACTTCGAGAAGCAGCGGTGGGCATGATTCCAATGAAGCGAATCAATGAGCCCGATGAAATTGCTCAAAGCATGGCTTGGTTGCTTACCAATGCCCCTGACAATCTGACGGGACAAATCATCCACCTTGACGGTGGCATGGCCAATTTACGAGGATGATTGGATGAAGATTGGCATTGTTGGGGCTGGCATTTCAGGACTGGCCTTAGCGGTCGGAATGGAGCATGCTGGTCATGACGTCACCCTTTTCGAAGCCACCGCCACCGTTGGAGGGAGAATGAAGAGCATCGAAAAGAACGGCATGATTCACGATGTTGGATTCCATGTCCTGCACACCGCCTATCCAACCGTTCAACGGTGGATTGACCTCAATTCACTCGATGCAAAACCCATGGACCCTTGCACGGTATCTTTGGACCCAATCACTGGACGAAAGCGACTATTGGGCGATGCCCTCCGAGCCCCGAAGTATCTGATTCCAACACTACGGGCAGTAGGTATTCGTGATGGTTTGAGATTTTTCCGCTGGCGAATGCAAACCTCTGGCAAGGACCTTGAACGCCCCCTCGACCAAACATCTCCCACCATTGCAGAAGGCCTGCAACAGCGAGGGTTCCGCCCTTCTACCCAACGTATACTCGCATCATTGTTCACAGGAATCACTCTGGATCCGAGCCTCTCTGAGCGCTTTTCCTTCGCACAATTCACATGGGGGGCGATGTCACATGGTGCGATGGTCGTTCCCAAAGATGGCATACAAGCTGTTCCGGATCAATTGTTGAGTCGCTTAAAAAATACCACCGTCCACTTCAACACGCCGGTCACGGAAGTCACCCGCAATAGCGTGCACTCCACCAAGAAATCTTGGTCATTTGAGCGTGTAATTGTGGCAACGCCTCAGCATGTAGCCGAAACTCTTCTTCCTACATTACCTCCTTCACAAGTCTCTCTCACCCGTTGCACCAGCACACTTGGTTTTCGGGCAAATCATCCGCCCTTCACACAACCCCGCCTCCTCATGAACGAACGATGGGGCGAGGATGGAAGGAATGTTTTGCATGTTCACATCCCAACCAACCTTCATCCTGATTCATCAGATGGACATTCTGTGGTGGCCACATTGGTCGGTGATGCAGCGAAGCACCCCTCACATGAATCGGTTTTGGAAGAATTGCGGTCTTGGTTTGGTGACGCGGTTGATGAATGGGAGCCAACGTTTTCTACCACCGTCCATCACGCACTTCCATCCCAACAAAGACAGCATGTTGGTCGTCTAACAAATGAATTTGAATTTGAAGGAGTACTGGTGGCGGGAGATCATCAAGCGCATCCTTCGGTGCAAGGGGCACTGGGAAGTGCAGAACGCATCCTGCGTCATCTCGACGTCTCCATTCCAAACAGGTGAATATTATGTGGCACAATGCAATGAAATCAAAGAAACTCAAAGAAGGTAAGAAAAAAATGATCACCGTCAAAGGAAAGTTGGTAATGTTCGCTCGTCACGATGGAATTCTTTTGGCCACCCAGGCACTGTGCCGCCACATGCGCTGGCCATTGGCCTATGGCGGGAAAATAGAGGATGGCTGTATTCGCTGCCCACTTCACCAAACAACCTACGACCTCGAGGATGGGTCGGTCAAAGCCTGGTCTCCCTTCCCCTTGTTTCCTCCCTACGGAAGATTGGTAGGGAAAATGTCACGAGAAAAAGACCTGAAAATTTACCCCGTTCGAGAGCATGAGGGGATGATTCAGATCGAACTCCAATAATGAGCAAGGCAAGGATGAGAGCCTTCATTAGGTTCTATGGATGAGGTAAAACTGTCCAAAGAGTAGGAGCTAGGGCGCCGTTGGAGATGGGACATTTGGATTTCCTCGTTATCTTGGGATTGTTTGGCTGCCTCATTGCAGCAGCGTTAACCGTACCAGCCGGCTTCGGCCTCGCGACAATGACAACGCCCCTATTCTTGATTTGGTTCGAACCACATCAAGCCATTGCAGGCGTTGCCATCGTCCATGGAGCTCACAACGCAATGAAAGCCTCAGTGCTTCGGCCTCACATCGATCGTGATGCACTCAAGCGCTTTGGTTGGGCTTTGTTGATTGGGGCTTTTCTTGGGGCCATGCTCCAGACGATAATCCCTTCAGACCCTCTGCTCCTTCTCGTTGGAATTGCTTTGGTCGTTCTTCCTGTATTGAAGGTCAGCGAATCCTGGTCTAATATTCGTCTGCCCGAGGCAGAGGACCGCTTGGGTGGGTTTGGCTCGGGATTTCTTGGAGGACTTACAGGCCATCAAGGGGCTCTACGCGCGATGTTTTTACAGCCACGCCTGCCTGATAAATCGGAATACGCCGCAACAGCTGCAGTCTTAGCACTGGTTGTTGACCTCACTCGGATACCGATCTATCTCATCAATGACGCGAGTGTGATTCAGGAAGAAACAAGCCTCCTGTTTGGCTTTGTTTTGGCTGCACTCATCGGCGCACGTCTTGGCAAGAAGTGGCTTGAACGATGGAAGAGTGACGACATCCAAAAAGGTATCATGGTCGGACTTATCATCAGCGGAATTCTCTACATCTGGGAAGCAGCCCGTGCTCTTTCATGAGCGGGATTCCAGCCAATGACGAAGTCGACGGACTCCTTCACGAATGTTTTCAGCCGAGGTAGCATAGCTGACACGAATCAACCCCTCTCCACCTTTCATCAAGGAGCCAGGAATGACTTGAACTTGCGCTTGTTCAAGTGCTTCTGTTGCAAATTCGATGTCTGTCATTCCTGTACCACTCACATCACATAGGATGTAAAAAGCTCCTTCTGGCTCAGGTACAATCACGCCAGGCAACGACGAGAAGGCTTCGTGGACAATACTTCGGCGTTCCCGAAACGAATCTGCCATGATTGAAACTTCCGATTCAAGACCCAATGCGACCTCGGCAGCGGGCATCAGGAAGGTCGGGACATGCGTCGCAGCACTCACGTTAATTTTCTTTACTCCAGCCATGACTTCGGGTGTTGAAGCGATCCAACCGAGCCTCCATCCTGTCATGGCCCATCCTTTTGACCATCCTCCAATGGTAATGGTTCGTTCTGGACCTCCAGCGAATTCACAAGGCGAGGTGTATCCTTCTTCAGTCCAAACAAGGGTCGAATAAATCATGTCATCGAGTATCCACAGATCATGCTTGACGGCAAACTCTACCAAGGCCCGTGTTTCTTCACGACTGTAGACCGCTCCCGTCGGGTTATTGGGTGAATTGATGATGATGACCTTTGTTTTAAGTGATACATGTTCCTCTAAATTTTGCATGTTAGGGTGGTAATTTTCCCGATTGACTGGAACATGAATGGGTGTTGCACCGAGCAGACGAATCATTCCGTCATAGGATGGCCAAGCAGGTGAAAGAAGCAGCACTTCATCACCAGGAGATAAGGTCGCCATCATGCCGTAAAGGAGGGCTTGTTTGCACCCGGGGGTGATAACAACATCCTCATGCTCAACGCTGATATTGAATTTAGTCAAGTGTTTGGCCACTGCCTGGCATAATTCTTCACTGCCTTGAGGCCGAGTGTAAGCGGTTTCTCCTCTGTCAAGTGCGAACTTTGCCGCTTCAACAACGGGGCCCGGTGTTTCAAAATCGGGTTGTCCGACAGTAAAGCGGATGACTTCTGGGCCAGGAGGTGCAAGGAAGGCTGCAAACCCTGACCCGACCGTTTCAAGTTGAGGATTGAGTTTCGGCATACGGTCATTCCCCCCTTCAATTGTGATTTCCCCAGGATAGTTTTTGCTTTCAAGTCTCTCGTGAATTCTGTGTGATTTTGTGAGTTTTGGAGCACGGACGGAGATTCGAACTCCGGTCTCAGGATCTGCAATCCCGCTCATAACCGCTCTGACATCCGTGCTTATTCACGCCCAATAGCATGACCTATTTCAACGCGCCTTCAACGCTATGCGGGGGGTGCAGGAGGTTTGTTTATAGGAAAATCGCCCAAAGGCATGGTCATGGAAGGCGACGAACCACCTATCGAACCACCCGCGAAAGTCTTCTTCGATATCGAGCCCGAGATTTCCGAGACCCCTCCACCTCCAGTTCCACAAGGTGGGATTGTTGTTGGGAATCTGGGAGACGCCCCTCCTTCTCACAAACTAACAGGTGATGTGAACACCTTTACCCAGGGTGGTATGTTTACGGCGCAACTTCCGGCCCAACCTCAAAAATACCGCTGGGGCCAGTATTTCATCGGCCTCCTGGCTCCAATGGGCGTAATTTTTCTCCTCGGAGGTTTACTCGTGCTCGCCGAATCTCGGGCGGACGCTTACTGGGAAGATATTGACAACGATGTGTTCCGTGAAGAATACATAACTCTCACTCCAGATGAAGACGGCTGGTTTTCTGGGGCCATTGATGAATCCACCACAGGCGACATGATTGATTTCTTTTCCGCAGAGGCAGGCAATGAAACACACACTAACATCATTGAGAGGACCTACGACGGCGATTACCAAGGCCAATGTAATGGAGAACTATGTTATTTTTCATTGGAGGAATTCGTTTTTAACTCCACATCCGACAACAGCACTGTGTACTCAGACGTTGGTGCTGCATACGAGTCAAATAATACGTATTGGTTCAAATTCACAGAAGCCCAACCCACGACCGTTGAAGTGGTCATCACATATTACAACTGGGTAGAAGATGAGAACGCTGAGGCCCCCATGGTCTTCATTGAGTTCATTGAGGGCCTCATGTGTTTGGCTCCCCTCGCCTTCATCGGAGTTACCATCGCGGCTTTTGCGAAAGGAAATAAGGAACTTGGATATGGCCTCATTTCTTCCATCCCGGCCACTCTCGTTCTCGCTCCAATCTTGATCTTTTTTATCGTGATCGCGACACTTTCTTTGTGAGGGCGAGTGATGTTGAAACCCACGGTTCATTGCCTCTTTGGCCAACCAGCCGGACCCTATTTCGACACAAGGTTCGCCGTATTACGTAAACCACTGGGCCTTCCATTGGGAAGTGAACGCCTTGCTGACGATTCTGACGCTTACCATGCTTGGGTTGAGCTTGAGGAAAATGTGGTCTCCGTTGGACGTGCTCACATCATTGAGGCGAAATCCGATGGCTCTGGGAGTGATCATGCAGGGCCCAACGCCTCCCTTATTCCCGCCTTTGGGCCTCTGAAAGACGGTTCTGCAATACGTCCCGCTTTCCAGATTCGTCAAATGGGCACATTGCCCATTCACCAACGCAAAGGCTTCGCTGCCCTCACACTCGATGCTCTCGAACAAGCCCTCATTCAGCACGAAGGGGCAAAATCAGGGTTCTTGCAAGCCCGAGTCCACGCCATTCCGTTTTACCAAAGCCAAGGGTGGAATTTGATCGATGAAGCGTATGAAATTGCCGGAATCGGCCCTCATCGCTCCATGACAAAGTCATTTAACGACTAAATTGTTTATATTTACTTACATGGACAATTGAACAAAGCGAGTACCTCAAACGGCTCATTATGAGAAAATTTAGACATTTTATTGAATCAAATGATGGATTTGCTCCTGAAAAGAGAGGACAAAGATGAAATTAAACCAACGCACACGTGCAAAAGAAACAAAAGTAAGCAAGAACCAGATAACTAACATGAAGGGTTCTCGTTCTGGTCAAGGACTGGAGAAAAAAGACTTCTTAGATTCCTACGCCTCGTCTAAATATCCAGACGACCCGAACCAAAAAATATTTTTTGAAAAATTACTAGAGGCCTTCCGAACGCTTTCTGAAGAAGCGCCTGAAACATTCGAAGCAATCGCCCCAGAAATGCTTCAACGTTCAATTTGGAGTTGGAAAGGAGCGGACCCTCTTCTTTCAAAGAAATTCAATAATTGGATTTTAGGTGATTATCAGTGGACGCCATTTACCGATATTTTACCCGACGAAAACCTCTATTCGAGATATACTGATGTTGCTCCAATCAAACCAGAAACACTGTCACGCGTTGAACATGAGTTTCTTAATGAGTTGAATCAGCGATTTTATGGAGACTATCACCGCTGGGACGCGACCACTCGTGATCAATTCATCATTCTTGGTTCATTATCGCTCGCCGGTGGCGGGGGAGTGCGCCAGGGTAAATTGATTCATAGTCTTGGAATGGGGCTTGCAGAGTCGGGGATCAAAGGTTCCAACACCGTTCGAGCAGCGAA
>Ga0209631_10004945_pt1 | contig 14417 bp, 11 predicted proteins | sample COG_08_FD_184752 | JGI IMG/M metagenome (GOLD analysis project Ga0209631, IMG submission 184752) | Pelagic Microbial community sample from North Sea - COGITO 998_met_08 (SPAdes) (version 2) | ecosystem: Environmental > Aquatic > Marine > Neritic zone/Coastal water | place: Helgoland, sampling... | reverse complement strand
CCTACGTGAACCCGACTTGTTGGTCAGGCCCGGGGGTGAACGGTGAGTGTTTTGGTTCTCTAACTGTTTGCCCATACTAACTTTGTGTTTTACAGGCGGGTGAGTAACTTTTTACTGTGGGAGCTTGCTTACACGGAGCTGTTCTTCGCAGACGTCATGTGGCCGGAGTTTGGGGAGGAGGACTTCGCGGCGGCGCTGGGGTGGTACGCGGGGCGGCAGCGGAGGTTCGGGGCGCGGGGGTAGTGCGTGGGAGGGACGCATCGCTTAGACGGACGAAAGCAGTCTGATTGTAACGCTTGAACAGCTTAACTCGTAGCCACAGTGATTTGATTGATGATACATTCGCTACTTCTTACACTCTTTGCACCGATGACGTTGACGTCTGTGCTCGCAGATTCCTGCACCACCGCACTCCTTGCAGAAATAGCGATCACGACCGTGCTCGCATATGCCTGCACCACCGCACTCCTTGCACTTAGAGCGCTGACGACCGTGCCCGCATATTCCAGACCCACCGCCGCACTCCTTGCACCTGGAGCGCGGACGGCCGTGCGGACACCCGCTGCACACCATGCACCTCGAGCGCCACTTCACCCCGTGCGGACATGACCCCTTCGTGGGAGGGGCTCTCTTCCGCTTCGTGCCCTTCTTGGTCAACTCGTCACTCCAATTCTCGTCAGTTTCCGTGGACCCCATCGCCTTTCCCACCTGCACCTGCACCGGCAACGCTCTCGAATGACACGGCGACAGTGGTCGTCCCACCGGGGGCGTCCCCGGCGAGAACCCGCCGTGGTCGAGCAGATGCAGGAGCGCCCTTAGCACCTGCGGCGTGGACGGTATGGTTTCATGATGAGTAGAGAGCGAAGGAAAGGCGAACTCGGTGAAAACAAAAGAAACGAACCTTATCGGTGTAAACGATCCACAGCGTCGTCATCTTGTCAAAGGTAGGCAGCGCCTGACCATCGATGGGCTGCCGGTGGATCAGGTAGTCGATAGTCGCACAACCGCGGACATGATCGAAGGGCGCGGGCGCCTGTAAATAAAACATGACGTCATTCCAATTGCCCATACGATGATTAAAATAAACTCACCTGTCCATCCAGCCCCCATCCGATCCAGCTGTTGTGCCTGTAATGCGTCCTCGCTTCGAACGACGCGGCGACTGCGTCGAACGTGCCACGATCAAACGTGGCGTAGTTGTCGTTGACGTTTGGCACATCGGCGTTGCCCGCCGGCGTTCGATGGTACTGCATCTGGGTCTCACAACCAAACTGTATGGGCAATTAGTCAGACGTCGTGATTTTCAAATAAAAAGAAACTTTGTTCACCGGGACAAGGAAGGGAAATACAACAACTACTCACCTGCGTGATGAGCATGTCCCACGGTTCGCCGATGTAGTGCTCGTCGACGTGCCGACCAAACGCGTCTAGGTGCGGCATCGGACCATCAGCGCCAACGTCCCATGGGTGCGGGTGAACAACAGCGTCGTAGACGTCGGCGGGGACCACCAGCGGCTGCGGCGGATTCCCCTCCGGGAAGTTCTCCAGGAAATGAAGCCCACCGGGCTTCGATCTCACGTCAGTAACGTGCGGGGTAATCAGCCTCGCAAACGGGTGATCCATCTCCGCGAATGGGTTCACGGTCGCCCCCATGTCAAACCCGTTTGTGTAGTCGTCATGTGTCGCGTGACTGTTTCGACTTACGTAGTTGATAGGGTCCCCATTTTGGTATACCTTCCAATCAGGTGTCTCCGCTTGCCCGTGCACCGCGTCGAAGTTGATACCGGCCGTCGTGTGACGACCGCTCCCAGCTTTTTCCCGTAACGCTTGCAGCCTCATCAGTTCGGATAACCTCTCGAGCCGCCCTGAGGGCTTGAACTTGAACTTTTGGACCCGATCGTTAGCGACATTCGCCGGTCCGTTCGCGCCCGGCGCCAAGATATCTTCCACGATCGAGACGCTGCGGCACACAGCGAGAACAGCGTCGCGTTGATCGTCCACGTTCACGTACCCATGCGCCGGGCCAACGGCAGTGCTCAACCGCACCCACGCGGCGTGAACCATCTGGCGAATGTTTTGGATACCGCCCAAACGCTCGATCTCAGCCCCCATCATGACCTCAATCAGGTGGATGGGGCCCGCACCTTGTCCGTCCCACTCGTGCAACCCGGGCCCTGGCGGCGGCCCAGCAGGCCATGGGAGCAGCGGTCCATCAGCCATCTGCAGGTTGTAGTCTGTCGCGCCGCACTGTGGAAGAGGTTCCCTCGGACGGTTACTTCTGAGAGTGCTTTTTCTTGGAGCTGACAAGATCTCGTTTTGGCAAAAACCACGTGTTCCGGAACCCGTGATGTCAGGGGCTTCTCGCCGGGACTCACATCGCCGGGACTCACACCTCCGCGTCGCGAACCGAGCGCCATGACCGAGGTTGCGACGCCCGTTGATGCCCCACCGCCCGTCAACGCGCTCGTGCGGGTGCGATACCCTCCCGCCTCACCCCCGCGCCGCCCCCCAGTGATTCTCGCGGACGTGTCGTTGTTATAACGCGATAATCACGGCGTTTTGTCCCATCGCGCCCACTCCCTCGCCCCCGCGCACCCGTCTGAGACGACCGCCACCCACCAACTCCAACAGGGCGAACTCGCCGAGTTCATCGACTACCAGTCCTTCACGCAGGACACCCAGGACCGCGAGGACCACAGCTTCTGCGGCGTGTACTTCGACCTCTCCCCATCCGACGAGCTGCCCCTCTCGTACGTCGAGGTGACCTCCCTGTGGGTCCGCGGCGACCTCGGCCCGTGCACCATCTGGACCACCCCAGACGGCCACGGCGGCGTCAGGGGCGGTAAGGTATACGACCAGGACGCCTGGCGATGCGTCTACGAACGCGAGCACGGCCCATCCTTTGACGAATTCGTCGAGGTGCGTTCAATTATTTTTATCTTCGTATGGGCAATTAGTATGACGGGGGCGTGTTTTCTTTTAAACAGATGCCCCTGGACGAACCCGTCAGGCTGGAACGCGGTAAAAAAACGGGCTTTTACGTCCACAGCAAACTCCCGGGCGATCGCAGCTTGGTGTACGACGACCAGCGGTACGGCACGCAGGGCGTGGTGGACGACGGGAGGATGGTCATCTGGCCCGCGGTGGCGCACCTGAGCGCCCGGCCATTCGGAAAGAGGTGAGAGATTCTTCTTTTTATTTGCGATTTAACTCTTGACTGACTGAGGCTTTGCGTTTTGTTTAACTCTCACAGGGCACCGTGGGGCGGCGAGGCGCTGCGGTCCAATCGGCTCTTCGTCGGCCGCGTCGCGTACGGCGTGCGGTGGCTGCTGTGGAACCCCGAGCCGGCGTGCCACGCGCGGTTCCCCGCCGGGTTCAGAAAAGCTGTCGTCGCGATGGTGCTGTGCGCGAGGCAGCCCGGGTGCGAGCTGAGCCGGCTCGGGGACGAGGTTATCTTTTACGTCATGAACAAGTGCGGGTGGAACTGGTTCGGTGAGAACATGACGTTGGACGGGCCGTCGTTCGAGGAGCGAAAGGCGGAGGAGGACAAGGCGTTCCGCGCGCGTGAGAGGGAGGAACGGCGGCACGCGCTGAGGCAGATGTTCGGCGAGGGCATGACGGACGAGGAGGTTGAGAACCTGATGGACCAGGTGGACGACAACCCGAACCTCAACTACATGCTGCTCAACTACCTCATGTACGGACAAGACGAAGAAGACGACGACGTGGGCGGCGGTGGCGAGGAGGACGACGACGACGAGTGGTCCATGGACGACGACGACGAAGGGGAATTCTTCGACGAGGAGGATGAGGCGGACTCCTCGGACGAAGCGGACGATTCATCGGACGACTCCGACGACTTCGAGGAGGCCGAGGGTGCGGAGGAAACGCCGATGGAGGATACACCCGCCGACGTGAACGAGGACGAGTGATGAACACGCACGACGCACGATGTGCACGGGAACGCGGACGTACATACGGTTGAATTTCATTCGACTAAAAAAGAAATCAGTCGGCCATGTCGTCGTCGCTCTCGCCCTCCTCGTATTCGCCCTCCTCCTCCTCGTACTCGTCGCCGGCCGTCACCTGGGCCTGCCTGTTGAGTGAGAGCTCGTCCAGGAGACACTCGATGGGCACCTCCGGCACGTCGTCGTCGGACTCGTCGTCGTCGTGGTGCTGTTGAACCCCGGGGTTCGTGGTTCCGGGAGCAGCCTTGAAAATTTGCACCTGCGCTCGCACGTCCTCGTCCTCCTCGAGCTCTTGCAGGAACGCCTCCTCGTCGTTGGCCCTGCGATCTTCTTCCCGCGCGCCCCTCGCACCGCCCGCGCCTTCCTCCTCCGCGATGTCCATCCGCTGGAGCTTCCACGCGCGGTCCACGCCTCTTTGCCGCCGCTTGCGTCTCTTCTCCTGGTAACTCTTCTTCACCAGCAACACGTCCGGGAGCTGGATCCCGTTCTTGTACTTCTCCAACTCCGGGTCCACGATCTGCAACGACGCGAGGTCGTACCCGAACGCGGTGTCCCCGGCGTGCAGGTGGTGGCCCAGGTGCGTCTTGGCGTGCAGGATGACGTCGTTGACTCCAAAGTCGCTGACCCTCGCAACCTGCACATCCGCCAGGAGGTACTTGCCCGCCCTCTGTTTGCCCATATCCACCGGCTCGATGTCCAACACGATGTACTCCGTCATCATCTTCGCGCTGCCCACGGATCGGTACGGGGACCGGTAGTACTGGGGCGCGTCCACCCAGATCTGCCGCAGTGTCGCCACGTCAGTGAGCTGGAAAGAAGCACCCACTCTGGTGACCAGCATGATTGGTCCCACGCCGCCCATGCCGAGGGATACCTTGTACGGTAAGCACACGATGTCCTCCTTGCACACCGGTACGATCTCCACCATGAACGTGTACTGGTAGTTGTACGTGTTGTTGTTCGCGTTGTGGCTCACCAGCTGCTTGTCGTGCCTCGCGCGGACGGGGACGACTTGCTGCAGAAAGTCCAGCAGCTTCAACCCGTGCGATCTGGAACCGTAGTAAAAGTCGAGTCCGTCGGGCTGGGACTTGATGCCGATGGTGTTAGCCTCCATGCCGTGCTTCAGGATGAGCTGCTCGAGGAAGAGGAACGTGCGCTTGTGCTCCACCTTCTGTCGCACCTGCACGCACGCGGTCCACTGATCGGCGTTTGCGGCTGCCCTGGAGCACGCGTCGCACATGCGCCACTCCACCACGTACTCCACCACGAATGTCTGCTGCAAGATGGCGCCGTTCAATACCTCCTTTTGGATCGTGAGCTTGATCTTCAATCGCTTGCTGTGGGGCTCCGTCCATATGAACCCGGCGTCCACGAGCTTGACCTTACCCAGGCCCTTGACTCGCTTGATGCAGAACGTGAGGAGTTCTTTGGACTCGAGGTCGGCGCGGATCCAGTGCCGCGGCGGCTGCAGGTACCTCGCGCACTGGTTGCAGTACCCCACCGTGCACTGCTTCTGGATACCGTCCGTGATGTCAACCTGCGTTCGTGTGGGTGTGGGCGGGCGGCGGTCAGGGGAGAGGAGGGCGGGTCGGGGCGCGGTGGGTCCGGTTGAAAATGCGGCGGCGGCAGGGCGTTAACGTCGGCGGGGCGGGGCGTGGGTGGCGGGTTCGGACCTGCGTGCGGATGCAGTCGACGCACATGCCCGCCGGGTTGGGGGCTATGCCGCAGCCACACATGCAGCACAGCACGTGCCCGGGGGCGTTGGCCTGCTGAACTCCGAACATGGCGAGCGTCCTCTTGGTTGCCGGCGCGTCTCGGAATGGCTCGTCCGATGTGGACCGCCGGCTAAAAATGTCGAAGCGTGAATCGGCCGCGGGCAACTGGTCACCACACGACACAAGTAATTGCTATTTATCATCATCACAAGCAAATAGTTCGACTCGAGAGAAACGTTAACGCTAATCTGCTAATTGTGAAATTGAGGTAAACAACAGGATATTCGTCAGCAATTTCAACGTCTAACGCGCTCACAACGCGAGCCACCATCGCTGGCCCAGCGTCGCGCGCACCCACACACCGGTCGAATCGGCCTCACCCGCGCACCAGTGAAGCGCGAGTGCGTCGACCGGGTACATCGCGCGGTCCGGTGACTTGACTCTGTTTGGTCAACCCGTTTTGGATTCCGCCCAACGAACGAACATTCGGCTACTTTCCATCGGAGCGGAAGAGCGCAGTACGCAGTAGCACGCGGGGTACTTGTACTCGGGGAAGATGAGCGACGTGGAGGGCGCCGGTGGCGACGAGCACCGCGACAAGAAGAAGAAGAAATCCAAGGACAAGGACAAGGACAAGAAGAAGCACCGCACCCCGGAGGAGAAGGAGGCGAGGCGCGCGCGCAAAGCTGCCAAGGAAGCCGCGGCGTCCGCTGACGTCCAGGGCATAATCTCGGACGCCAACCTCGACGACGCATCGGACGACGGGATGGGCACCCCCGGGCGCGTCACCGAGGCCACCAAGTCACCCATCAAGTCCAAATCCCCGGCCGCCAAGCCCAAGGCGGCGTGGGGAGACGTCGAGAAGGGAAAGAAGGGTGGGGGATCGGGTCCCAACGATTCAGGCGGGTACGTGAAACCGGCGCGGGACGACGCCAAGGTGCACGCGCAGCACATCAACGTGTTCCGCCAGAAGATGGGCGTGGACGTGCACATCGAGTCCGAGGTCTTAGAACCCTACGACGACGACGACATCTTATCGCAGATTTACAACGAGTGCGAGCGCAAGGGTATCATCATCACGCGAGTGACGAAAAAGTCGAAGCACCACGCCGTCATAGAGGACATCGCGTTCTCCATGGCGGATGACCTGGAGGCGATGGGCGTGAGCATCAACAACGTGCGCATCGCATGCGTCGCGGACTACGGCGACGCGTCCAAGGAGGATCGCGACGCGAATGGACCCGCGTACGAGGCTTTCCCTTACTGGGACACCGGCCCGAAGGAACTCGGGGAGTTATCCGTGGGCATCGGTCTGTACTTCCAGTCGCTGCTGTGGGGCCAGCGCGTGATGCTCGGGCTGTTTTTCCTCGGGTTCTTCACCGTCATGACCTACGTCAAGTCAGGCATGCTCGACGAGCAGCAGGCGGGCGGCGAGCTCACCGGGTTTGCCATCCCGACGCTGGGTTCCGTGGCGTGGGCGCACGAGAACGAGTTTCGACTTTTGTGGTTCGTGTCCAACACCACGTGGGACGGCGACGATCGGTCGGTGATGATGGGAATCTCTTTCCTGGAGTGCATGCTCGCGGTGACGTTCATGTTCCTCGTCGGGTGGCTCTCCACGGAGCAGAAGCAGACGATCGAGAACATCGACGTCAGCAACATCTCGCTGCAGGATTACGCCGTCAAGGTGGACTACATGCCGCGAGACGCGGACGCGAAGGAGATCGGCACACACTTTGCCCGGTTCGGTAAGGTTAACCAGGTTGTCATCGGGACCGACATCGACGGCGTGCTGGGCCTACACAGGAAGCGCGCGGCGGCGGAACGCGCGGCGGAGACGGCTGAGCAACGACTGGCAAAGGCTGAGTTTTTCGCCGCCAAGAAGGAGCTCCCGGCGGAACAGGTCCAGAAGGGAACCGAGAAGCTTCGAGAGAAGGCTGGCAAGCTCCGCGAGAAGGTGAAGACGATCGAGGATACCATCGAGGAGGAGATGAGCTCCGGCGAGCACGGCCGGCACACCTCCGCGTTCGTCACCTACGAGACCGAGACGGCGAAGGAGAAGTGCGTCAAGCTGTACAAGCCAAACAACCTCTGGGCGTGGTACTTCCGACCCAAGAAACTTCGGTTCAACGGATACCGCATGTGGGTCCACGTCGCTCCCGAGGGCTCCGACGTCATCTGGGAGAACCTGGACATCATCGGCGCCAAGGCGTGGATCCGACGCGCGCTCGCGTGGCTCGCCATGATCATCGTGCTGTGCATCACCTGCGCCGCAGTCGTGTACACAAAATCGCTTCAAAACTCTCTCCCGCCCGCCATCTCGTGCGACGCGCCCAAGGCTGACGGCTCCCTCGTCTGCGACAACATCTGGACCACCACCGGCGTGACCGGGCAGGCGTCCAAGGACACCCTCGCGACGCTCCTCGAGTTCTCCGAGCAGGTTGACGCCACCGAGTGCCTCGTCGAGGAGTTCATCGTCCGCGGCAAGTGGACGGGCAACGCCACGACGTACGAGGGCGCCACCGCCCCGGCCGCGCTGTACGACGCCAACGCCGAGTGGACCGGCGGGTTCGACTCGAGCACCAAGCAGGATGAGTGCGCCGCGATGGCGTGTTTCGACTGTATCTGCAAGGAGAAGGTCATGGACGTGGCGATGATGTACGTCGGCTTAGCTGAGGACGACGACGGGTACAAAACCCTGTGCGGCGCCTACTTCGAGGGTAAGGTGCTCGAGGCTGGGGTCTCTGCGTTCACCGCGGCGACGAACATCGTGCTCGCCATCCTCGTCAGGGCGTTCGCGGGATTCGAACGGCACCACACCAAGTCTGGTCGCGAGTCCTCCGTGATGATCAAGCTCTTCCTCCTGCTGACAATCAACAGCGCGATGATCCCGCTTCTGGTGTTCGCGGACATTCCATCCCTGGCGTTCGTGCCTTACCTCTTCGAGGGACCGTACCCCGACTTCTCCGTCGGGTGGTACCAGGACGTCGGGCAGCTCATCAGCACCACGCTGCTCATCAACGGCGTCGTCTACCCGATGTCCGCGCTGAGCAAGGGCCTGACGCCGAAAATCACCCGCGGGTGCCTGGCGCCCTTCGCCGCGACGCAACGCGCTCTCAACTCCCTCTACGAGGGCGTGGAGTTCCCCCTGTCCGAGCGGTACGCGCAGCTGATGCAGATGGTGTTCACTGGTATGGTGTTCAGCAGCGGCATGCCTTGTTTGTTACCCGTCGCGGCGCTGTTTTGCTTCATCGCGTACTACGAGGGCAAGTACACCTTGCTCCGCACCAGCCGCATGCCGCCCAGTTACGACGAGACGATGGCGAAGATCTTCTGGGCCACCATGCCGCTCGCCGCCACCGTGAAGATTATCATCTCCACCTGGATGTTCTCGTACGAGTACGTGCCGTCCTACCTGGCGGACGGCGCGTTCGACGTCGCCACGAGCCCGATCAGCTCGGGGTCGCAGTTTGACTTTAAAGCCCGGTTCGACAGGACCAACGCCGCGATTTGCGTCCTCACCATCGTCTGCCTCCTCGTGACTAAGATTCTGACGTTCTACCGCAAAGGACTCCGGGCGTTCTTCGCGAGGATGTTCCCCAACGGTTTGGTGGAGGAAGAGGAGGAGGAGGAGGTGAGCATGACCCCGGAGCTGTCCATCGCGCGAAGCGACGGCATCATGAAGGGTCTCACCACGTTTCTCATCCAAGAGAACCCCGAGTACAACGAGATCGTCCCGTCCTCCGCGACTAAATCGTGCGGCGGGCCCAACGGAGCCGTCCCGGAGTGGGAAGCCGCGTTCGCCGAGGCTGACCGCGAGGAATCAGAGGCTGAGGCTGAGCGGCAGCGCAAGGCTAACGAGCGCGCGTCCAAGTCGTTGTTCGGCGCCTCTGAGGTTCAGGCAGAGGCGGCGGGCGAGATGCCGGACGCCATGAAGAAGCGGCTCAAGAAGGACAAGAAGGGCAAGTCGCCGGGTGCCGAGAGGGTGCCGAGGCGGAAGAACTCGCAGGTGGCGCCGCTCGGCGGGATGGACGACGAGGTTGTCGACTTTGGCGACGACGACTATTACGGTCGCGGTCGCGCCGTCGGCGAGGCTTTCGGTGGCATCACCGGCGGGGGGTTGTCCGCGGCGATGGCGATGCAGCCTGAAGGGGACATCGAGGCTGGGATGGACGCGGACGAGGACGCGGAGGAGAGGCGGCGGCGACGGAAGGAGCGCAAGCGGGAGAAGAAGGAACGCGAGCAGCGAGCGAAGTAACCGTGTATAGGGTAAAAAAAAACGAACAGTATTGAAAGACAAAAACGTATTGTTAACTTTGGAGCCTTCACTCTCTGGACGCGCGCGGCGCTCGCGCCGCGCGCGATGTCTGTCGAGATGGACGAGCTGCGTCGGCTCGAGACGTGCGCGGCGGGTTCGTACGACGTTGGCGAGCTCGTGGCTCGCGGCGGTCTCGGCGGGTGCGTCGTCGTTTGGTCGCATCCATGCCCACTGCGCCATCCCTAGCGATCGAGCGAACGCCCCTTTCCCGTCGTCGCCCCCGCGAGCACCCACCCATCCCCCGCGTGAACCTGACCTCGAACCTCCTCTCCTACCCATCCACGATACACAGCGTACACGTGTGTCGACGGGCGGACGACGCCGCTCCGCTCGCCGTCAAGGTGGTGTCCCTCTCGTCCAAAGCCGACGGGGGCGGGACGATGGTGATCTCGGCGGGATCCGCTTCACGCATCGCCGCGGAGGTTCGAGCGCTCCGCGCGCTCGACGGCACCGGCGGCTCGATCCCCACTGACGACGACGACGACAACGACGTCGATGCATCGCGCTCGCTCTTCCCGCGCTTCCACGATTTCTACCTCGCCCCGTCGTCGTCGCCGGTCGGAGGATGGGACGCGCATCTGGTGTCTTCGATGTGTCCGGGCAACCGGGACCTTCGCGCGTACCTTCGCGCCGCGCGCGACCGCGGGCGATGCGGCCTGCCGGAGTCCCAGGCGCGCTTCTACCTCGCGGAGCTCGCGGCGGCGCTCCACGCGGTGCACACCGTCGCGCGCCTCGCGCACGGCGACGTCAAGCCCGAGAACGTCGCGGTGAGCTCGGCCACCGGCCACATCTCCCTCGTCGACTTCGACCTCTCCACCGACCTCGGCGACCGTGGGGTCCAACGCGTGGGGTCCCCGGCGATGGACGAAAATTGCCAAAAAGTCGGCACCCGCGTCGTCGTCGCGGGGACGGAGGCGTACATGTCCCCGGAGCTCATCGCGGGGGATCCGCGGGACGCCGCTTCCGACTGGTGGGCCTTCGCCGTCGTAGCGTACGAGTGCGTCCACGGCCGCGTTCCGTTTGGATCGCCAAAAAGTCGGCACCCGTTCTCGTCGCGCGTACACGTGGCGTCCGCGCGCGTTCATTTCCCCGCCGCGGACGAGGGCGGACCGGACCCGGCGTTGTCGGAGGACATGAAGGGTATGATCGTGGCGATGACGCGGCGGCCGGCGGCGGGCGTTTGGGACAGGCTCGGCGGGTGGGCCGAGTTGGCGCATTGCGGGTGTTTCGAAGGGTTGACACGGGTCCCGCGCGTGGCGGTGCCGCGCGAGGACCGCTGGGTGACGCTCCCCGGGGACGAGTGGGCGACGTGAGACGACGAACGACGGGGTATCATCGTCTACCTAGATGTAATATTACTCGTATCTGCCTAAACGGACTACTGCCTCAACGGACTACTTCCCGTCATCACTCTTCGGGTTTTCGGAAGCACTGCACGACGAAGGACCGCGTCACGCGCACCTTTCGTGTCCCGTCCTCCCCCACCGCCGACGCGTGTTCCTCGAAGAACGCGTCGAGCGCGGCGGCGGACTCCTCCGTCCTGTGAAACGCCGCAGGTCCCATCCCGACCAGGTCCCTCAAATTGTTTAAATCCAAGAGCATCTCACCAGCTACGGCTTCCTCGCCGTCCGACACGAACCCCGCGGACTCGAACGCCTCGACGACCCTTTCCCGTTTACCCCCCGCGACGTCCAGCACACCCACGACATCCTTCCGTTCCCTCAGCTCCCGTAGGTGATCGTCCCCGGGCGACACCACAACGGCCGCGCCGCCCGCCGCGAGCACCCGCCGCATCTCCCTCGGGTTCCTCGGCGCAAACGCGCTCAACGCGGCGGCCACCGAGCCGTCCGCGAAGGGCTGCGCGTCGCTCTGCGCGTCGGCGACGGCAACCTCGGATCCGTCGGGGAGGAGGCGCGCGGCGAGGCGTGCGGCGGCAGGGGACGCGTCCGTCGCGGCGAGCCTGGTCTCGACGGTCGCCGCCGCCGCAGCAGCCGCGACGCGCGAGAGCCACCATCCCTCGCCGCAACCAAAGTCGACGATGAGCGGGCGCGGGCGCGGGGGCGAGGGCGCGGGTCGTGCGGCGCGGGACCGGCGTTTGTTCGCGGCGATGCGTCTGCGCCGCGGGGTGAGCTCGACGTCCGGCCGGTTCGCCGCCGACGATGGCGATGGCGATGGCGACGAAGCGTCGGCGTCGGCGGCTGCTTCGCGGACAGCCCTTTCGAGCGCGCGGGTGATGAACGCGCTGGCGACGTCCGAGGCGTCCGCGTAGTGTCCCGCGTTTAGGAACCTTCTCCTCGCGGCGAGCATCTCCGCGGTGTCTCCCGTGGCGCGCGCGCCGCGTCCCATGAGGTTGACGTGCCCATCCTTGGCGACATCGAACGAGTGACCTAACCCGCACGCGAGGGTCTTGCCGCCGCTCGAGCGGCGGATCATGGCCCCGGAGCAGACGGGACACGCGAAGCAGCTCGGCGTCTCGTCGAGATTCGGCGTCGGCTCCGCGGCGTCGCGTCGAGGGACGGAGGCACGAGCCGGTCCCCCGGGGCGGGCGGGCGGCGGCGAGGAGATCGCCCCGCCCGGATCGCGCCATCGCTGACTCGACGACGCGGCGCCGGCGCTCGCGCGCTTCGCCGCGACGATTCCGCTGGCGTGATACGCACACATCGCCAGTGACGACATCGCGTGGCGCGTGTTCGCGAATTCACGACAGCAACTGTGAGCCGGCGCGCGCGAGGTGTCGCTGTGAGTACTTTGCCTTGATAATCTTTTTATAAAAACACAGTCTTGCAGCTTGGTGTTCATCGACGCCGCGCCCGAGAGCGTGATGCCGGAACACGATAAAGATAAAACAGTAAATACATAAGGTCGACAAAGAGGCCGCGGTCGATGGTCCGAACGTGGTTCGTCGCATCCGCCGGGCTCGCGCCTCACTCAGGCGCCTCGACCGTCACTCATCCGTGAAAAGTTTGCGGCCACATCACTGCGTCTTTTGCTCCTGCGCCGAGACGCGGCCTCGGAGCTGGTCCATGTCCTTCATCATGTCCTGCTGCTGCTTGTACATCAGCAGCGAGAGCGAGTGGATCTCGTTCACCTTCTTCTCCTGCTCCGACATCTTGCGCTTCTCCATGCGCTCGCCGATTGACGTGAGGATGGAGTCGAAGAGCGGGCCGGTGTCGCCGAGGCCGGTCTTGGCCTTGGTCACGCCGTCGCCAACCGCCACCCTGGACGCAGCCTTGCCGTGATCGAGCGTGCGGCGGAGCTCGTCGACGTTGATGTCGTCGTCTTCCACGCCGGCGAAGGAAACCATGCCGTCCTTGTCGATGATGTCGTCCTCGTCGGAGTAGTCCGAGTCCTCGGGGTCGCGGGTGGGGGAGCGCCAGCTGTCGGTGTTGGCGGTGTCCTTCATGCCGTACAACTTCTTGAACTTCTGGCGCTCGCGCTCCTCGGCGGCGATCATGCCCTTGATCCGTTTGAGCGCGGCGGCGTCGGTGAGGATGGCGCCGCCGCTGAACCTCGCCTTGAAGTACTTGGAGACGAGCGTGGCCACCTCCTGGACAAAGCTGGATGTCTCGCTGCTCGCCTGCTGCACCTCGCCGTAAGCCTCGGAGAGGATGGCAATCATGAAGTTGAGGAGGATCACGATCATCAGCACCGAGAACGTCATGTAGTACAGGATGCCGACGAGCGCCATGTTGCCCAGGTTGTCGATGTCCCAGAGCTCGTCCCCGACGCCGACGTCGTCGCCCAGCACGGACCAGGTGAAAACCGTCCGCAGCGACCTGATGTACGTGCTGAACTGCTCAATCTTCGAGCCAAACACGATCGTGCCCATCGTCGCGTACAGGAACAGGATGATGAGCAGCAGCGCGATGAAGTGGGCCAGGTCCTGGAACGCGAGCGAGAGCGTGCGCGTCACCACGCCCATGCGCGGTTGGAAGTCGCAGTACTTGAGGAATCGCAGCAGGCAGAGGAAGATGTTGATGCCGTTCATGGTCGCGTACGCACCCTGGATTTGGATGATGGCGTCGAAGCTGTCCACCACGTCGCTCACGAACGTCTCGATGTGCGTGCCGCCGTCCTTCAGCTCCAGCATGCGTGCGTCCTGCGTGATGTCCTTGTAGATGTCGTACCTCGCCTCCGTGTCAAACTCTTGCATCGCCACGAGCTGCGCGATCCACAGGGCGATACAAGAGATGTGCAGGCCGATGGACACGAGGTCGATAAAGTTCCAGGCGCTGGCGAAGTACTGCTTGGCCGAACCCGTCTTCCACATGATGGAAACGAGCTCCATGAACTCTCCCCACGCCGTCGCAAGGACCAGGAGACAAAACATGCTTTCTGCGATGATCCTCCCGTAGTGCTCCTGCTCACCCTGGGCATCCCCGTACCAGTACGGTTGGGGCTTGGCGAGGGCGATGC
>Ga0209631_10004939_pt1 | contig 14425 bp, 9 predicted proteins | sample COG_08_FD_184752 | JGI IMG/M metagenome (GOLD analysis project Ga0209631, IMG submission 184752) | Pelagic Microbial community sample from North Sea - COGITO 998_met_08 (SPAdes) (version 2) | ecosystem: Environmental > Aquatic > Marine > Neritic zone/Coastal water | place: Helgoland, sampling... | reverse complement strand
CCAGCCATAAACCGGTCCTTTATTATTACGAGCCTTGTGGGTGATGGCTACCCAACGGGTCCAAATGTCGGTGTTTGTTTCCGTATCTTCTGCAATTATTAGAATCTCCTCACTCCTACGGGTTTCCCCGGGGCTTACCAAAACCCGATCCATTTGAGCATAGGCCTTGAGTTTTTGGTCACGTACTTCCACCCGGCAATGGGCATCGGCGGGTCCAGCAGGTCCGATCAAAAAACTCTTTTTATTGATCGTGTTCACAAAGAGTCCGACTTCATTACAGCCGCCATTCATCACAGCCAAAGTCTCGGCATGGTTATGTTGCATCAGTGGAGTGATCAACCAATGAGAAGAATCTCCCAATTGTACTTTGCCGGAGCCCGACATAGCATCCAGTATTTCCAAAGAATTAAGATTCAGATCATGTTTGCTTCGGTTATGCAAAAAACCCTGAATTGTAATCGCATGAAAGTCATTCAATTCTTTTATTCGTAAGGTCAATTGGAAAGGAGAACCGTCTTTTCCATAAAGTTTGTCCGTCTGAGTAGCTCGACCAAAAGGAGTCACCACCTCTGTAGTCTTGACTTCTCCACGAAGCGAAAGATCTCTTGTACCAATCCGGTAATTTTTACCATCTGAAGAAAAGACCGCACTCGCACTGGCAGTGATTGTACCGATATCTTTTAATCCGATCGTATAATAATCGGATTTTGTGGAAAACTTTACTTCACCAACAAGTGAGGTAAGAAGGCATGAAATGAGAAGGATTGGGAGTCTGAATAAGGTCATGATTCTGATTATAAAAAGAGACCTATTACTAAACCTCACCCCATTCAAGGCAAGTGATATTAAACTAAGACAGAGACTTCTCGATCAGTTTCTTAGACGCCTTGACTCCGGCAACAGGCTCGAGAGCACTACCCTCCCATTCAATGGCGAGAATTCCTTTATATGCTGACTGCTTAATCATTTTCATAAGACGTGGATAATCAAAATCGGGCTGATTTCCATTTTTGTCAAAGCTGTGCATCTTGCAGGAAACTGTCACGGTATGGGGAAGCATGGCTTTTGTTCCCTTATAGACATTATCCTTCAACTTTCCGAAATCCGGCATTAGTTTGAGGGCGGGGTGTTTCAGCTTGGTGGCGACCTCTGCAAGAAACGCCCCTTTTTGGCTAAGGCTGGAAGCCCCCGGTTCAATTGCAATGGTCAGGTTCTTCTTGGCCGCCTCATCAGCGAGAGGTTTGAGTGCTTCCACACTCGCCTGCAGACCGGCTACTGGATCGGTTCCCGGAGCCTTCAGAAAAACCCGGACCATCGGTGCACCCAATTGAACCGCACGGTCAAACGAAGCGCTTATTTTGGCGGTACTGGCAACCCGTTTTTTAGCGGAAGCGTCAAGGGCACCCGACATCAATAAAAACAAATCAGTACCTGCCTGGTCCGCTTTTTTTCGCATCGTTGCCAAATACTTGGGGTCATCCAATTTATCCTTGGGCAGACCGCCCTCCCAAAGATCAATCGCTTTGATTCCAAATTGATCGACAGTAAATTTGGGGAAATCAAGGGCATCGAGGGAGCCATCCTTCAGTAAAGCACGAAGAGAATATTGAGAAAGACCCAGGGTAAACCTCATTTTTTTATGATGTTTGGCAGTTAAGGAAACTGGAAAGGCAGAACCCGCTAATGCGATTTTACCAGTGCTTTCCAAAAAGGATCGTCGGTTAATTGGATTATTCATGTTGTTACTTATCTAGATTTTAACTTCAACCTCAATCATAAATGTGGGGAAATTCGTACTATTTAAACTTATTCCTTTGCCAAAACCCGAGGATTAAAGAATCTGATCTTCTCACTTATGATCATCCTTTCCAACTTAAGTAAAGCATACGGACCGAAAACCCTTTTTTCGCAGGTTTCCCTGCGCTTACAGCGAGGAGAAAAACTCGGTTTGGTTGGACCCAACGGAGCGGGCAAGACCACCCTGTTTTCAATTATTCTTGGTGCCTTGGAGGCGGATGGCGGAAAAGTGGAAAGAGAAAAAGGCAGAACGATTGGATACTTGCCCCAGGAAAGTGCCCCAACCGAAGAGGAAACCGTTATTGAATTAGCCACTGCGATTTCCCCCGCACTTTCAGAAATTCAGAAAACGATAAGGTGCCACCCTCAACCCGAGGATCCAATCAGAATCCAGGCCCTCGAAGAATTTGGGGAATTGGAAGGATTTACCCTTGAAGCACGGGCCAAGAAAATTCTTTCCGGTCTCGCATTCCAAGAAGAAGATTTTGCAAAAACCGCTCGTACTCTTAGCGGGGGATGGATTATGCGGGCCCACTTGGCCCGCCTTTTGGTAATGGAACCCGACCTATTAATGCTCGACGAACCGACGAACCATCTCGATCTGGAAACCTTGGGCTGGTTTCAAAACCAACTTAAAAGGTACTCCGGGGCCATTCTCACCATCTCTCATGACCGGGCTTTTCTGAACGGAATTTGTGATGGAATTGTGGAGATTGGACATGGTAAACTCCATCGTTACCAGGGAAACTATGATCGTTTCCTTACCCAAAGAGCGGAACGGGAAGCCCAGCATCTTGCTGCCTATCGAAACCAGCAGCGCGAAATTGCTCACCACGAAGATTTCATCCGACGCTTTCGCGCGAAAGCATCTAAAGCCTCACAGGCACAGGCTCGTATCAAGCAACTTGAAAAGATGGAAAGAATTCCGGCACCCGAAGCGGATGCAGAAACCATTTCCTTTCGATTTCCCCAACCCGAAAGAAGTGGTCAACGGGTAGCTACCCTAACCGAAGTAAAACAGGCCTACGGAGATCATGTGGTCTATGAAAACCTGAACCTCGAAGTTGAAAAAGCGGAGAGGATTGTACTAGTGGGGCCGAACGGAGCAGGCAAGTCCACGCTGCTCAAAATTCTTGCTGAGCAGGTTCCGATCGAATCGGGCGAAAGGGAATTAGGGCATCAAGTTAGTGTGGGATACTTTTCTCAACAACGGGTAGATCTCTTAAATTTGGAAAACTCCGTACTGGATGAAGCCATGGAAAAAGTAAAGAGTCAGGTACATACCCAGGATGTCCGTGGAATGCTCGGCACTTTTCTTTTCCGCGGGGATGATGTCTTTAAGAAAGTAAAAGTATTAAGCGGGGGAGAAAAAAGCCGCCTCGCTCTAGTTAAACTTTTACTCTCCCCTCCCAACCTCATGCTTCTGGACGAGCCCACCACTCACTTGGATATGCCCAGTATCGATGCTGTCATTCAAGCCCTGAAGGACTACACCGGTACACTGATTTTTGTCAGTCATGACCTACACTTTATCCGTGCCCTTGCAAAACGAACGATTCGGATTGAATCGGGAAAAAGTACCGATTTCCCGGGAGACTATGATTATTATCTTTGGAAGTCAGGGTCCGCTTCGGAAAAAGGGGGACTGGTAGAAGGACTGAGGGATGCCCGTCCAACTGAGCATTCCACAGGTCCGGGAAAAAACAAGGCAGTCAGTGCCAAGGAAAGGAGACGGATCAATGCGGAGTCTCAAAAAAAGGCACGTCAGGAAAGAAACAAGATGGAGCAGCGGGTGTCCAGGTTGGAAAAAGAAATTTTATCTCTTGAAGAGGAACAGACCGAAGTGAACGAATTACTTGCGGACCCCGAATCCTACAACGATCCCGAAAAAGGCAAAGTATTGAACGAAAAGGCAGCCCGAATTGCCCGCCGCTTAAAAGAGCGAAATTACGAATGGGAAATTGAAGCGGGCAAATTAGGAGAGTTACAAAACAAAAAGACTACTTAACTTTCTTCGTCTCCGGTCCTTTGTTCCAAAGAATATGGGTACCAGATTTACCTGGCACCACAATTTCCTTCCATCCGTCCCCGTCCAAATCAGGTGTATGGATATACAAACCGGTACCCGCCAATCCAGTGTGTAAAACCTCCTTTTTGAAGCTCACTTTTCCATCGTCGCTCAACCGGGGTTGAAAACTGGCAATTACGATCTCGTCCTCGGCTCCCCGGTCCTTTCCACTGTGAGCATAGTAACGTTTCCCGGTAATGATCTCTGGCTGACCGTCTTTGTTTAGGTCGTCCCAGGTAATGGCGTGCAACTGACTAATCTTTTTGTCAATCAAGTGGTGTTTCCAAACCGTTGTCCCATCCTTTCGCGGTTCCAGTTGCTCGTGCCAATAAAGACCATAATTATGACCGTCTCCCCAAATCAGATCATTTCTTCCGTCCCCATTTAAATCCTTCACAAGAATGGGACAACTGGCGTGAGGCAGGGTAAAATCCTTGCGCCATTTCCAGGGCTGTCCCAGTGCATTCTTCGCCGGTCTTTCGTACCACCCCTGCATAAAGACAATATCCTCGTGTCCATCCCCATTAATATCACCGAATCCTTGACCATGCCCGTTTCCAGATTCAGAAACCACATGCTTACTCATTCCCTGCGATGCTTTTTTACCCTTAAATTTCCAGATAAGCATCGGGTTTTTTGAATTCCAACTATTGGCCACATATTCCGGGATTTTATCTCCGTCCATATCCCTAAAAAATATCATTTCATTATGTTTATATCCTGTTTCCACCAATTCATGCTTATGCCAGGCATCCTCCGTGATCAGACCCTCTTTCCCAGGATTCTCAAACCACAGGACCGAAGAAAGTGTAAACTGGCCGGCAATCACATCCAAATCCCCGTCACCATCCACATCGTGCAGGTAATCTCCATTATCCTGCATATAATCCTTTCCAAATGGTTCAATACTTCGAAACTTAATTGGGTCCCAATCTGGATTAAGATAGTAGCGCTCTCCTGCAATGATATCCAAATCACCATCATTGTCCAAATCCCCCACCGCACAGGATTCAATATTGTCCTTATGTAACAACTGCACATCAAAACGAAGGGCAGCGGACAAAACTAGTGGAAATAGTAGGAAAGGGAAGAGAAGGTTTTTCATAAGGCAGTTTGTTTAATCAGTTGATAATATAAATGTCGGGGAAAATATTTTCTTACGCAAGTGGATATTAAATTGAAGCTGGTTTTTTATTTTTTGACTAAGCGGGCAATCTTAGTGAATCCGAAAGACCCACAGTCATTAGCAATCAATGCCCCTCCATCTGCGGTGACACAGACATCCTCTCCCGCCCAGTCTGAATTTGTCGCTCCATAAATCCCCTCCCATTCCATTTCCCCATTTCCGTCGACCTTTATCAAATAAATCTTCCATTGTCCGGAAGGACCAGAAATATGTCCGGTCTTTTCATATCGCCCGGTCTCATCACCCGTTCCGGCAACTGCCAACCAGCCTCCATCCATCGTTGAACGGGCCCCCCACACCTCGTCATGAATCCATTTCCCCTCGTAACCCCTTGGTTGTCCAAAAAACCGGGTCCAGACGACACCTCCTCTTTCGTCCACCACGGTCAACTCAATATCCCAGTTCTTGCTCAGAGGGCTTTTCTGCGTGTGACCGGCAAGCATGGAATAGCCATTCGCTTTTGTATCAAAGCCCCAGTAAACGGTGTTATAATGCTTCGACCAAAGGACCTTTCCCTGATGATCTAATTTTAAAAGGTGGTATTTATTCGATTCCTCATCCCGGGGGTGGCACATTAATAGACTGCCTCCATCCTTGGTCGCTTTGACACGGTAACCCGAGGAAGCAAACTCCCCCAATTCACGCCTCCATTCCTCCCTTCCAGTCGAATCCGTTTTCAGCACAACTCCTCGCCCCCAGTTCATAAAAGTTCCCTCCGCCAAACCGTCGCGATATCCAGTCACCAAAATTCCTCCCTCTGGAGTGATTGTTAAACCCTCAAATGCGTCTTCCGTTCCCATGTTCCATGTTTTTGACCATAAAGTCTTACCCGTATCCGCCTCTACCTGGATCAGGGCCGCATCCCTTCCAAGAGAACCGGCGACAAGATAATTTCCGTCCACTGATTCAGCGACACAGTTTCCTAAATTGTACCCTCGCTTTCCAAATTCTTTTTTCCAAATCAAATTTCCCTGACTGTCAGTCTTGACCAGAAAAATCTTTGCAGTTCGGTCTTCCACGAATCCAGTTTCCCCTACCATTAAAAAACCTAGGTCACTGGTTTGAATTACATAATGCGGATGACTCTCCTCACCACTCCCCTTGTATGTGCGGTGCCATTCAATTCGAGGAGGCGGGCGAGCCATTAAACTCTTACAAATCACTAAACCGAGAAGTACTAAATAATTAATGATAGCCATGCGATTTATAGTTTTCACACTATTTATAACTTTACTACCACAAATCATTCACACTTGAAAATAGGGATTTATAATTTTTGTAGCCCGGGACCACTTATTCTTGAAAATAATAGGTTATTGCTTTTAAGAGAGGAAAGAGTGTGGGTTGATCCCAAAGCTCTCAACCTTAATGACTACACCAAGAACATCAAAGTTCATAATTCTGGGTTCCCTATACTTTACTCAGGGAATTCCAAATGGATTTTTTCGGCATACTGTCCCCGTAGTATTTCGGGAGAGTGGTCTATCTCTTGAGGATATTGCTCTCTTCCTCCCCGCTCTTTATTTGCCCTGGGTGTTAAAATTCCTTTGGTCCATTGTCGTGGAACGTTTTCACTCCAAAAAACAAGGGAAGTACCGGTCCTGGATTATCCCGTTACAAATTCTCACCGCGGGTACGATGGTCGCATTAGCAAACTGGCAGTTCGGCACCTCCCTATCCATTTTCGTTCTCGGGGTCGCTCTTATTAATATTTTCAGCTCCGTGCAGGATGTATCGACCGATGGCTATGCGGTCAAAATTTTGAGTTCCCAGGAGCGTGGATGGGGAAATGCCATACAAGTCGGCTGCTACTGGCTGGGATTTGTTGTCGGCGGGGGATTCATTTTAATGCTGATGAATTCACTTGGATGGAATTTTTTGTTGATCGCCATGGCACTAGTCACCCTTCTCGCCACCATTCCCCTGCTTTTAACTCGACCGGCTAAAAGAGCTCAAAACAAAGAAGCTCCCCAAAGCCCAAACCAATCAATTGGATTATTGAATTTCTTACGACAACCAACTGTTTTTAAACTTCTCACCCTTGTGGCCGCCTTTCGAATGCTCGAGGGCTTTATTCGATCCCTGGTACCCACCATGTTTAAAGACTGGGGAATGGAACTAAATGAAATTGGATTTACTCTCGGTATTGTTGCACCCGGTGCCGCATTGGGCGGTGCCTTAGTTGCGGGCATTCTGGTTACTCGTTTGGGTCGCCTGCATTCGTTACTCCTTTTTGGGAGCATGCAGATCTTATCCGCAGCAGGTTATATGTTTTTAAGTTCGACTGAATTAGTGGACAGCTCTCTGGTTTTCCCTGTGGTAGTGCTCGATCATATGATTTCGGGAATGACCACCGTGGCCTTATTTTCATTAATGATGGACTGGAGCAGAAAAGAACATGGGGGTACCGATTATACCTGCATGGATTGTATCGGTGTATTTGCGATGATGTTTGGAACTGGAATTAGTTACCTAATCGCTCATTATGGCGGCTACACCATGAGTTTTGGCTGTGCAATTCCACTTACTTTACTTTCCTTATTTATTGTTCGCACATTATTTGCTCAAATTCAGAAAGAAAATCACTGGAAGTCTTTACATTCAAATAACTGAATCACAAAAATTGTTTTAACTTTTCTACTGTTAAAAAACTGCTCTATTAAAAAGCGGGGTATTACTCATGTCCCCGTACTGTAAAAAACTAGTTGAGATAAGACTGTACCAATAAAGTCTGCAGACGACTGACCTCCACCGCTGAAGTCTTGGCAATAAATCCCCGGGCGTGTGCAAAATGAACATCCGTCTCCTCTGCCAATTCACTGAAATCAAGACGGGCATCATCATTAAATCGACGCATTCCGTACCCCACTCCCCTACTGTCCGGGGAAATAATGGCGACTACCTCCTCTTCCAGGCCAAGTGCCTTAACCTGATATCCAAGCACCCCGGAAGCATCTTCCGGTAGGCTGTCAACCCGGGGAAGGAATAAAGCTTTAAACTCGCTACTCCCCTTCTTTAAGTTCCAGACTTCCGTATGTTGTGATACCATATCCAACCTGGATCGTAGATTGGTGATGAACTCGACCAGGTCTCTCCCAATCATTCGCATCACTTCCCAAACTGGTTCGCCTGGATGGTGTTCAGTTTGAGCGGCAAAATTCTTGAGTAAAGTAATATCAAGCGGAGAATTTAATTTCCCCAGAGTCTCACGATCCATTTCCAACCACTCCGCAGTATCTTTGGGTCCTCGACAATCAAACCACTCCGCCACTTCCAACCATGGACAAAACTCACGGGCATCTTCATAAATTCCCAGATGTTGAAGAACGAGAGATAATGCACAGGTCGGAATATGATCGCGGGGAAATTGGTGGTGATCAAAATTCAGTCTCACTGACTCATGCTCCCCCCCCACATCCAGAACGGCAATGCTTTGATCAGCCAGGTCTGAATCAGTCGGTTCCCGTCGAAAAATAGAAACCGGATTATCGTGTAAAAGTACAGAGCAGGCCAGAAAGTCATCCTTATGTGCCCCGCCCGGGTGTGTGATTATGGAAGAAATCATAGGGTGACAACGTGAAGAACAAACGGGGAATGTCGAATCGAAAATTCGTAATCCCCGTGCCCACTTAGTCTTAAAGGAATCCATTAGAAAACTTCGGCAAAGATCTCCTTGTCCCTTTTTCTGAATTCGTCTATATATTTACCTTTGTGTGCATTTTTGCACCTTTGGCGTGGTGGTAATCAAAAAACGGGAAGTCTTTGCTATTTGAATTCCCTCAAAAGGTTTTATCAGGAGCCAATGCTTATCCATTTCAACTCTCTTTTCATTTAACTTACCTTTATCGTGTTCAAATTAATTTATCGAAAATTCGGCAACCGAATACAAGCAAAGGACGATGTCCTATCCGGTTTAACCGTTGCGCTGGCACTGGTCCCCGAGGCCGTTGCCTTTGCGATTATTGCTGGAGTTACACCCATAATCGGATTGTATGCTGCCTTTATCATTTGCCTGATCACCGCAGTGCTTGGTGGAAGACCGGGAATGATTTCGGGGGCAACCGGTGCACTGGCAGTAATCATGGTTTCTCTGGTCATACTTGGGAATGAAAAAGGGGAAGCACTTGGACTAGGGACGGATATGGGAACCCAGTACCTTTTTGCAACGGTCATCTTGATGGGGCTTATCCAAATTGGGTGCGGAGTATTGAAACTGGGACGTTTCGTCCGTTTAATTCCCCAACCCGTTATGTTTGGTTTTGTGAACGGATTGGCCATTGTTATTTTCGAGGCCCAATTCCCGATGTTTACCGATAGCCCGACCACCCCCGGTTCTAGCTGGTTGGCTGGAAACGACATGTATCTCATGCTCGGACTTGTCGTTCTGACCATGGGAATTATTCATTTCTTACCCAAGCTCACCACCCAATTACCCTCCTCTCTTGTAGCGATTGTTTCAACCAGTTGTCTTGTAATTGGCTTAAATTTGGACACGCTCGTTGTCAAAGATATGGCATCTATTGGAGGAGAACTTCCTAGTATTGTATCATTCTCAATCCCTTTTAACTGGGACACCCTCCAGTTCATTGCTCCCTTTGCTTTTATCCTGGCTGCAGTCGGGTTGATTGAGTCCTTAATGACCCTAACCCTGATTGATGAACTGACCGAGACCCGTGGAAACAGTACTCGTGAATGCCTTGGTCAAGGAGCGGCCAATGTGATCACCGGATTTTTTGGAGGCATGGGAGGATGTGCGATGATTGGCCAGAGCATCATTAATATTCGATCCGGTGGGCGGGGTCGATTATCCGGCATCGCAGCGGGAACCTTCTTACTCTGCTTTATTCTTTTTGCCAGTTCTTTAATTGAACGTATTCCGTTGGCAGCCCTGACCGGGGTTATGTTTATGGTTGTCATCGGTACTTTTGAATGGTCCAGCCTTCGTATACTCAGAAAAATCCCCAAAACCGATGCATTTGTAATTATTCTGGTTTCCGGCATCACAGTTATTACCCATAACCTTGCCCTTGCAGTGGTGAGCGGGGTAATCGTTTCTGCACTCGGATTTGCATGGAAGTCCGCTCAGCATATCCACAGAAACTCGGAAATAAAAGAGGATAATTCAAAGGTTTATTTCCTCCACGGCCCGCTCTTTTTTGGTTCGATCACAGATTTTAATCAGGGGTTCAATCCGGCTGAAGACCCGGATGAAGTAATTGTCGACATGATGGACTCGCGGGTTTGGGATCATTCCGGACTGGAAGCGATCCAAAAATTGGGGGCCCGCTACCAAGCGGTAGGAAAAAATATAAAATTACAGCACATTAGCAGCAACTGCCGGGAACTGCTTAAAAAAGCGGGCAGTATGGTGGATATTGTGGTACTTCCAGACGATCCCAGTTATCATGTTGCTAATTTAATCAAGTCAGACCGTATACCCTCTACCCGTCAGTAAATTCTATCTATCGAAATTTTTTCAGTTACTTTTTTCCTGAAAACTCGTCTTTAAACTGCTCATCAATCTTTTCTTATTCAACCGGAAGTGCCCCTGTTTTTATTTGCTAAGAAAATAATGGGGTAGGAGTTTCAGATTCTACGATTCCCCCAACCGTTGGGGTGGGTGATTCGGTAATATTCATCCATACTCCTGCCATTTCATTTGGCAAAACATAACTCTTCATGGATAGCTCATAAATGCATGTCCACCAATTTTCCTTGATTATCCGTCAGAATTATCAATGAATCATCTCCTTTCACCTAAACCCTTCACTCCTGTTTTATCATGGCCATACAAATCAAAAATAAATCTAAAGTTGAAATCGGTGTCGTCCCCACCCACCTAATGTTTGTAGGTGCACTCGCACCGGATGAATCCGGCAAGCTCCCACGCACCAACTCGGGTGATTTAAAAATTGTATCAGGCATGCGCCTACTCTGCCGTACTTCGCCGGTAAAACTAAACAATGTTCAAGTTACACTTTTTCCAGGGACTGACGCCAAGGACTTGGACGATATGTTCAAAGGCTTGCGAGCCCTTAAGCTACAGGTTCACTTGATTATGATGGTCGGTGGTGCCAACCCGCTTAACCCAAAAGATGAAGATGCGGTGGTCGAGATGCTAAACTCCGGTCTGGCTGTAGCAAAAAAATATAAAGTGAAACATGTGTCATCCACATCCTTCGAGGAATGGCTCTCCGGTAAAAAACTCAAGGGTAAAGCATTTGATAACGCGGTAAAACAGGTCATAAAATTACATGCCCGCTGCTACAAAGAATCTGGGCTTGATAAAAGCTCAGTTGTTGCCTGGCATTTGGAATTTTTACGCGGTGTAGAATTTCAAAATTTCACCAATGCAGCCAAAGCGGCCAAGGTGGTTATTGGAATAAACAAGAAAATTAAGAAAAAATTCTTTAAGGTGATGATCGACGCCGCTCATTGCGGGGACTCGGATTTATCGATTTCAGAAAATGAAAAGGTAATTAAGGAATTGGCTAAAGCCGATGCCCTGGGGATTTTTCATGCTTCTGCCAAAACAACACGGGGATGTCTTACCACGGATGACGGATGGATAGGTGCCCTGCTCGCCGCCTATGCACCCACCGGAAAATTAAAACATGTCTTTGTGGAACTCTTCCATCATCAGGACCCAGCCCTCGCACCCCTGCGCAAAGCAGTAAAGGGACACGGTATTGATACCACGGATGGTCGGACTTATAACAAAACAGTCACCGACGGAGTAATCGATGTGGCTCATCGTCTCAATAATTTGGCGGCACGAAAATTGATCAAAAGCTAACCAATTCCGTCTTCTAACATTTAATAAGTGTGGCTCACGCCAACACTTTTATTGCAACATGAGAATGATTGCATTTCTGTAATCTTTCTCCTTTAGCATCTAAATTAATATGAATCGAAGAAACTTCCTCTCTCGTGGTGGAATGGCTTTGGCCAGTACCGCACTCCCACCTTTCGCTCAAGCAAAGCAAACACCATCGATTAGCCAGTACCGGAAGGCAAAGGATTTCCCAAGACCAGACTTTCCTGTAGGTACCCGCCTACTATTTCAGGGCGACTCCATTACCGATATGAAATGGGGCCGCAACCAGGCTGACCGCAACCATTACCTCGGGCATAGTTATGTCTTCCTTATTGCAGGTCGTCTCGGAATGGATATGCCAAAAGCAAAACTTGAGTTTTTTAACCGGGGAATAAGTGGGAATAAAGTATCCGATTTAAAAGCACGCTGGCAAAAAGATGCGATTAACCTCAAACCCGACCTTCTAAGCATCTTAGTGGGAACTAATGATGTCGGGATGGGATTTCGTCACCCAAGCAAGGTAGTTACCCCGGACGCTTTCGAGAGAGACTACCGCCATATCCTCGAAGCCAGTCTCAAAGCCAATCCACAACTTCGTATCGTTTTGCTCGACCCTTTCATTCTGCAATCGGGCAGATTAAAAGATCAACACGCATACAGCTCACGCCGAAAGGAGACGGATAAAATGCGGGTCGTGGTAACCAAACTGGCAAAGGATTACCAAGCCGCTCATCTTCAAACTCAGGAACTGTTTGATCAGGCTGCCAGCGAGGCCGGGGCGGAGAACTGGATCTGGGACGGCATCCATCCCCTTCCCCAGGGTCATGAATTAATTGCCAGAAACTGGTTGGATATAGTAGCCACCCGCTGGCCAAAAGCGTAAATTCCGAACCATTCACCATGAAAAATTTCATCGCCCTTCTTTCTTTCATTCTATCCCTATTTGTTGCCGGATCGTTATCCCATGGCCAGGCAAAACAATCGACTCCACATAAACAAGTCTGGGACGGGGAAAAAACCTCCTTTCATGGATTTGATCAGTATAACTTCCCATTGGAAGGGATTGCCTGTCGGGTGGTCGTGCCTAAGAAAATTGCCGACGGCAAACCCTGGGTCTGGCGGGCACGTTTTTTTGGACATGAACCCCAGTTTGATATCGCCATGCTCAAACGTGGGTACCATGTGGTATACTGCGATGTAAGTGGTTTATTCGGAAACAGGGAAGCGGTGAACAGATGGAATCAATTTTATAATTACCTCCGCTTTGAGCACCTATTTTCAGACCGGGCAATCCTTGAAGGGATGTCGAGGGGTGGATTGATCGTTTACAACTGGGCTGCCTCAAATCCCGATAAAGTGGCCGCCATTTATGCCGATGCACCGGTACTTGATTTTAAAAGCTGGCCCAAAATTAACCCGACCATTCTGAAAGTGTACGGTTTTAAAAATGAACAGGAGGCCAAGGCATATAAAAATAACCCGGTGGATAACCTCGCCCCTCTGGCCAAAGCAGGCATTCCCATTATTCATGTAGTCGGTATGGCTGACAATGTGGTTCCAGTAAGCGAAAATACTCTTATTGCGGAGCAGAGGTATCAGAAAATGGGAGGCACCTTTAAAGTGATTCGAAAAGAAGGTATCGGCCACCACCCCCACTCACTGAAAGATCCAAGTCCGATCGTAAATTTTGTAACCACACAGGGTCAGGGATCGGCCAACCTGCCTGCTGAAAAAATTGTCGGACGAAAAAACTTTATCCTCAGGGGAGATTTCATGAACAGCCGGATTCGTTTTGAACGCGAAAAAGTCGGTCATGTCGCTTTTATCGGTGGCTCTATAACCGAGATGAACGGGTATCGTCCGATGGTATGTGCCATGCTTGAAAAACGATTCCCGCAAACAGATTTCGCTTTTACCCAGGCCGGAATCAGTTCAACCTGCTCGGATACCGGGGCTTTTCGGCTCTCTGAAGATGTTCTCAGTAATGGCCCATTGGATATGCTCTTTGTTGAATTTGCGGTTAACGATGATCAGGACGGTCAAAAAAGTCTTCAGAATGCTCTAAGAGGAATGGAGGGGGTAATTGCCCAAGCCCGAAAACATAACCCCAAGGTCGATATTATCATGACATTTTTTGCCAATCAAAACATTCTTGATCATCTTAGAAAAAATAAGAATCCTCCATCGATTGCCGCACATACAAAGGTAGCTGAACATTACGGAGTCTCCGTAAATAACCTGGCTCAAGAATTATCCGACTTGATCAATGCCGGGAAAATGGATTGGAAAAAATATGGAGGGGTTCACCCAAACCAATACGGAAATACCATGTGCGCATCGATGATTGCAAATTCACTACTCGATATTTGGTCTGAACCACTTGCCAAGAATGCTCAATCAAAAGCACACCCTAAAGTCAGCCCACTCGATCCATTTAGTTATGTAAGTGGAAGATTTTTAAATTTTGAACAAATTGAAATTGATAAAAATTGGAAAAAAGGGATTCCGCACTGGCCAAAAGAAAATAAGGGTAAAGTACGGTCGCGCTTCCTCGGGG
>Ga0209631_10004936_pt1 | contig 14428 bp, 12 predicted proteins | sample COG_08_FD_184752 | JGI IMG/M metagenome (GOLD analysis project Ga0209631, IMG submission 184752) | Pelagic Microbial community sample from North Sea - COGITO 998_met_08 (SPAdes) (version 2) | ecosystem: Environmental > Aquatic > Marine > Neritic zone/Coastal water | place: Helgoland, sampling... | reverse complement strand
GATACCACTAAATTTATAAACATCGAAAAAGCAGGTGCCCTCGCAGTAATTAGTAGCGCAATTGATAAGGTTGCTGGCTACAAAGCTGAATGGGGTGCAGGTCAAAACAGACTTGAATACACTGTCTCTAACTTGATGAATGTTGTTGAATTCACGACAGCCGCTCGGTCAAGAATTCAAGATGCAGACTTTGCTGTAGAGGCGGCACGCCTCGCCAAAGCGCAAGTGCTTCAGCAGACCGGTACAGCAATGCTGGCCCAGGCCAACGCTGCACCACAGATTGCACTGCAACTTCTGAAGTAGGGTCGTGACTTCGGAGTTGTAACCTAGAGAGGCCACCGTAATGTTCAGTGCAATTATAAAAAGTGGCCTCACCTTTCTCCGACCAGGGGTTCACGACCCCTTTAGCTCGAAACAGTTAAAGAACTCCTGGTCTGGAGTTTAAAGAAATAAAGCGGTGCCCTGGGTCGATCAGGCGCTGAGCGGAGGATTAACATTTTCTAAAGTTTTCCCAAACTAACCCGATACTGTTATCTGTAAGCGGCAATAAAAAGCCGATTTAAGCGGCAAAGAGGCAAAAGTACTGCCGACTTCTTCCGCTTTTACAACAGAACGGACAGCTAAAGGGGTTTAGTTATGGGAATGGTTCTAAATACAAACATACCGTCGATCCAGGCGCAGCGCGCGCTGGGTGAGTCGAGAAAAGAGATGGAATTAGCCATGGAGCGCTTATCCACTGGGTCACGCATCAACAGCGCCGGAGACGACTCCGCGGGTCTCGCGATCGTCGAGCGGATGAATACCCAGATCAGAGGCTTAAACCAGGCCACTCGCAACGCGAATGATGGAATTGCACTCATAAAAACAGTCGAAAACTCGCTGGTGGAAGTCTCTGGCATGCTTCAGCGAATGCGAGAGCTCGCCGTCCAAGCAGCAAACGATACCAATACTTCGACAGAGCGAGCATTCGCCGATAACGAGATGACGTCCTTACAAAAGGAAATCTCGCGGGTGTCTTTAAACACCCGATACAATGGCGCGCAGGTCCTCAACGGATCTTTCTCAGCTAAATCTCTACAAGTTGGAACAGAAGCAGGGGAAACCCTCGACTTTTCCATCGGTAACGTTGAAGCCAGCCAACTCGGTGCCTACGTCGTTGATGGTCTGACTCAAGCCGCACAACTAGGCGGCAGTACCAACAACACAAACTACAGCTCAGCGGTGGCTGATGCCGACATCAAAATAACTTCGTCCAGCGCTACTCGGACCATCGATGTCGAAACCACTGATACTGCAAAATCTGTGGCGACGAAAATCAACTCAGTTGCCGCAGCCACCCAGGTCATTGCTAATGCAAAAACCTATGCATGGATATATACACCAACTGCAAATCCATCAGTACAAGCCCGTCTAACCTTCACTGGACCCACTGGAACCGAGACAGAAACTGCTGCGTTTACACTGACCAGTAATGATGTGAGCGACGCTGTTCAGAAAATCAACGCGATATCAGCCACTACAGGCGTTCAGGCCTCGAGTACTAGCGACAACAAAATTCTGCTGTCAGAAAACAACGGCAACGATATCATAGTGGCTAATAGCTCAACCCGAACGGATCTAGACATGAAGGCGGTTGGCATCGACGGGACAACCGCCGACTCCACAGAAATCAGCCTCGCCGCTGCGTCCACTACCTCTGCAACGGACACGGCAGTCATCAGAGGAAACGTGAAACTTACATCCAGTAACGATTTCACTGTGGAACAACTTACGGCCAATGAGTTTTTTTCAAGCGGCACTGTATCTGCTCCGCTCGTTAGCGTCAGCTCAGTGAGTGCTTTGACTAGAATACAAGCATCTGACGCGCTAGCAATTATAGATGGCGCTATCGAGACGGTATCTTCGATGAGAGGCTCATTAGGTTCCTTACAAAACAGATTGGACTACACTGTTTCTAACTTATTAAAAGTAACAGAATTTACAACCGCGGCGCGTTCGAGAATCGCGGACGCTGACTTCGCCGCAGAAACTGCAAGACTGGCAAAAGCTCAAGTGCTTCAACAAGCTGGCGCCTCAATGCTTTCCCAAGCAAATGCCTCAACAGACACCGTCTTGCAATTACTAAGAGGATAAAAAATTAAGGTAAATCATGGCTATTAACGCTATTCCATCCGTACCCCAAAGCTCGGTGCCCATACCAGGCACCGGTTCCGTTGAGAGGGCTCCGGCTACGCCGGAGTCCTCTTCTTCACCTGCGGTAAAAACTTCTGTGACTATCCAAGGCGTAAGCACTCCCGCAATAAAAGGAGATCAGGACCTTAACTCTGAAGTCACCAAAACGATTGAAGCACTCGATCTCATGATGGAACTGAGAGGTCGATCTGTCCAATTCGAAAGAGATGAGAGCGTAGGCAAAGATGTGATCAAGGTTGTCGATGATCAAACAGGCGAGGTGATCCGGCAAATGCCAGCTGAGGAACTGCTCAACTTCATGCGCAACCTAACAAAAATGCTTGGCAACTTTCTTGATGAAAGGGTGTGAACCCCTATCGGCTAAAGGTTCCTCAGTTGTAACCGACATACTAACTGTGTAAATTAATAAGCTGTCCCCAAGAGGCAGCGAGACGTGGATAAAAAGGATTTAAAATCTATGTATCGAACCTCAGCCTTAGAAAGTTACGCGACAGTAGACGTCGAAACAAAAACATCTGAACAAAATCCTCACCGTCTCGTTAGCCTGCTATTTGAAAAAGGCTGCGTACTCCTTCGTCAATCTGAAGAGCAGCTCAAAAAGGAAGAACTTGAGGGATTTTATCATTCCACCAGTCATGCAATGCAGATTGTTCTAGGATTGCGCGAAATCCTTGACGTGGAGCAAGGAGGCCAACTAGCCGTTCAGCTGTTTGAAACATACACCGCAATTGCCGCTTCATTGTCGAAAGCTCGATCAGAAAAAGACTTAACGTCAATCGGCAAACTGTACACTGCACTCACTGAGTTACGTGAAGGCTGGGAAGCCATCAGCTAAGGAAATTTTTTCCTTACTTACCAAAATCCCTGACGATCAACATCGGCCGCTCAAGGTTATCGAATAACCGACATGAGGTCGCGCCCGAGTAGGTGTACATGCCGCACCGAAAGCCCGTATGCGGGCTTTCATCACTAGCCCAATAATTTTCAACTAAAATATTGGGAAACACATTCAAATTTACGCTCGGATTGCCGCAACCCTCGACCCTTAAACTCGATAGCTCTTTAAGTGAAGGCATTCGCCACTGCTCGGCAGCTTTTTCATTCATTTCCTCCAACGTGCTGATGCCAAGCTCCCAGCGCACGAAAAGCGGCTCCCCAAGACACCGATTATTAATATATCTCTGACCAACAGAGCATCTAAACCAGTCGATACCAAAGTCGGAATCCCTCGCGATTCCGCGCTCCATCATTTCAAAGCGGTCGTAATCACCGCTTTCGAGAACCACGCCACAGTCAGGCGGCAATTTTCTTCCGCAACCACTCACGACACTTGTCACTAATAGGAGGAGAAGAAAGCCTTTCATGCCCCATTTTTCCTATGTTTTAGCCTCATTCTAGGTTAGGTCAAAATTAATTTAAGAGATAGTGTTTTCATCCGATACTCCTTATTCTAGTATCGCAAATTAATCCGAAGTTACGTTGTAATCAGGTCGAAATTATGGATATCGCAACAGTTATTGGTCTCGTAGCAACACTCGGCTTGATTGGCTGGTCAATGGACTCCGCAGCAGGTATCGGGGCTTTTATCGATCCCTCCTCCGTTGTCATCGTATTCGCGGGCTCAATTATGGTCTTGCTCATGCGATCAACACTTCCGGAGTTCATCAATGCCTGGGCTAAGGTTTTAATGAAAACCATCCTCAACAAGAACGAAGACCCTGGTGAACTCATCGAGCAGCTTGTGTCTATGGCAAATATTTCACGGAGAGATGGTGTAATCGCTCTCGAAGGTCAGATGGGGGAAATTAAAAACCCCTTCCTGCAGACAGGCATAGGCATGGTGGTTGATGGCACCGATGCAGAAACAATCGAAACAAAACTTAATAATGATGTTGAGCTTATGGCTCATCGCCATGCTGAAGCATCCGGCGTCTTCAAATCGTGGAAAGACATCGCACCCGCCATGGGCATGATAGGCACCTTGGTTGGTCTTGTCGGTATGCTGCAAAATATGAGCGACCCGAAAGCCATCGGACCTGCAATGGCCATTGCGTTGCTAACGACTCTGTATGGCGCGCTCATTGCGAACGTCCTTGCAGGACCTTTGGCAGAAAAACTCGATAATTACTCCACTAATGAACAAAACAACTGCGCGCTGATTCTCGAAGGTGTGATAGAAATTCGAAAAGGTACAATGAATCCCAGAGTTTTAGAGGACGTTTTGAAAAGCCGCTTGAGCCCAGGTGACCGAGAGAAACTCTCAAAAGCATAGACCTTCGGATTTAAGCCATGTCTGAGATAGATCCAAACGTAGACGAAGAGCTCAACGAGACCGCGATAGAGGGAGAAAACGAGCCACCTCCCTCCGGCCCGAAAGAAAAAAAGACTAAATGCCCAGAGTGCCCTGGCGGATCGCCACCTTGGATGGCAACGTTCGCAGATATGGCCACCTTACTCATGGCTTTCTTTGTATTACTGCTTTCTTTTGCCAACGTTAATGTCCCAAAATTTGAACAAGTCAGCGGTTCACTGGCAGTTGCTTTCGGTGTCGCGAGGGTGATACCGAAAATTGATATTCCAATGGGAGAGACACTGCTCAGCCTTGAGTTTACTCCAACAGATGCAGAAGCCACCTTAATACCGAACAAAAGTCAGAAGGTTGAAGATGCAACAAAAGATAACGTCAAGCAGCTTACAGAAGAAAATGAATCGACCTTTTCAAATCAAGATGAATTCGCTGCCGTTTTAGAAACGTTCGAAGAAGAAATCGCAGCTGGGTTGGTTCAAGTCAAGACAAAGGGTAACAAAATTGTTGTCGAGGTAACGCAATCAGGTTCTAACGAAGTGTCTCTAGAATCTCAGATCGGCATGGGCAACATTGTTCCCCAAGAAATGCTAGAGATCGCGAAAAAAATATCAGACCTAAAGACCGACTTCATCAGCCCTCTTGAGGTCAGAAGCCAGAGCAACTCTGAAGGCGACTCATCGAATAATAGCTCGAGCGGAGAAAACCAAAAATACGACAGAATACGGAGCATTCTATCAGACGAGATCTCTAACGGCCTTGTGGAGGTCGAACGTAATGGCGATAAGATCATTCTTCGACTCGGCCAACAAGATAGCTTTGACTCTGGTAGAGCTGAGGTTAAAGCATCTTTTGAAGGCACACTACAAAAAGTGGGAATGGCACTCAACGATGTTGGCGGCATAGTAAAGATAGAGGGCCATACAGACAATGTACCGGTCGGCTTTAGTTCTCGCTACAGATCTAATTGGGATCTTTCCTCAGCGCGCTCAGCAGCAGTGGCAGATTACATACTTGGATCTACAAACCTTCAACCAGGTAACATCTCTGTAGCCGGTTTCGCCGACAGCAAACCTATCGCCTCAAACGACACCACGGATGGAAGAGCGAGGAATCGAAGAATAGAGGTCTTGGTCGATGGCTGAGGAAGAAAAACTTGAAGGCGAAGAGAACCTTGATAACAACGACGCTTTAGAGGAATTAGAAGAGCCTGTCGAGGCAAAGCCTTCATCAGAAAAGTGCCCAGAGTGTCCAGCCATGGCCCCTGCCTGGATGGCAACTTTTGCAGACATGGCCACACTTCTGATGGCGTTCTTTGTTTTAATTTTATCTTTCGTTGAGATGGAAGACCCTTCTATATTTAAGGAGGTCTCTGGCTCGATGTCTAATAGCTTCGGTGTGCAGAGAGAAGTACCAAGCGTCGAGCCCCCGATGGGAAAAAATATCATTGCTCAAAATTTCCGAACCTCAAAAGTTAACCCTTCGTTAATCGTTAACGTGCAAGAAGAAACAACGGACCTTGAACCCGAAGAAAAAGAACTTAAATCAACATCTCAAGCGAGCAACTTCGACACAAATTCTGACGCTGAAGTTCTTAGGCGTGCTCTAGCAACCGAAATTTCAAAAGGCCAAGTAGAGATAAAAGTAGAAAATGATTCAGTGGTTGTCGTTACCAAAGAGGACACATTCAAACCGGACATTAATGCTACGGAAACTGGCGAACGGGACACCGGAGAGATACCAACAGAACTACTTGAAATGTATGCAAAAGTTGCTGAAGCTCAGTCGCTAGTAGAATCCGAAGTTTTCGTAGCGAGCAACAGCAGCGCCCTTGCGAGCCAAAGGGAAACTCAGCAACAGAGAGATCAGCAAATCGAGGACCAATTAGAAAAGGTTCGAGCTAATTTAAAATCTCAAATAGATCAGGGCCTAGCAAATGTTGAGCGTATCGGTGACCAGATATTAATTCAGCTCTCAGCTCAGGATTCGTTCAGGTCCGGCTATGCGGAACTTAGACCAGACTTTCTTCCGACTTTGTCAGCAGTAGGACAGTCTATTTCAGACCTTAATTCAAAAGTAACTGTCTCCGGGCATACGGACAGCATTCCCATCGCTTTCAGTGAGCGTTTTCTCTCCAATTGGGATCTATCCGCCGCCAGAGCGGCCGCTGTTGCAGATTTTTTTCTTGATAGTAATGCTGTCCCGGATAGCCAAATCGATGTGGTTGGATTCGCTGATACTAAACCCGTTGCTAGCAATGCAACCCCGGCAGGAAGGTCTCAGAATCGAAGAATTGAAATCTTAATTGACAGTTAATTCTCTTTATTTGTTACTTTAAACTGTTCTCCTACAGAGAGCATCCAAATGCGCACACGTATCTACAACATATTGGAAATGACCGATCCCCAGGACTTTCTCTCTAGGGCGTTCTCGTTATTCATCGTTACATTAATTTCTTTAAACGTCCTATGTATTGTTCTTGAATCCATACCGGAGCTTGATCTTCTTTATCGCACGCAATTCTTTGCCATTGAAATCGTTTCAACCGTAATATTTGCACTCGAATACTCATTACGTTTGTGGTCTTGTATTGAATCCGAGACTGAGAAGAAGGCGCCACTGAAGAGCAGAATTAAGTACGCTCTTAGCCCTCTCGCAATTGTCGATTTACTCGCCTTTCTTCCCTCAATTTTGCAGGTTATCTTCCCCGGCATAGACCTCCGCTTCCTTCGGGTGCTCCGTCTATTAAGAGTCTTTAAATTAACCAGATACTTTACGTCCTTCGAGCTACTGCTGAACGTGCTCCACGAAGAGAGAAAAAACCTAGCTGGAATTTTCTTCTTATTACTCGTCATTCTCACACTAGCAGCCTCAGCACTCTACTTAGTCGAGAGAGACATGCAACCGGATAAGTTTGGTTCAATTCCCCAGGCTATGTGGTGGGCGATTGCTGCGCTCACTACCGTAGGCTACGGCGACGTATATCCTTTGTCTCCGGCCGGAAAAATTTTAGGATCACTTGTGACAATCGTTGGTATTGGTATGGTCGCATTACCCTCAGGGATTTTGGCTTCGGCGTTTTCTGAGCAAATGCGACGAAAAAGAGAATCCCTGCAACTCGCAATTGATGACGCCTTAATTGATGGCATGATAGATGAAACCGAAAAAAAGGCGATAAAGGAACTAGGCGACTCTATAGGCTTATCCGAAGAGCAAATCGGTGATCTGGTCAAACATTCAAGTACGATTATGAAAATCGCTAGAGAACAGCGCGAAGAATAATGGAAAACGAAAAAGTTTCTTGCTGGAATTGCACTTTTTTCGCAATAAGTTGGGATCCTAGCTACAGATATGAGTGTAAAAAGATGAACTTCAAAAGTAATTTTCTACCCTCGCAGCAGGTCAAGGTGATTGACAAAAGAGATTGCCTGGCTTTTGAATCAAAAAAAGAAAAAAATCAAAGGAACAAAAGCAAATAATAACTAGAGCCCGCTAATGAAAACAAAAACAGTAACGACTCTATTGATGCAGACACTTTTAGCGGTCATTGTCGGCTTAGTGGTCTCGATCGTTGCAAATCTATTCATCGAAGGCGCACGGTATTTTCTATCCTTGCAATCCTCTTACAGCACTTTGACGGTACAAGTGAGCGGCTTCGATATTAACCTGCTCCCCACATTAGCGATGTTGATATCTGCCGTTTTGATTTTAGTGGTGAGAAAATCTCTTGGCGTCACTAAGTGGTCAGGGCCAGCAGACAGCATCTATGCCTTGCATCAGCAAAAGATTGGCGTTGATGTCCGAGTCGGACTTGGATCGACGTTAGCGGCTTTTATTTCTGCAAGTGGTGGAGCTTCCGTCGGCCAATATGGCCCTTTAGTCCATTTCGGATCAACCGTCTCAACCATTCTCTCCAGGTTCCCTGGCCTCCAGATAAACAGGGACATATTGCTCGCGTGTGGGGTCTCGGCAGCAATATCTGCTGGCTTCAACGCGCCCATTGCAGGCATTATTTTCGCTCATGAGGCACTCCTACGAAGATTTTCAATCGGAGCCGTTGCGCCAGTTTCAGTGGCGGCCATCGTTGCTTCGGCATCTAATCAGTATTTTGGTTTTGCCAACCTCGCATTTGCTGTGCCTTCATCTAATCTAGAGCTTGCTGAGGTAGTCCCTTTTCTAATTATATTTGCACCAATTTGCTCCGCCGTGGCCGTTATTTACATGCTGTCACTTCGACAAGGTATGAAGTTTGCCGCTTCTGGAAAATACTCGTTCACCACACTAATCTTTTCAACCGCTGTAGCCGTTGGCATCGTTGGAGCCTTCTTACCCGATGTCTTAGGCTTAGGCTCGAGTCAGATTAACAATATGGTTAACGGACAATACACACTTGCGTTTCTCTCACTTATCTTAATTGCTAAAATTCTAGTCACCGCTGCCTGCATATCGTTTGGTTTTTTCGGCGGAGTATTTGGACCGGCTTTATTCGTTGGTGGAGCCTTAGGCGGGATACTAGCTGGGCTGCTTATAGAAATCGGCTTACCTGTTGATTACGGGAGCATCATCACGATCGCCACTCTGGCAGCTGTTGGATCTTCGGTCATTGGTGCACCTATCTCTGTCGTACTCATTGTCGTTGAGCTTACTGGGTCATACGATTACGGACTGATGGCTCTACTTTCAGTAACCTTATGTTCTACCCTTACCTATCGGTTCTTTGGCCTCTCATATTTCGATAGACAACTACTTGATAGAGGTATCGATTTAACGCGCGGTAGAGAGCATATCAACATGACACAGATTTATGTTGCAGAGCTACAATTAAGTGACAGCTTGTTTTTCCAAAGAGGTGCGGCGCCGGAGCATATCCTACAATCAATGCGAGAAAATCAAACCACCGAGGTCTACATCCTCAATGAAGACAAAAGTCTCTTTGGCAAACTGGACCTACATAGTTTGATTAGCAACATGGACAACTTTGAAGCCGATATTGATCAGTCCCCCACGAAGCTTGATACTACTAATTCTTTAGTTGAGGCTCTCGAAATCGCATCCGAATTTGTTGGGGAAAGCATCCCCATCATGGATGGGGAAAAATTTCTGGGTGCGATAACAGAAGGTGATCTGTTCAAGAAAGTCTTAGAAATTGAAGATTCTCTTCGAACTCAGGATTGATAAATGAAAGAATTTTCAAAGAAATTAAAGACCGCTCTTAGACTCCTCATTACTGCCTGCCTTTTTTTCACAATATGTTTCAGCAACGCCGACATCTTCGTGTCAGGGCTTAATGCTCTGGATAGGAACCACTATGCTTCTGCTTATCGATCATTTAAACCGCTTGCTGAGCAAGGGGCCGCAGAAGCTCAGAATAACCTAGGCTTCCTTTTCCAAAATGGCTTTGGCGTCAGAAGAAACTACAACACGGCCATCAAATGGTATCAGCGTGCCGCTGATCAAGGCTTAGCAGAAGCTGAACACAATTTAGGAGTTCTCAACTATCGAGGTCACGGCGTTGCCCAGAGCTACTCTGTGGCAAGACGCTGGTTCAATAAAGCTGCAAAAAAAGGCTTAAATGACTCTCATTATATGATTGGGTTAATGTTCTATAAGGGCGAGGGCACTGTGGCCTCTTTGGAAAGAGCAAATCAACATTTCTCCATCGCAGCAAAATCAGGTGACGCAAATAGCCAATATATGCTCGCCCATATGATTCTAACGGGTGATGCGGAAAACCCCTACAAACCAAAATCTAAAGATTCTTCTCCCTTTGATTTCAGCATTTTTGAGAGCGAGTCTTTGAACGCAATCATTGCATCATTGTCTCTAGCACTGCTTGCAAGTCAAAACGGGCAAGAATTGGCCGTCCAACTCGTCGATTTTGCGAAGTCACAGCTCGAACCAGAGGAAATTGCCATATCCGAGGAACTAGCAGAGGTGTGTATCTCTAGCGATTACAAAAATTGTCCAATTTTCTCAATTCCCGGTTAAAGAAACTAAAGCAATGTCCGATTTATTGTGTATCGGGCCGAGAATTATCATGAGTCAGCTAAAGAAAATAACCAGACAAATTGAAAGTTTCTTCTCTGATGGCAATCCAGAGCTAGACTTTCTTTTCGACTCGTTATTGCTTAGCTTAAAAACCGCGTCAAAAAATGCCGGTTCGAGCTCGATCGCCAGAGCAACTCCTTCGATAAAGCACGCACAAACCTTATCTACTTTACTCGAGGCTGCACTCCTAAAATTGCCAGTGCTCAGTCTGCACGAGCATATTCAAGATCTCTTTGAATATTTCCAGCGAACGCTGCAAGAAAACCTACATATCCCGATTCACAGTGAACTTGACGATTTGGCCCAACTAACAGCTGAGCTTCGAAAAGGCATCACGTCTCTCTCCCAGACACCCAACATCAAACCGAACACCCAAAAAAATCCACAGTCTGCGGAACCACATCCAGTATCTAACTAGATAAATTGAAATAGTGATAACTGAGCAACTCTAGCGAAGCTCGCTTGGGTAGCCTCTAAACGCACCAATTCTGCATTGAATTGCGTGACCGCCTTTGCATAATCTAAATCTTCTTCTGAGGAGAGCATTTGATCGAGGCGTAGTCCCAAGTCTGCATTGATATCTTTCTGTCTTTCTAAAGTATTTAGTTTAGAACCAATCTCACCGATAGCACCTGCAACCTTTTCTTGAGCAAAGCTCAGCTCACTAACCGCACGATCGATATTGCTCCTTGTGTTCGTAGAAAGAGCATCAGAGAAATCAGAAAGCATTTTAAAGAAGTCGACACCTTCAACATCTGTGCTTCGAACACTCACTGACAAAGGCGTTGTCCCACCATTATTTTGAGTGGTCTCTATGCCGCTAAGAGCCACCCCAGCCTGCCCGGTTAAAGTGAGCGTTACAGCAGCCTTACCATCCACAACCTCAACCTCAACCTTCCCATCGATCGACGACCGCAGCAGCGCTTCGTTAAGGCTGCCCTCAATTTCTGAGCTTACTAACCGTGACCCTACATCGAATTCTATGACTGAATCACCCACCCGAAAATTATAGCCGCCCGCGTTTTCTACTCCTGTCAGGTTAAAACTTGTCGTTGTGCGGTTCACAGGGAGAAATATCTCGGTGCCATCCGTATTCGATTGAAGTATTCTGGAATCGCTCACGGCAGTGAACAATCTCCGATTATCGCCCTCATAGCTAACTTCTCCGGTCGAACCATTCATTAAAAATGGCTGAGACTCTGTTTTACTACCAGAAAAGATAAAGTTTCCCTCAACATCTCGGGTATTTGCGATAGACAGCAATTCATCCCTTAAGTTATTCACCTCTGTAGCGATCAAATCTCTATCAGAAGCGCCCATACTGTCATTTGCCGCCTGAATCGCGAGCTCTTTTAAACGGGTCAAAATATCACTTCCTGATAGGAGCACACTCTCTTCAAGCTGAAACCTGTCAGTAAGATAGTTCATACCCTTGTCATAGGACTCAACTTTACGCTGTTGCGACTTAAGAACTTCTATACTTCTCAGCTTGCTCGTGTCGTCGCTCGGCCTAACAATACTCTTACCACTTGCGATTTGCTCTCGAGATTTTGACACATCACTCTGCGTCGTTTGTATGTTCCTAACGGCTTGATCAAATAAATATGAGTTCGATATCTTCATAGTGATTTCCTGGCTTAACTCAAATTCTCAGAATCGAATCAAATAATTGATTAGCCATTTGCATGACCTTCGCAGAAGCCTGATAAGCCTGCTGAAAGCGTATGAGTTCAGCCGCTTCTTCATCCAAATTAACTCCCACTTTTGAATCCTTCGCCTGCACTGATTGCTGATAAACAACATCGAGTGCTTCTCTTGAAACTTCCGCCCGTCGCGCGGAATTGCCAGCCTGTGTCAGAATTGAGAAATAACTTTCCTTCAAAGACTTGCCATCGCTAGTCAAACCCAATCCCTCTAAATCAGCCACTCTTAGAGCATTCTCATTGCTTGCTACTCCAGATCGATTACCATCTACTGAAAAGACATCACCTACATTGGGCTGACCCTCTATGCTAAGGGCTATGACTCCATAGCTTATCGGCTCCCCTAAAGACCATGTTCTTTCAGATAAAACCGTCTCAGTCGTTCTATCAACAATTTGATAACTTGAACTACTTGTGAAAATAAAGTCGGTTGTTCTTTCCCGTTGATGCAAGAAATCTCTTTCGGAACTCTCGTAGCTTGCGTAAAGGTCCAGCTGATCATTTGATCCGCCCGTAGTGAAAAGTATGAGGTCTTCGTCGAGGACTCCTCCTAATGACAAGGTCTCAACCAGCCCTAGGACTTCCAAATCATTAACGGTGCTAATTCCAGTTCTTTCTATGGAGACTTCCTTATCCGAGAAATCTCCACTCGTTCTATTGGCAGAAATTTTGATCGCAGCTGTTATATCTCCAGAAATTTTGAGTAAACCCTCACTTTGGCCAAAAGAGATTACGCTGGAGGCGGTTTTACCTGCATCTCCTCCTACTACATTTTCGAGGGTAATATTTTGAAGGGCATCAACCACAGCTCGAACACCAGTCGTACCCGATGCTTCATTTATTTTGTTTGCTATTTCCGAGATTGAACCCAGTGGGCTAGAAATACTCAGCGTTGTACCGTTAATTGTTAATGCCGTACTGGTTAGGTCTATATCGTCTCCAGAGAGAACAACGCTAGTTTGAGCCGATGCGGTAAGGTCAAGAGAGTGTGTCGTGATATTGGAATTCAACCAAGTCACAACACTATCTGCGCTTAAGGAGCCACCGTCAGCTAATGTTAAAGCAGTCAACGCTTTACCATTTAGTTTCAAGGCACCAGCCTCGATCAGAGTCATTGTGCTCCCCGATTGATTTTCTACCTCAGGAACACTATTGCCTTGTATCTGTGCCTCAATTTTTAGTGCTTGTTCACCCGATTCCGTGGTTCCAATAAAGGATTTCCCATTCATCCCCAAGGACCATGGCTTATCAAGATAGGCCCCTGAATCGTTTAAATACCGATCACTATATTGAGCACTGGCCTCAAAGCCATTATCTGCTGTTAACATTGCGTCAAGCTGGCTTTGATTCAGTGTGTCAGAACCAAACAGATGAACACCTTCTCGCGTAAAAACCTGAATTTCGCCCCCCGTCCCACTCAATCTACTACTAGAGAGCGCTAAGTCAGCAGTTCCAGAACCAATGAAAAACGAAGGACTTAGATGACTAGCTTGAAAAGTTTTGGCGGATGACGGGTGCGAATTATTAACTAGAAGGTTTTGCAGCGTGTTCTTGCTAGCAAGATCCGAAACAGACGTGGTCAAGACTGAAGCCTTGGTACCACCGGTGTTTCCACTGCCCAGTGTGATCCCTAAAAGTTCGCCTGCAGCAATTTTTTTAGCATCATCGATAACAACTCTTATATTTGAGGCTTGCGCCTCTATGGTGCTGACCTTAACAAGATCGCCATCCATGGGCTTTCCAGAAATAGATATAGCGATTCCGTTAACGCTAAAGTTGTTAGAGTTCCCTGAGGAATAGGTTTGTCCGCTCGTCAAGTCACTTATTAGCCACCTTTGGTTTGACTGATCGAACATCAATTCAAGTTCGTGTCCATTTTTCGAATCAACAGACGAGACCTGAGCGCTCACAAATAAATTTGATTTAGCAAAATCAGTATTAACGACTATCTCGGGCAAGATTTCGAAGAGCTGAGATCCTGATTCTCCATACTGATCCATTCCCTTCGCTAGCGCTCCATTCACTTCCCTCGTTATCGATGCAGCAAGGCTGTTTATTTGTTCAATCGCATTTTTGAGTGTCGTATCGCGAAAAGATAGGTAGCCGCTTAATTCGCCGCTAGTAATGCCACTTAAGGATTGCGTTCTGCCTGTTGGGTCTAAAATCAAATCGACTCCGA
>Ga0209631_10004931_pt1 | contig 14430 bp, 10 predicted proteins | sample COG_08_FD_184752 | JGI IMG/M metagenome (GOLD analysis project Ga0209631, IMG submission 184752) | Pelagic Microbial community sample from North Sea - COGITO 998_met_08 (SPAdes) (version 2) | ecosystem: Environmental > Aquatic > Marine > Neritic zone/Coastal water | place: Helgoland, sampling... | reverse complement strand
CTTTGTTCCGGGCACCGACCCGTGGTTGATCCAGTGGTCCGCGATGATCTCCGCGCGTTCTTTATTGATCGTCGTGAGCTGCACAGCCTTGAGCTCGCGGTATATGCAGTACAAATCCATCGTCGCGAGTGGGATGAACGCGACGAACGGGATGATCAATCGAGCGCTTTCGTTGACAACTTTGCCGGTGAGTCCCGTGGCCAGTACGGCGACTGCGAGTCCGAGGTTATCAGCGACGACTTGCTGCGCGCTCGTCTTGGCCGCCACCTCCGCGAGGTTCTCCTCCAGCACGAAGGATCTCTGTATGGGCGCGCGGACGACGTTGGCGGTGGTTATGCCCACGCTCTTGCCGATGTTGGCCAGCGTGGCGAGGAGTAGAAACTTTTTTGGAAAAAACGGCGTGATCATCTCGATGAGCGAACTGGCGTCGTACACCACCGAGGACGTGAACCTAAATCGCTTCACGTCGGAATCGAACTCACGGCCAAAGTTCGCCGCGACGCCGAGCTTACCGAGCCTTCCCAAGCCGTCTTTGAGCACCCAGTTGATCGCCGCCGCCGCGGGCAGACGCCGCGACGCGCCCATGCCGATTGCGGCCAGCATCTGTTGCGTGGCGAATACCGTTATGCACGAGCTCGCCATTCGCTGCAAGAACCGAAACTTGGCGTACTCCCAGTAGTCCTCCGTGACGGACTCGCGCGTTGGGAAGAGCGAGTTGCGGGCGCGCTGTGCGGTTCGTTCCATTCGTCGAAATTGCACCGCCGCCGGGTTGACTTTCGGTTTCCATATCGGTCGGCCTTTACTTTTAGATTTGGATGTGGAAGAACCCGGTGACTGGTCGGTCCCTTCGCGGTGTTCGATGGCGTCCTGTTCCTCCGGGAGTAGGAGGCGTACGACGCCGTGGTCGAGGCAGTACTGCCTCGGTTCGGTGCCGGGCTTGGACTCCCACAGCGGCAGCAGACGAAGGCCGTTGTAGGTCGGCACCGTTCGTTTGGGTTTGTTTGTATTCTCGGATGTATGTGTCACTGACGCGGCGGTGGGGTCGTCCTTCGCCGTGGACGCGGCGTCGGTGCGCGTCGGGGAAGATGCGCGGTCGTCGACGCCGAGGTCGCCGGGCACGGACGCGATCCCGGAGAGAATCTCCTGCGCGGATTTGCCGATCCCCCAGCCCGCGCGACCCATCCCGACGCAGGCGACCAGCGGCGGCGCCCGTCGCTCCCATCTCGACGCGTTCGCCCGACGGCGATGCAGCTCATGCTCGGACAGCCCGAGCGTGAACCCGGCGCGGGGCGCGTCGGATGCGCGACCGCGGCGTACTCGCGGGGCCATCGCGACGACGTAACACCTCGACCCGGGCGCACGCGCGCGCGCGGGGAGGAGTGCCGCACAGAAGCCTCCAACAGAAAATGCAACCCTCAACGCTCGCTACACGAGTTTTTTCAACTGTTTGGTATCGATAACATCAGTAGGTGCGGATAGACAACGGTAGATACATCTAGACTCTCACTCCGCCCACCAGAACACACCCATCAGGTGGTGTACTCGGCGTTGATCTTGACGTAATCGTACGTCAAATCACAGCCCCACGCGCTGCCTTCAAACGCGCCGGCTCCGACGCTCACGTCAATCACCACCGTGCCGTGAACCGCGCAGGCATCCTTCAGGTAAGCGCTCGCATCCTTCGCGTCGTAATCGAGCGGCTGGCCGTTCTCCATGAGCGTGTGCGGGCCCAGTTTGATGCACAGGTCCTCCTGCTCGAAGTGCACGCCGGAGTACCCGGCGGCGCACGCCAGCCGGCCCCAGTTGGGATCGTGGCCGAAGATGGCCGACTTCGCCAACGACGACGACACGACAGACCTGGCGATGAGCCGAGCGTCGTCCAGGGAATTCGCACCGTTCACGTTGCACTCGATGAGGCACGTGGCGCCCTCGCCGTCCCACGCGATGGACTTGGCGATGCCGACGCACACGGCCGTCAAAGCCGCCTCCAGCTTCTCCGCCTCGGGGGTCCCGGCGGCGATTGGATCGCCGCCCGCCGCGCCCGACGCTAGACCGATGACGCAATCGTTGGTGCTGGTGTCGCCGTCGACGGAGATCTGGTTGAAGGAGTTGACGGACGCGCGCTTGACCATCGCGCGCCACGCCTCGGGCTCCACGTTCGCGTCGCACGTCACCACCCCGAGCATGGTGGCCATGTTCGGGTGGATCATCCCGCTGCCTTTACCCATGCCGCCGATCCGAACCTTACGCCCGCCGAGAAGCCCGCCGCCGCCCAAATCAACCTCCACCGCGAGCGTCTTGCGGACGAGGTCGGTGGTGCAGATCGCGGTCGCGGCGCCGTACGCAGCCTCCTTGGTCGCCTTCAAGTTACCCGCGAGGGACGGCACCGCGGCCATGAGCTCGTCCATCTTGATCCGCTTGCCGATGACCCCGGTGGACTGGAGCAAAATATCGGACGCCTCGCACCCGAGCGCCTCGGCGACTGTCGCGGCGGAGCGCACGGCATCTTCCATGCCGAGCTTACCGGTCGCCGCGTTAGCCTGCCCCGCGTTGGCGAGCACCGCGCGGACCGTCTCCGTATCGCCCAGCACTTCGCGGCAGTACTGAACCGGCGCGGCGGCTACTCGGTTCTTGGTGAAGACTCCTCCGACGACGGCCGGTTTGTCCGCGACGATGAGGCAGCAGTCGGCTTGGTTCTTGCCGGACGCGCGGAGTTTCGCCTTGAACGCGGCGGCTTTGAAGCCCTTCGGGGCGCACACGCCGCCTTCGATGGTTTTCCACGGGCCGGATGGCACGAGGTCTTTGACGGGGGCGTCGGGTAGGACGGTGAACTCGTCTGATTTATAATCCACCTTTTGTGATCCATCCTTCTCGGCGGATGCCGCGGGAACGATGGCGCCGGTGCGTCGGCGGAGGGACACGATGCCTGCCGAGGGACGCCTGGCGGTGTTGTTGTTGTTGACGCGCGGCGCGAGCGCGGCGGCGGGGATGGAGCGGACAGCCTGCATGACGCTAATCTCGATCAGAGGTTGCGGTCACTGAGGAAGCGCGTGATGTCGCCGAAGACTCGGTCGACGGAGGAGTTCCAGGTGCGAACGAGCCCGAGACGCGCTCTTGATCCGAGCACCGGTTCGTCCGCCTGTGCAGGTGCGAAGAGTGCGGTGGACGCGTGGGCTCGTCAGTCTCCCTCTCAGGGGGGCGGGGGTCACGGGCGCAACCTTGTCGTCGGATCGCGGTTGGTTGTTAGGGATCGGGACTTGAAAAAGCGCGTTTGGGCGGGGCGTACCGGAAGCGGGGCGGGTGGAGGGGGAGGCGAGGGAAACTTGTCCGCTAACGCCGACGTGGAGCTCCAGAGGGAGCGCTGCGATTGGTGGGAGGGTGGACACGGGCGAGGTCAGCGTCGCGTCGTCGTAGTCGGGGACGCGAACGAGGCTCGGGGATGGATGTGAAGTTTCACACTAAAGCGGTGACGGATCGACCGCCGGGCGCCCGGCGAACGCGGATGAAGGACGCACCCGAACGTCGATGAATGAAACCGCGCCGGTGACGAGGCCGAGAGAGGTCCACAGTAAACGCTCCTGACGCACGATGGACATCAAGGGGCGATCCCAGGTGTTGACAGCGAGTGCCCGGCGGAACCGCGTCGGGCCCGGCTTTCTATTTTCGCAGTCCTTCCCGCGAGCGCAGACGGGAGAGTCTCATCTCTGTCGCAGTCGCCCACAGCTGTGCTCACACCGCGGCAGGTGCACGGTCTTACGATGGCCGCGCCGGACGGGATAGACCACGTCCACAGGAACAAATGCATCCAGGAGGCATCCACCGCCGGCGTCAAGGGAGCCGCGTTCGGCATCGCGGTCTCCGCGCCGCTCGTCTACCTCGCGCACCGGATGTCTCCGAGGTTCGCGAGCTTCACGACGAGCACCAAGACTGGGCTCATCGTCACGCCCTTCTTCGGGTTCTTCTTCCTGAACAGCGAGCTGGCGATGAACTCGTGCGCGCAGAGACGCGCGGAGTTCGCGCAGGCGGTGCCCAAGTAGGCAGCCGTGCCGCGGTGGAGGGCCCGAGGCGCGGTGAGCGAAGATCGAAGCGGGCACCTCTGATGAGCAGGCGAGATCGTGAGTAGAGATGGTCGTGTTGTCGAGTGAAGGGGCGGCGTCTGCGGTACTTGTACGGGCGAGGCACGATGTGAGTAGAAGGGATGGTCCGATGGGGCCCACGGTGGGCGCGTGACTCGACGTGACAGCGAGTCGGATTAGGTAGTAGTTAGCGCATAGGGGGCGCGTCGTCGCCCCGCTGCACAGCAAATCATGCATTATTCAGTCTCCTCGGGCCACGTCGCTCGCACCAAAAAAAATACGACGTTCCGTGAAGAGTCGACGTCACACACACGCCCGCGCACTCACCGCGCGAGGCTTCCCTCACTCACCGCCGCACACCTCACCCCACCCCACGCACCGCCATGGCGCAGGACGGGTGCCAGCCGATGGAGCGCTTCTCCTTCGCCAAGAACGGCAGCGCGCAGAAGTCGTGGCAGTTCTGCCCGTCGTCGCGTGACCCAGGGTACTCCGCATCAGGCGCGGGCGGCGGCGCCTACCCGTCGAACGGCGGCCGCGGCGGCACGTACGAACAGCGCCCGTACTCCGTGTCCGGGTACGTCAACGGGTACAACCCCTCGCTCCCGGCGTACCCGCCCACGCGCGCGCAGCTGGAGGCGGCCGCCAAGACTGGCCGCCAGGGCCCTAGCACCGGACAAGCTCGATCTGGCGAGATATCCGAGATGATGTCGCGGCAGGTTGAGTTCGAACGCGCGCGCTCGCAGGGGCAGATGCCGCCGCCGCCCGGCCAGGACTTCAGCAAACTCACCGAGTCCAGCAACGGCATGTCCTACTCCGGGCACGGCGCGTGGGACGGACCGGCGCCCCGCGGCGACCCGTCCAAACCCGCCCCGGGCACACCTTACTACGTCAACAAACCGCCCGAGCAGATCCACGATCCGACGAAAGAAGAGCGCGACGTGCCCCTCGGCGTCGGGAAAGACATGGGCCGCCTGCCCATGCTCGGCGTGGACTCCGCGCACGCCGCGGTGGGACTCAAGCTCGGATACAGGCACGTGCGATGCGGCGCGGTTTCAACCGATAAGAACCTCATCGACGCGGGCGCCGCGATTGCCAAGCACGGCCGCGCCGGCGTCTTTATCAGCGCGAAGATCGCGCCTTCCGAGATGTCGGACCCGGCCGCCGCGTGCCACGCGGTGCTCAAGGAGCTCGGCATCGACAAGCTGGACCTCCTGTCCATCGAGTGGCCCGTCGGCGGCCCCGACGCGGTTGACGAATGCTGGCGTAAGATGGAGTCGCTGGTGGACGGCGGGAAAGTAGTCGCGCTCGGGCTGTGCAACGCTTCGGTTCCCGTCGTGGAAGCCGTTTGTAAAAACGCACGGATCAAGCCCGCGGTGAACGAGGTGGAGACGCACCCGCTCATGGCGCATCGCAAGCTCGTGGGTGTCTGCAGGCGCTACGGAGTCGTCCCCGCCGCGCACTCGCCCCTAGGCGACGGCGCGGATCAATTGATCAATCATCCCAAGATGGCGGAGGCGGCGGCGGCGACGGGCGAGGGTAAGCCGCCGACGCAGACGCCGGAGCAGATCCTGGCGAGGTGGAGCGTGCAGCGCGGCGTGCCCTTCTCCATCGACGCCGGCGCATCCGACGCCGTCGTGGAAGCCTGCGCCGCGTCGCACGATTTTCGTCTGCTCAACGCTCAAAAAGTTGCCATCGATGCCATGGAGCCGCCGCCGCGGGAGGGCGGCGTGCGGTTCGTGTCTCCGCCGGCCGGGGTGGACTTCACGTTCGACGATCCGTTCCTCGGCGGGGTGGCTCGGCCTGGGCTCGAGCTGGAGAAGGCCGGCCTCCTCTGAGTTGAGTTAACAAGTAGCCGTCTGCGATGAAATTATACCTTGTCACTTTTGCTTGTCATCAACCAAATTTTCATCGACGCGACTGTTCGTCTGCCAAGGCCGAGACGCATCGGACCCGCCGGCTTCCCCGCCACAACCGGCCGCGCTCCATCGACGATGCCGCCGCCCCGAACGCGTTCGTCCGTTCCTCGCCGAACGTTCGCGTTCCACGCCGCGAATGTCTTGGCGCTGGCGCTCGTCCAGCTGTGCGCGATCCCCGGCGCGTCCGCGTCGCAATGGACGTATCAGCCCGCCATCTGCGGGAGTCAAAGCTGCGCATCGGCGGCTCCGACGTTGGCGCCGTGGCAGAAGGACGTGCGCGCGCTGCAGGCGCTCTGGCGCGACTGCGGCAACGCGTACATACAGATGTTCCTCGCGATGAAGGGGTCGATATGGACCGACGTCTTCCTCTTCGATGGGACGCAAGCCGAGTGGACCGCGCTGTGCTCCGACGGCGCGGCCGAGATTAGATGCACCGCGGAAGGCCGCGTCTGGCACCTCGCACCGAACGCCGACGATCTCAACCTGGGGTGCCCGAAGGGCCTGCCCATCGCGCCGGAGCTCGAGGACCTCACCGAAGTCACCGAGGTTGCGATGTCCGGCATCTTCGGGTCCTGGAGCCCCAACCTAGACGTCAACGACGTCGCGGCGTCGCTCGTAACGCTCCAGAAGCTGCGCAGGCTCGACCTCTCCGACAACGCCCTCGTGGGCGAGCTTCACAGATCCACCGCCGCCGCCGTGCAGATCGAGTCGCTGTTCTTAAATGACAACGGCCTCACCGCGTTGGACCTCGGCGGGTTCGTCGCCCTCGAGGAGATCCACCTCGCGGACAACCAGCTGAGAGGACCCCTGCCCGACGACTGGTCGATTCTCAAAAACTTGAAAATCCTCGAAGCGCCGCGAAACCCAAAGCTGGCCGCCTCGTCCCTACCGGCCGCGTGGTTCGCCGCCGACGGGATGACCGCGCTGGAGACACTGGACCTTAGTTCGTGTTCTCTCACCGGGGAGTTACCAAACGGCGTCGGTAACCTCGGGGATCTGAAGCTGAAGTCGATCAAGCTCGCCGATAACGACTTTCACGGGCCCGCCCCGCCCAACCTCCTCACCGCGGAGGACGATCTGGAACACGTCGACCTGCACAACAACAACCTCACCGGCCCGATGCCCGCTGGGTCCTCGGGGGTGTACCTCAAACTGATGAACCTGGCCGATAACAAGATGACCGGGTCGCCGCCGATGTTTACCAACGCTAACGTGAGAGTCCCACCCCATACCCATACCCCACCCAAATACCACCCAAATACCACCCAAATACTGACCTGTTCACCCACCCGCAGCTGCTCTTGACCTACGACGTGAGCGGAAACAGTCTCGACGGCGAAGTCCCGGACATGTGCGGCGCCCCGGGGATCAGGTACCTGTTCCTGCACAAGAACAAGCTCACCGGCGCGCTCCCCGATTTGTCGTGCATGACCGACCTGTACGAAGTGAACGTAAGCGAGAACGGGCTCACGTCACTCGACGGCGACTGGCTCGGGGGCTCGCCCAAGCTTCAGCACTTCAACGCCGAGCGCAATCAATTGACGGGCGCTCCCCCGACGTCGCTCTGCGGCGCGTATTCGAGGACCCTGTACCTCGGGCACAACGCTTGGCGCGGGAGCGTACCCGAGAGCATCGGTGATTGTCCCGGGCTGGAGGTTTTGGACCTCACCGTGGACGAGGCGTCGGTGGACGATGGAAGCGCCGCCGGGACGATGCCGTCCTCGGCGGCGTTCGCGAAGCTGACCAAGCTGACGACGCTGGCGCTCTCTGTGAGTTTCTTCTTTTTATTTTCGTAAGGCCGATTGGACTGACAAATGACGGCGTGTTTTGTTTGCAGGGTCTCGGGATGGAGGGCACGCTACCGGCGTCGGTGTTCGCGCTGGAGAAGCTGGAGACACTGGATCTCTCGCACAACAAACTGAGCGGGTCCGTCTCGGAGGTCCCGGTCGGGGCGCTCTCGAACCTGCGGAAGATATCGCTCGCCGGGAATCAAATCTCGGCAGTCGTGCCGCTGTCGCTGCTCACCCTGCAGAAGCTCACGAGCGTCGACGTGAGCGACAACATGATTACAGGCGTCGAGGAACCGGCGGTGCTCGCGGACGTGGACTGGCTCGCGATCGACACCCTCAACCTGGCCGATAACCAGTTAACCGCGTTCCCGACTGTCCTTCGCCGAGCGGCCGCGTTGAAAACGCTGGACCTCACTCGCAACTCCGTCGCCGGGTCCGTCCCGCAGTGGCTGTGCCAGCACTCCGCGCTGCACCACCTGTACCTCGGCAACAACCAACTGACGGGCGCGGTGCACGAGTGGCTCACCGTGGACGCGGCGGACGTGAGCGAGCTACGAGTGTTGACCCTGGACGACAACCCGGTAAGTGTATAACCCTTCTTATAACCCTTCGTATGGGCAATTAAAATAACGGCGTGTTTTGTTCAACTCTCACAGGGGGTCCACGGACCGGGCCGCGACTGGCCCGGGCTGCAAAAGCTCACAGCGCTCGAGTTCCTACACCTCGCCAACACCGGGTCCTTCGGCGAGTTTCCGAGCCTACCACTGCTGCCCGAGCTCACGGTGTTTCACGCGCCCAACGCGGGGCTCTTTGGGACACTAAACGCCAGTCTGTTCGAGTCGGCGCCGGCGCTGAGGCGGCTGGACCTATCGGGTAACTCGTTATCAGGTGAGTTTATTTTAATATTGTATGGGCAATTAGTATGACGTTGACGTTATGTTTCTTTTACAGGACCGATACCCTCGAGTCTTTCCACGCACGCCGCGCTGACGAACTTGTACCTGCGCGACAACGACTTCGACGGGACGTTCCCGCATCTTCCGATGCACGTGTTGGCCAAGGAGGAGGCGTCGGGCGGGACGGGGGTGGACTTCACGGGCGCCGGGAGGTTCGAATGTCCGGTTCCCGGAGCTGATGCAGCTTATTCAACCGTGAGTTTCTTTGAATCATCGTAAGGGCAATTCGTATGACGTCGTGTTCTAATTACCCTTTGATCACAGGTGAGCTGCGAGTGCGGGCCTGGCGCGGCTGGTGTAAACGGCGGGCGGCTCTCGTGCGTTCCGTGCCTTCCCGGGACGTTCACCCCCGACGTGGGCGCGGAGACGTGCGCCACGTGCGCCGCGGGGTCGTTCGTGGCGGCGCACGGCGCGGTTGAGTGCGGGGAATGCGACGCCGGATTTTACTCCACGGGCGGTGAGTTTATTTTATTTACGTACGGGCAATTGGGGTGATGACGTCATGTTTTGTTCACAGGAGCCGCGACTTGTACTGCTTGTCCCCTCGGTCAGTTCGTGAACGCGAGCGGGTCCAGCTCGTGCGACGCGTGCGCCGCGGGGACGTATACGCCCGTCGAGGGTACCACGCGGTGCGTCGAGTGCGAGCCCGGGTCCTTCTCGGGGCTCGGCGCGGCGTCGTGTGAGTCGTGTCCCGCCGGGTCTTTCGCGGGTGAAACCGGCTCGACGTCGTGTACGGTGCGTCTCTCCCTTTTATTTACGTATGGGCGATTTGAATGACAACTGAGGCACCACTTTTTGTTTATTCGGTCACAGCTTTGTGTCGCGGGGACGTTCCAAGGTGTCGTCGGGCGGGACGTCTGCGACGCGTGCCCGCAGGGCAGCGCGAACGACGCGGAAGGGTCCGGGACGTGTGCACCGTGCGTCCCTGGGACGTTCGCGTCGGACGCCGGCCTCACGCGGTGCGAGTCGTGTGAACCCGGCACGTACCAGGACAAAACAGGAAAGGCTTCCTGCGTGGACTGCCCCGCCGGCACCCAGAACCCGCTCGCCGCGTCCGACGACGCGAGCGCGTGCGTCGCGTGCCCCGCAGGGACGCACAGCGGCGTGAAGAGCACCGAGTGCGTCGCGTGCCCCGCGGAGACGTTCGCGGCGAGTGAGAACGCCGCCGTCTGCGAAGAGTGTCCGATGCATTCATCCCCGGCGGATGGCAAAACTCGGTGCGCGTGCGACCCTGGGCACGTCGAGACCGCGTCGTCATCGTTCACGTGCGAGCCGTGCGCGCCGGGATGGTTCGCGGAGGCGCCGGACTCAACGTTTTGCGACCTCTGCGGCGGCGACGGCTACGCGGCTAAAAACGGCACAGACGCGGTGCGTTTCTTTCTATTTACCTATTTGCGTGCCACCACTATGGGCAATTGGACTGACGTCGTGTTTTCTTTACAGTGTACCCCGTTCTCGCCCGGGCACGTGGGCGACGACTTCGAGAACGATAAGCGCATGTTCGGCGCCAAATCTCAGGTTCCGTGCTCCCCCGGGACGCGCGCGCGTGACATGCTCGTCGCGCTCGCCATCGTGCGCACGTGCGAGCGGTGTCCCAACGGGACGATCAGCGCGGGCGCGGCGGATGACTGCGTCTCCTGCGACTTGGGCAGTCGAAGCTCGGACGATAACACTCGATGCGTCGAGGTGGTGAACGCGCCGGGGTCGGGGCTCGATGGCGACGGCGGGTCATCGACGAACGCGACGGATGAGTACAACAACCTGCTCGCGTCGTACGTCGCCGCCGCGAGGGACAACGCCAAGACCCCGGCCACCGCTGTTGGATTTTTCATATTACTCGGCGTCGTCGCGACGTGCTGCGGCTTATTTACCGGATGGTACCGCCGCCGACGAATCAGGCTCCGACAGCTGGCACTCGAGCGCGAGTACCTCATCGAGGAGGCCGAGTCCGACATGCAGCGCGGGAAGCCGCCGAGGCGCGCGACGATATACGCGCTCGCGGGTGTCGTAAGTTACTTTTTTATTTCCATATGGGCGTTAGACTGACGGCGTGTTTTATGTACAGGATGCGGAAAGGACCGAGCTGGGCGGCGACGGCGAGGACATCGACGACATGATGCTGACGGGCCGGCGCGGGCGGCGCAAGTCCTCGGCGTTCCTCGACGTCGCACGCGGCCGGACGCGGATGTTCGGTAACGGCGGAAATGTCGGTCGCCAGCGGGATCGGCGTGGGTCGAACATATCATCGAACGCTTTATACAAAGCCGCTCGAAGGGCGTCCAGGTTCGGCGGCGGCGGCGGCGGTGGAGGGGGTCGTCGGCGCCGCCGCCGAGGGTACGATCAGGTCAGCGACGACGACTTCTCCGATGGCGAACTCACCGACCACTTCGACGAGGACGACGAGGACGAGGACGGGTTCGAGTTTGACGAATCCAGCGAGGACGACGAGGAGCGCGGGCGGGGCCGGGGTCGAGGCCGGGGCCGGGTCGCCCGCCCGCGTCCGCCCGCGCCCGAGTCCGATGCCTCCGGCTCGTCGAAGAAGGCGACGAAGTCGTGGTGGAAGAAGGTTGTGCGAGGGACGGGGACGACGCGACGGGGGGTAGGAACGAAAGGGGGCGGGGGCGGTATGGCGAGGCGGCCTAGCCTGCCGTACCATCCAACCGACGAAGACCCTCGGTCCGTCGCGGAGGTCGTCGTCGAGGCTCGGCGGTGAACGGAATCGGCGTCGTCTACGAGGCTCTGACGACGATGAAGGTTCACGCTAACGCGATGTTATCAATTGTATTTTTCTTCCAGTCCGTTTCCGCGTTTTCTTCTTCACGAGGCGGCGGCTTTGGCCGCCTTCTTACGTTCCTCCGCCTCTCGGCGCCTCGCCTTGTCCTCCTCGATCGCGCGCTTCGCCTCCTCCTTGCACCGCGCGGCGTCGTCCTTGTCCTTGGTCTTGTTGCGCGTGTGCCGCTCCGTCTTCTCGCGGCACAACGTCAAGTGCTTCGCGAGGACATCCTCGGCGGCTCTGTGAACAAAACACGCCGTCAGTATAATTGCCCGTACAGAAAGTAAAAATAAACTCACCGAAGCGTGTCCATCGGTACGGTGTTCTCGCACGTGAGGTACGCCTCGTAGTCGATGGCGACTTTCCTCCACCCGGCGGCGGTGAGGAACTCCTCGCCGCCGCGGCACGCGACCACCTTCTGTGTTATGGACCTCGACGACGCCTTGACTCGTCGGTACTTGGGGTCCGTGGGGTGGTCGGCTACGTTTTTTACCATGGTGTGGAGGGTGACGACGCATTGCTCTTGCAGGGGCGGTGGGTTGACCAGCGGGTTGAGGATGTTGGTCACCGCGCGGATGAGTCGTTCCCTGACCTCGTGGGTCCGTTCCGCCGCGGACGGTGAGGGTGCCTGCGATGGAGGGTCGGGGGTTTGGGGGTGAGCGCGTGTTGTGGGGGCGCATTTGTTGTTATTTTCAGGTTGCATTTTCCTCGGAACGGGAGATGGAGGGTCGGGGACCCACCTGGGCGGTCTGCGCGGTCTGCGTTGCGGCGGCCGCCGCTGCGGCGGCTCGTGCCGCGGCAGCCTCCGCGGCGGCGACGCGAGCCCTCTGCGCGTCCCGTTCCATGCTCTCGCGGCTGCGCTGAGTGGGCACCGCGTCTCTGGAGATCCCGCCCGTCTCGGAGGCGAATCTCGGGGCGCCCCCGGTATATCTGACCCGGGGTCGCGGGCTCTGCGTGGGTTCGTCGTCAGATCTCGAGTCGGTGTCTGATTCCGATCCCGACTCCCTCGCCGTGTCTTCTCGCGAGTCGTTACCCGCGCTCATGTCCACACCCTCCGAACCTTGCCGTGTATCTCTGCGCGGCGTCACCTCCAATAATGCGCCCCTCGATATGATAACGCACGCGGTGACTGGTCGCGCTCGGGCGCCCAATTTTTTTGAACGTGGCCTGCGACAGAAGAAAGATGGCACCCCATTGTTCGCCGCACTCGACCTCGTATCGCGCGCGATGTCGGACTCGGACGAGCCCGAACCTTCCTCCGCGGCGGAGGACAGCGACGATGACTTCGACGACGAGGCCGTCGAGCAGGAGGAGGAGGACGACGAGCCCGTCATCATGTCGCAGGCTGAGATCAAGCGAGCGAACGTGCAAGCCATGCTCAGCGGCAGCCTGGAGGTGCAGCGCAAGCCCATGGTCCGCGGGTTGCAGTGCCAGAACGTCGCGGCGGTGCTCGCGCAGCCCTTCCGCGCGCCCTTCGCCGGCGCCACCGCCGGGCACTCCGCCGAGCTCGCGCGTCGCCTCGCCGCGCGTCGACGGTTCGTGCCGTGGGGGTCAAACTCCAACATCGCCCATCCCGGCCGCCCCCTCGGACTCGCCGGCCCCGGCAACCTCAGCCTCGGCCTATCGAAGCCCGCGGAGGAGGTCCCGGAGGAGCTCCCGCCCGGGGTCGAGCCCTTGGTGCTGTGGGAGGGAGTCGACGCGGACGGCAAGGAGCTCCCGCCGGTCTCCGTCGACAACATGCTCGTCAAGTTTCTACGCCCGCACCAGCGCGAAGGCGTGAAATTCGTGTTCGAGTGCGTCATGGGACTCCGCGGATTCGACGGGCACGGGTGCATCCTCGCCGACGACATGGGCCTCGGCAAGACCTTACAGGGCATCACGCTCCTCTGGACCTTGCTCAAGCAGGGCATCACGCGCGACGGCGGGCCAGTCGCCAAGCGCGCGCTCATCGTCTGCCCGACTTCGCTCGTCGCAAACTGGGACGACGAATGTATCAAGTGGCTCAACGGGAAGGTTCGGACGATGCCCATCTGCGAAGCGAACCGCGCGGACGTCATCTCGAGCATGAACAGGTTCCTCAACTACCAAGGGCACGACAGGGCGCAGGTGATGATCGTGTCGTACGAAACCTTTCGCATCCACGCGGAGCGTTTCGACAAGCCGAACAGCGTGGTAAGTTTATTTTTATTCTCGTATGGGCGATTCGACAGACATATTGACGTCGTGTTTTGTTCACAGGACCTGATCATCTGCGACGAGGCGCACAGGCTGAAGAACGGTGACACGCTGACGAACAAGGCGCTCGGGTCCGTGCCGTGCCTGAGGCGGGTCATGCTGAGCGGCACCCCGATGCAGAACAACCTCGACGAGTTCTACGCCATGGTTAACTTTTGCAACCCGGGTCTGTTGGGCACGAGCGGCGAATTTTACAAAAAGTTTGAAAAGCCCATCCTCGACGGGCGCGAGCCGGACGCCACGGACAAGCAACTGGCGCTCGCGCAGGAGCGAAACGGGGAGCTCTCCGAGCTCGTCAACAAATTCGTCCTGAGGCGCACCAACACCATCCTCTCCAAGCACCTCCCGCCGAAAGTCGTCGAGGTCGTCTGCTGCAAGCTCTCGCCGCTGCAGCAGATGATTTACCGCCACTTCCTCTCCGAGAAGGCTGCCAAGACGATCGCGACTGGCAAATCCGCCATGGTCCTCGCGGCGATCACCGGCCTGAAGAAGCTGTGCAACCACCCGAAGCTCATACACGACATGATCACCGCGACGAAGACCACCAACAAAGGCGCAGCCGGATTCGAGTCGTGCGCGGACTTTTTCGGAGACGGACTTTACGATTCCACCTCTGGACGTGGCTTGGGGCGCGAGCGCGCCGGGGGCGGGCTCCCCGACGGCTGGGAGACGCACAGCGGCAAG
>Ga0209631_10004929_pt1 | contig 14435 bp, 17 predicted proteins | sample COG_08_FD_184752 | JGI IMG/M metagenome (GOLD analysis project Ga0209631, IMG submission 184752) | Pelagic Microbial community sample from North Sea - COGITO 998_met_08 (SPAdes) (version 2) | ecosystem: Environmental > Aquatic > Marine > Neritic zone/Coastal water | place: Helgoland, sampling... | reverse complement strand
ATTGCAACGCTCCTTGGCAGGATATCAATTATACCAAAAACAAAATTAAAAGAAACTATTTTAGTAGTTCAGCTCTATTTGTTTTTTCCCAGCTTATTGATTCTTCAGTCCTACCAAAGTGACCATAACTAGCTGTTTGTTGGTATATAGGTCGCTTTAGATCAAGCATTGCAATTAAACCTTTTGGACGAAGATCAAAATGCTCTCTAATCAAAGCTTCAATTTCGTGATTAGGTAACTCGCCTGTTCCGAAGGTATCTACACTAATGCTAGTTGGTTCAGCAACACCAATGGCATATGAAACTTGAATTTCACAACGTTTAGCAATTCCAGCAGCGACAATATTTTTCGCTACATATCGAGTTGCGTATGCAGCACTCCGATCTACTTTAGAAGGGTCTTTTCCAGAAAATGCACCCCCTCCGTGTCTTGCCATACCCCCATAAGTATCCACTATAATTTTTCTGCCGGTAAGCCCAGCATCTCCTACGGGGCCACCAATCTCAAAATTACCGGTTGGATTAATGTGATACTGAGTTTCCTTGGTAAGCCACTTTTCTGGAAGGATAGGCTTAATAATATTTTCTAAAACACTCTCTCGAAGATCGTTTAATGAAATATCACCATCATGTTGAGTTGAAAGAACAACGGCATCAATGCCAACAATTTGATTTCCTTCATAAATACAGGAGACTTGTGATTTTGCATCTGGACGAAGCCATGGTATTGAGCCACTTAGCATCAAATCTGCTTGCTGTCTTACAAGTTGATGCGATAGCATTATTGGTGCTGGCATGAGTTCTTCAGTAGAATTTTCAGCATAGCCAAACATTAATCCCTGATCACCAGCACCTTGCTCATGATTTTCACTCTCAGTAACACCCATAGAAATATCTTGAGATTGTCTTCCAAGGAGGTTAGTTATTGAGCAGGTTGCACCATTAAAGCCATATTCCTCTTTATCATATCCAATCCCAAGAATAGTCCTTCTAACAATGGCTTCATAGTCTATTTCAGCCGCAGTTGTTATTTCTCCTGCTAGAACAACTTGGTTGTCCTTAACTAAAGTTTCAACTGCAACTCTAGAGTTTGGATCTTGCTCAAGTGCAGCATCAAGAATAGCATCAGAAATTTGGTCACAAACTTTATCAGGGTGCCCTGCGGAGACAGACTCAGATGTAAAAATCATAATAAAATCCTTTAAAATTAAATTAAAAGCTAAAGGAAAATTTTGAATAAAAATGATCAGCTTTAGCTTGTTTTAGCCGTAAATTCGACAACGCTAGCAATCGGTGCAAATCAGCGATAAGTTGATTATAGTCTGATGAGTTTTAAAGTAAAGCCTATTCGAGACTAATTTTTAAAGATATTGCGCTGAGAAATGGAGTGATAATCAGACTAACTACTAGAAAAAAACCTAAAAAATACAGTTGACCATCAATCATTTGGTTTGATTGGGATTGTGAGATTGCACTGGTTGCAAAAATCAAAATTGGTATGTAAAGAGGAAGTATCAATAAAGATAAAAGCATTCCAGAATTTTTAATACCAACTACAAGAGAAGCTCCTACAGATCCAATCAGGCTTAAACAGGGCGTTGCAATAATCAAAGTCAAAAGTAAGATAATGATACTGTCAAAATCAAGAAATAATGCCATACCAAGAAAGGGAGATAATAAAATAATTGGAAGTCCAGAAAGCATCCAGTGAGCTATAGTTTTAGCCAATAGAATGAGCGATAGTGAGTGATGAGAAATAATCATCTGTTCGAGAACTCCATTATCAAAGTCATAATGGAATATTGTGTTTAACGAAAGAAGAACGGATAGCATTGTGATTACCCAAATAATTCCTGGGGCCATTCTTGATAAAGTTTCAGATTCAGGGCTTATTGCTATAGGAAATAATGAAATAGAGATAACAAAAAACATAAGCGGATTAAGAAAACTAGATGGGTTTCTAAACGCCATTTTTAAGTCTCTTGATATGGTTTTAAGGAAGATATTCATAGTGAAATCTCTTTAAGATTTTTAATGCTACAATCTTGATGAGTGGTCAAAATACACATGCCACCATTAGTGCAATGATCCTCAATTCTTTTTTCAAAAATCTTAATTGCCTTTGAATCGAGTGCAGAAAAGGGCTCATCTAATAACCACACTTTTGACTGAGTAATAAACAGCAAAGATAGGGCAATTCTTTTTTTCTGACCAGCGGAGAGAGTGCCAACAAGATCATTCTCATATTTCTCTAGACCGACATGTTGGAGGGCCATTGTGTAATTATGTTTTAAGTCATTAGTTCCAAGAAGTGAACTGTATTTTAAGTTTTCAACGCAGCTTAATTCTGGGCTTAAAGAAGATAAATGACCAAGATAAAGAAAGTCAAGTTTATACTCCTCACTCTTAACATTAAGAGAGTCGTATGCTATCTCACCAGACTCGAAGGAGCTAAGTCCTGCAATAATTCTAAGTAGCGAAGTTTTTCCAGAACCATTTGGCCCAGAAACCTTTAAAACCTCACCAGAATTTATTTCAAATGATAAATTTTCAAATAGAAGGTTGTAACCTTTTTGACAGCTTAATTTGTTCACTTTAAGTTTCGACATCTGTCTATTTTAGTTGATACCCCAAATCAACAAGGGTTAATCTTTTAAGCTGAATCTATGAATAGAGGGTCTAATTAGCCAGCAAGCCCTCAAGACCAGATTTATCAATTTCTACCAGGGTATTTCCATCAAATATTAATCGCAAACGGTATTGAATCTTAGTTTTACCTTCTATTGATGAGTGATTAATATAGTCCCACTGGTACTGATGGAACGGGTCAATAATACTGGGCGAGCCTATTAGATTCATAACTATCTCTTTGGTCATCCCAATTTGAAGAAGATCCACATCACTCATTTCAAGGACTGATCCCTGCATAATTGTAGGTTTATAAACCTCGATTGAAGGTAATTTTGGTTTTGCCCAGCTAGGTAAAGAGAGTTTAGGCATTTTTGGCAGCTCGGGCATAGAGAACTTTGGCATTTTTGGAAGTTCAGGGGTCTTTGGAAGGCTGGTGGAACATCCAGTGAGTAGCATAGCGACAAGCAAAATAAAAGTTAATCTATTCATCTAATATTAAACATATAAAATATATATTGGATTTTACCTTAAGGATTTTTTAATGGATGCTGAAGATTTAAAAAGTGCTGGTTTAAAAGTCACCTTACCAAGGCTTAAAATTTTAGAGGTTCTCGAGAGCTCTCCAAGCCACCATCTAAGTGCTGAGGATATTTATAGAGTGCTTATTGAACAACATGAGGAAGTTGGTGTTGCAACAATTTATCGCGTTCTATCGCAGTTTGAAGAGTCAGGTATAGTGCATAAATTAAACTTTGAAAATAATCAAGCAGTCTATGAGTTGTGTGGGGCTGATCACCATGATCACTTGGTTTGTGTTAAATGTAATAAGATCATTGAATTTCAAGATGATGTTATTGAAAAGCATCAAATTCAAATTGCAGATAAACATGGATTTGAGTTGACCGACCACTCTTTGTATCTCTATGGCCTCTGCAAGGATTGTCATTGATCTTAATTTTGTGTCTATAGCTAATGGATGATTTTATTTATCGAGCAATAATAGCTTCGATTGGTGTTTCATTAATTGCCGGTTCACTTGGGTGCTTTGTTATTTGGAAACGTCTTTCCTATTTCTCAGATTCAATTTCGCATAGCGCTCTTTTGGGGGTTGCGCTTGGCCTTGCTACCGGACTTGGTATTAATTTAGGATTAGTTATTGTTGGGGGTTTGTTTGCAGTTTTGATTGTGGTGCTTCAGCAAAAAGAGTTCTGGTCGAGTGACGCAGTTCTTGGAATTTTTTCACACTTATCACTTTCGCTAGGGATAGTTGTTCTTGGAATTATTGGAAATCAAAATACGGATTATTTCGCCTATCTCTTTGGTGATATTCTATCCATTACTTCAAAAGACTTATATTGGATTTTTTCAGTATTAATAGTAGTAGTAACAATTTTAGTTTTCAATTGGAAAAAGTTATTATTGCTGACTCTTAATGAAGAGCTCGCCAAGGCTGAGGGCATAAATAAATTATATTATGATCTTCTTTTTATGTTTTTGATTGCCTTAGCAGTTTCGGTATCAGTGCAAATTGTAGGGGTTCTTCTCATAACCTCTCTTCTGATTATCCCGCCCGCAATTTCAAGGGTCATTTCAAATTCTCCAGTTACGATGATTCTTGCGTCTATGATAGTGTCAATATTTTCGGTGCTTTTGGGTCTTTATCTATCAATTGATTTTGATTTGGCAACTGGGCCAACAATAGTAATTACGCTGGGTGCTTTATTTTTTATTGCACAATTTTTACCAAAAAAAGTTTAAAGAGTTGCGTTGAGCTCTGTCAGCTGATTCGTCTGCTGTTCTAGAATTAAGGGATCAATTATTGACTCTAATTCACCTTCCATAACTTCATTGAGTTTGTAGAGAGTAAGATTGATACGATGATCTGTAACCCTGCCCTGAGGGTAGTTATACGTTCGAATCCTTTGAGACCTGTCGCCACTTCCAACTAATTCTTTCCTCTGGGAGGCTTGCTCTTGTTGTTGCTCCCTTTGTTGCGCATCTAAAATTCTTGATGCAAGAACTGATAGCGCTTGAGCTTTGTTTTTGTGTTGTGATCTTCCATCTTGACATTCAACAACTGTTCCAGTTGGTATATGGGTAACCCTTACTGCTGAATCCGTTTTATTTACATGCTGGCCACCAGCACCTGAAGCTCTGAAAGTATCCACTCTGACATCGTTCATATTTATATCAACCTCTTCAATATCAGATACCTCTGGCATCACTGCAACAGTGCATGCTGAAGTATGCACTCTTCCTTGGGACTCTGTTTCTGGGACTCTTTGAACCCGGTGAGCACCCGATTCAAACTTTAACTTTGAGTAAACATTTACCCCACTTATTTTGGCAATTATTTCTTTAAATCCGCCATGTTCGCCAGCACTTGAACTTAAAATTTCAAGCTGCCATTTAGATTTTTCAACATATCGGGTGTACATTCTATAAAGATCGCCTGAGAAGATACTAGCCTCATCACCACCCGTTCCAGCTCTAATTTCAATAATAATATTTCTAGAGTCGTTTGGATCTTTAGGCAGAAGAGCTTTTTTAAGATCAAGCTCCAGCTGCTGCAAAACCTCTTGTCCAGATAAAATCTCCTCCTGTGCCATTTCTTTAATCTCTTCGTCTGGCTCATTTAACAACTTTTCTGCATTTTCGATATTCTCAGCAGTTGATAGGTACTCTTTGTATTTATCGTTTACTGGTGATAACTGTGAATGCTCAATAGAAAGCTCCCTAAACTTGTTTTGATCAGCGGCGATTGATTGATCTGAAAGGAGCGCATTGATTTCTTCAAGGCGCATGGATAATTGCTCTAACTTAGAAAGTATAGATTGATTCATTAACTTTCAATTTTCGAGTGTTTATTAGAATCTTTATCGACTAAAACTTGAGAGTTGGATTGAGACCTGGAAGGCTTCTTAAACTTTTCTAAAGATTGGTGAAGCAACTTATTGGTAAGTTTATCGGCAAGTTCTTCGACAACAAGCTCTGGACTGGAGCCAGATTGAAGTTTTCTAATAGCAATTTGCAGAAGTTCATCTTTAAGTAAATTAGCCTGTCTTCTATAATTTTTAATAACCTCTTCGTTAGGAATATTGTTAATCCAATTAATGAATTCAATGCTACTAAGTTTTATTATTTTTTCAGCATCAACTTTTTCTTTAAGTCTCTCTTCTAGATTGCTGTTGGCAATTTGCTGTAAATCATCAACAGTATAGAGAAAGACATCTTCAAGTTGATTAACCTCAGGCTCAATATCTCTTGGAATTGCAAGATCTATAAGGAGCATAGGCTGATGTTTTCTTTGAAGTAAAACTGTCTCAATTAAACCTTTTCCTATTATCGGAATAGGTGCAGCAGTGGATGAGATTACTATATCAGCGCGATGAAGATTTTCTGATAAGCCTTTTAAAGCAATTGCTTCGGCATTATGCTTAATCGCAATAGGCTGAGCATTTTCAAGCGTTCTATTAGCAAAAATCATATCCTTAACGCCTCTTTTGCTGAGATGCTGTGCGCTTAATTCAATCATTTCGCCTGCGCCAATTAAAAGCACAGTTTGATTTTCCAGATTGGTAAAGATTTTTTCACTGAGCTTAACCGCACAATAAGCTACAGAAATAGGAGATGAGCCAATATCAGTATCTGTCCTTACTTTCTTAGCAGTTTTAAATACATGCTGAAATAGCTTTTCAAGTATTTTATCTAAGGCGCCTTGATTTTTTGAAACCTGATATGCCTCTTTGAGTTGACCTAATATTTGTGGCTCACCAAGAACTAATGACTCGAGACCACAAGCTACTTTAGAGATATGGTCTACTGCTTCGCTAGATTCAAAAAAAGAGACATATTCAATCAGTGATAAATGGTCGATAGCATGAGTAGAGGCTAAAAATTTCAAAAGGATGTCATGGATATTTTTTGAGTGATGAGAAACATAAATCTCAGATCTGTTGCAAGTTGAAAATATAACACAAGCTCTAATACCATTAATTGACAATAGATTTGAAATGGCTGTTGGCAATTCGCTTGAGGCAAAGGCAACTTTCTCCCTGATTTCAACTGGAGCCAATTGATGACTAATACTTAGTACCGCAATATTTGACATTGAGCAGGGCATAAAAAATTTATCGATTGATTATACCTTTCATTTCATTACTGTTCCAATTTCTACTTTAACTTTCCACTTCTAGTTCTATATAAACAATCTACCTTGGTATCGATTGGTCTAAAATATAAATCATAATCTAACTAATTAAATACTTCGTATGATAGAAGAGGATAGATTGATTGGTGGTGAGAATCAATCAAATGAAGATCTAAAGGCTGCCTCAGTTAGACCTAATTCTTTCGCCGATTACATTGGGCAAGAAGATGTCAAATCTCAAATGACTCTGTTCATTAAGGCTGCAAGATCTCGAGAAGATGTCCTTGATCATTGCCTCATTTATGGGCCTCCTGGGCTTGGCAAGACCACCTTGGCGAATGTAATAGCTAACCAAATGAATGCTGGAATTAAACAGACCTCTGGGCCTGTATTGGAGCGATCTGGAGACTTAGCTGCGATTCTAACCAAGCTTGAACCTTACGATATTCTATTTATCGATGAAATTCACAGGCTCAATCCAGTAGTTGAGGAAATTTTGTATCCTGCGCTTGAGGACTTTAAGTTAGATATTCTGGTAGGTGAGGGAGTTGCTGCGCATTCAGTTCAGCTTGAATTGCCTCCGTTTACTCTAATTGGAGCTACCACAAGAGCTGGAATGCTCACATCTCCTCTGAGGGATAGATTTGGAATTGTCCATAGGCTAGCTTTTTACAATCTCAAAGAGCTTCAAGAAATTATTGAAAGGTCAGCATCCATTTTAAAAATAGAGATAGAGAGTCTTGGTTCTGAGGAAATAGCAAAAAGATCAAGAGGAACCCCAAGAATTGCCAATCGTCTTTTAAGACGAGTGCGTGATTTTGCAGACGTTAAGACTAAAGGTATTATTAATGTTGAGATTGCAAAAGAGGCTCTTGAGGCCTTGAAGGTTGATGAGGCTGGACTTGAGCAACTTGACAGAGATTATTTAAGCTTGATTATTCAAAAATTTTCTGCGGGTCCTGTTGGTCTAGATACTCTAGCAACAGCTCTAGGGGAAGAAAGAACCACTTTGGAAGACATGATTGAGCCATATCTTCTTCAGCAAGGATTTATTATGAGGACGCCTAGAGGTCGAATTGCAACAGACCTTGCTTTTTCTCATCTTGGAGAGGTAAGGCAAGTAGGGGCTCAAGATTTATTTGGTAAATGAGTCAACATAATTTCAGAGTCTATTATGAGGATACTGATGCCGGTGGGGTTGTTTTTTATGCCAACTATCTTAAGTTTATAGAAAGAGGAAGGACTGAGTATCTTCGTGATCTAGGTTTTGATCAGGGCAAAATAACCAAAGAAAAGGATATAGTTTTTGTTGTCAAATCTTTAAGTGCGGATTACTTATCGCCAGCATATTTAGATGATATGATTCAGGTCCAAACGAATATAAAATTGTCTAAGAATGCGAGTCTAGTTTTTACTCAGAAAATCCTGAATTTAGAGAAAAATACGGTATTATTTAATGCGGAAGTTAAGGTAGTTTCAGTATTAAAAAATAATTTAAAGCCTTGCGCTATTCCGCAAGAAATCATGGAGAAACTTAATGGAAGAAAATAGTTTATCAATCGTCGGTTTAATCTTTAATGCTGGACTAGTTGTTCAGCTAGTCATGATTATTTTGGTGTTGATGTCAATCTACTCATGGACAGTCATTATGTCTAAGAAAAAAATTCTGATTGATGCTGCTAATGACATCGATGATTTCCATGAAGAATTTGAAAGAAATGATAATTTAGCTAACTTGTACAAAAATCTTCCACCTCTGGCCTCAGACTGGAGTGCAATGGAGGATATTTTTGGCTCAGGGTATAAAGAATTTACTCATACTAAGTCTACCTCTAACCAGTCTTTGATTATGAATTCTGAGAGAGCCTACAGAGCGATGAATACCTCTGCAAGCAATGAAATTGATCGATTAGACTCAAGCCTATCCATACTTGCAATGATCGCTTCATCAAGCCCATATATTGGACTTTTTGGAACGGTTTGGGGAATTATGCACTCTTTTATTGGTCTTGCCTCAGTGAAGCAGGCTACCATTGCTGTTGTTGCGCCGGGTATTGCAGAGGCTCTAATTGCGACTGCTTTTGGTTTATTCGCAGCAATTCCAGCAACGATTGCCTACAACAGGCTCGTCTCCCAAGTAGAAGATATTGGAAATAGATATACAGCCTTTGTTGAAGAAATATTTGTAATTCTTCAGAGACAAAAATGATAGAACTACCCAAGAGATCTAGACCAGATATACATGCAGATATCAATATTGTCCCTTATATTGATGTAATGCTTGTTCTTCTGGTTATCTTTATGATGACCACTCCAATTATTGAGCAGGGTGTTGAGGTTGACTTGCCAAGCGCGCCAGCCAATGTAGTGGATTACCAAGATCAGACACCCTCAGTTATCTCAGTTGATGCAGAAGGCAATTACTTCATTAATTCTATGACTGGTCCAGGTGTTGAAGATCTTGAAAATTTTGAGCCTGTATCCTTAAATGTGGCTATTAATCAAATTCTTGCTCGCAAAGAGATTTATCCTGATATGCAAGTATTTGTCAAAGGTGATAAAAAAGTTGAGTATGAAAAGGTCATTGAAATCATTGCCATTCTTAAGCAATATAGCAAGATTGATAAGGTTGGCTTTATGACTGAGAACCCTAATTAACTAAATTATATTTATGAATTTTGTTAAAAAGATTGCTGATTTTTTTAGAAATCTTCTCCCTAAAAAAACTGAATCAACTTCAGAAAACAATGAGCAGAATATTTCTACTAAGGAAGTTCCTGGTGATTCTAAGTTTTTAGTTTTTCTGAAAAAAGCCTCGGCAATTGTCTTTAAATATTTTAAAAAGCTAATCATCTTTATTTTAGGACTCATCAATACGATGATGAGACCAATGGTTAAAATTTCAAAGAAACACCCAATTGCATTTTGGGTAGCGGTCATTTTGCATGCGGCGCTTCTGTTTGCTCTTCTCTATGCTAACGTTGAGAGATGGGATGCTCCACAGCAAACTCCTGCCGTCTCTCAGGCCGCTCCTGTTCAGGCAGTAATGATTGATATGGAGATCATAGAAGCTGAGCAGGATCGATTAAAGGATGTAGAAAAACAAAAGGAACAAAAACTTAAGAACGAAGAAAAAAGGTCAGAGACAGCCAAGAAAGATCAAAAGGTTGCGGAGCAAGAGGCACTGAAAGCTAAAGCGCAAAAAGTTTTTGCTGAGGTAAAGAGAAAAGCCGAGGAAGAAAAAGCAAAAGAGGCAGAAAAATTAGCTTCTAAAGCAGTAGAAAAAATTGCCGAAGCCGAAAATAAAGCAAAAATTGAGGAGCTGAAGGCAAAAGAAGCTGAAGCAAAACGTATCGCTGAAGAGGCCAAGACAAAAGAAGCAGAAATTCAGGTGTTAGAAGCTGAAAAACAAAAGGCAGAGGCTGAGGCTCTTAGAAAGGCTGAAGAAGTTAAAACTAAACTTGCTGAATTAAAGCGTAAAGCCGAGGAAGCTAGAACCAAGGAAGCTGAATTATTAGCAGAAGAAGCGGCCAAGGAGGCTAAAGAGGCTGAGCTTTTAGCTAAAGAAGCTGAAATATTAGCCAAAGAAGCACAAGAGAAACGTATAGAAGAGGAATTGAAGGCTAAAGATGCAGTCAAAGAAGCTGAAAAACTAGCAGAAGAAAAAGCTAAAGAGGCTGAAATACTTGCTCAAGAGGTTGCAAAACAAGTCAAGAAAGCTGAAGAAAAGAGAAAGTCAGAAGAGGCCAAGGCGAAAGAGGCTGAAGAGAAGCGCAAGTTAGAGGAGGAAAAGCGTAAGCTTGAGGAAGAAAAAGTAAAAGAGGCTGAAGAGAAGCGCAAATTAGAGGAAGAAAAAGCCAAGTTAGCAGAAAAAGAAAAAGATGAGGCCAAGAGACTTACTGAAGAGGAGCGCATCAGACTTGATGAGTTGGAAGCTGAAAGGACTGCGCAACAGTTAGCATTTGAAAATGAGCAATACAATCGATTATTGACTGAAGAAGTCCAAGCAGAGCAAGATCAAGAAAGATTGTTTAAGATCGAAGACCAATTAAATACTTTGAAGTCTGCATATGTTATGAACATTGCTGCAAGAGTTAAATCATTCTGGCGTTATCAAGGTGCAGAGGATGACTGGACTGCAGAGGTCTATGTTGTTCAAGACAGGGATGGTACTGTTGTAGCTGTAGATGTTCGAAATGCAAATGTAGATAATAGCAATAAAGCAAAAGTATTCAAAGACTCAATAAGAAGAGCGGTATACAAAGCATCACCACTTCCATCTGCTCCAGATGAAGTTGTATTTGATAAAGAGCTTATTTTTATTTTTAGTGTCAATTAATCAAAGCACTATACTTACTAAATCAAACTTAATAACTTTCAACACAATAAGCTAAAATATTGAGCATGAAAACGCATGACTTTTTATTAGAACTAGGCACAGAGGAGTTGCCTCCAAAGTTATTACTAAATCTATCCAATTCTCTTAGGGATAATTTTAATCAAGAGCTGGATAATTTAAATTTAAGCTTCAATTCTATTAAAGCATACGCAACACCAAGGCGCTTAGCTATATCTATCTCTGAGCTTCAATCAAAGCAGCGAGACCAAGTTATAGATAAGAAGGGGCCCTCAACTCAATCTCCCGAAATGGCAATCAATGGCTTTGCTAAGTCTTGTGGCGTCAGTGTTAGTGAACTAGAAAAGAAACAGCTTGGAGGAAAAGAGTATTTTTTCTATTCCAAGCAGGAGTCAGGTCAAAATATTGAGGATCTATTGCCAGCAATCATCGAAAAGTCGATTAATGACATACCAATAACTCGTGCAATGAAATGGGGTGACTCAGATTATTCCTTCGTTAGGCCCGTTCACTGGCTGGTGGTAATGCTAGATGATGAAATTGTCAAAGCCAACATCATGGGGCTTGATAGTGGAAGAGAGTCTAAAGGTCTTAGATTTAGTGGTTCAAATTTAGAGTTTGCAAATGCCAAGGATTATGAAAGCATGATGAGCAATGAAGCACAGATACTGGTTGACTTTGATAAGAGAAAAGAATTAATACGCTCCCAAATATTATCAGTTGCCAAAACAAATAATGCAGAAGTTGTTATTGATGAATCCCTTCTTGATGAAGTTTGTGCGCTTGTTGAGTATCCTAAGGCATTCTCTGGAAGCTTTGACAAAAAATTCTTGGGTGTTCCACAGGAGGCAATCATTTCTGCAATGAAGTCTCACCAAAAATATTTTCATTTGATTGATAAAAAGGGTAGCTTATTGCCTCTTTTTATTTCTGTTGCTAATATCGAGTCTTCAAATATACAAGCCATTATTGACGGAAACGAGAGAGTTATTCATCCTAGGCTGGCTGATTCAGAATTTTTCTGGAATCAAGATAAAGCGATAAAGTTAGAAGAAAGATTAGCTGATTTAGATAGTGTTATGTTTATGAAGTCTCTTGGCTCTATGGGTCAGAAAGCTAAACGCATTGAAAAACTAAGTTCAAATATCTCTGATTTGGCTGGATTCGACAAAAAAATTGCAAAGAGGGCTGGCTTATTATCTAAGACAGACCTCTTGAGTGAAATGGTCGGAGAGTTTGCTGATCTGCAAGGAATTATGGGTGGTTATTACGCTCTTAATGATGGAGAATCAAAAGAAGTCTCAGTCGCAATAAGGGAGCATTATCAGCCAAGATTTGCAGGGGATAGTCTGCCCTCAACTGATGCAGGAATTGCCGTTTCTTTGGCCGATAAGATGGATACTTTAACTGGAATTTATGGAATCGGTCAAGGACCTACTGGATCTAAAGACCCTTATGCTCTCAGAAGAACTGCGCTCGGTATGCTCCGAATTTTATTAGAGGCAAAAATAGAGTTGAACTTGAAGTCACTTATTGATTTTTCTTTGAGCCTCCACCTCAAAGAAGTTGATCGAAAGTGTGCAGGCGATATTTATAACTTTATGATGGATAGACTCAAAGCCTATTACAGAGATGCCAATATTGATACAAATATTTATGAAGCTGTTCTGGCTGTTTCGCCAGATTCTCCTTTAGATTTTCATAACAGGATTGACGCTTTGAATGAATTTACTAAAAGTGCTGATTCAAAAAGTCTAATTGAGGCAAATAAAAGAATTGCAAACATCTTAAAAGACTCAGAAGAGAAGTTGGAAGAATTGAATTCAAATATGTTTCTTGAAGATTCAGAAAAGATTCTATACAAGGCAATTGAATCCTTAACAAAAGAAATATCAGGCAGCAAGAATTACAAAGAGATAATGAAATCTTTATTGAACTTAAAAGACTCAATTGATTCATTCTTTGATAATGTAATGGTCAATGTTGAAGATGATAAGGTTAGAAGCTCTAGGCTTGCGCTCATAAGAAGAGTGAGGTATCTATTCCTTTCTGTTGCAGATATTTCACATCTTTCATCATAGTCAATGAAAGCGTTAATTCAGAGAGTTAGCTCCTCAAAGGTAAACGTTTCTGGGAAATCAGTTGGATCAATTGAAAAAGGCCTTTTAGTTTTTTTGGGTTTGGAGAAACAAGATACAAGGTCTATGGCAGATAAAATGATTAACAAGATTATCTCTTATAGAGTGTTTCCTGACCAAAATCAAAAAATGAACCTAAGCCTTAAGGATATCAATGGAGAAATTTTAATAATTTCTCAGTTTACTTTGGCTGCAGATACTAAAAATGGAACCAGAGCTGGCTTTTCAACTGCTATGCCACCTCTAGATGCACAGGGTCTTTACGACTACTTTGTAGAGGAAACTAAGAACTCATCCCTTAGAGTTCAGACTGGAGTATTTGGTGCCGATATGAAAGTCTCACTAGTCAATGATGGTCCTGTGACCTTTTTATTAGAAGTTTAGCTTGATGACTGGCTCATTGACAATTTATGGTATTAAAAACTGTGACACAGTTAAAAAAGCTCTAAAGTTTTTATCTAGCAAGTCTTTACCACATGAGTTTATAGATTTCAGAGAAAACCCAATATCAGAAGATCTATATGAAACAATGGTGCAGGGCGTAGGCCTTGAGTTTTTAATTAATAAACGCTCCACCTCTTATAGGTCATTAACTGATATTGAAAAACAAAACATTGGTTATGAACTTGTATCCAAATATCCAACACTTATTAAAAGGCCTGTTTTATTTCAGAATGGAAATGTGATGGTTGGTTTTAACGAGAAAAAATATTCTGAACTTTTGTGGTAAAGTCACTTTTGACTTTCAAGTTCCTTTCTGACTTCATCCATGTCAATTGATTTGGCCTTGTCGAGCAAATCTTCTAAATCCTTAGCAGTCATGGACCCAGGTTGCGAGAATATTCCAATCTGCTCCCTAAATATCATCAATGTAGGGATTGATCTGATTCCAAAGTGAGCGCCAAGAGATTGCTCTTCTTCAGTATTTACTTTCGCAAAAGTGACCCCATCTATTTTTTCTGAGGCCTCCTTAAAGGTAGGAGCAAATTGGAGGCATGGTCCACACCATGGAGCCCAAAAGTCAATGATGACAATATCATTATTGCTTATTGTTTCGTCAAAGTTAGATTGCTTGAGCTCGATAACAGACATAGTTCCCCTCTTAATTTAAAGTCAAATCGCATTATATCTTTTTTACTAAAATACTGGCTTGTTTTTAC
>Ga0209631_10004928_pt1 | contig 14441 bp, 16 predicted proteins | sample COG_08_FD_184752 | JGI IMG/M metagenome (GOLD analysis project Ga0209631, IMG submission 184752) | Pelagic Microbial community sample from North Sea - COGITO 998_met_08 (SPAdes) (version 2) | ecosystem: Environmental > Aquatic > Marine > Neritic zone/Coastal water | place: Helgoland, sampling... | reverse complement strand
AGCTACAAAAACTTTATTTTCATTATTTAAAACAATAATACCAACACCAAGTCTAAGTGGTAAATTTTTAAATTTTTCTTCCATCTTATCCATTAACTAATTTAATAGCATAATTTAATTGATTGTCGGTCTCAGTTTTAATTTTAAAATCATCGTTTTTTTCACTAATCTCAATATCTGGTGATACCCCAACATCAGAAATTGATTTACCAGACGGTAGATAATATTTTGCTACAGTTATTTTAATTGCTCCATCATTTTTTAATGGTAATATTGATTGTACTGAACCTTTTCCATAACTATTTTCACCCAATATAATCGCTCTTTTATGATCTTTTAAAGCACCAGCAACAATTTCAGAGGCAGAGGCAGAACCATAATTTATTAATACAATTAAAACTTTCCCGTTTGTTAAGTCTCCTTGTTTTGCAAACCATTTTCTATTTTCAGAAGTTTTTCTACTTTTTGTAGAAACAATTTCGCCATTATCTAAAAAGAAGTCAGAAATCTTTATTGCCTGAGAAAGTAGGCCCCCAGGATTATTTCTAAGATCCAATATGTAAGCTTTTATAGCTTTATTTTTTTCTAATGTTTTTATTTTTTTTTTAATTTGACTTCCACTGTTTTCATTAAACGAAGTCAATCTAATATATCCAATATTTTTTTCTAGAAGATCTGATTTAACGGATTGAATTTGAATAATTTCTCTCACAATATTAAATGTAATTGCTTTTTTCTTCCCAACTCTTCTTACAGTTAATTCAATTCCTGATCCCACTGGACCTCGCATTAAATCTACTGCCTCTGTTAAGGATTTGCCCTGAACCTGAATATCATTAATCTTCACAATATAGTCACCAGCCTTAATTCCAGCTCTAGAGGCAGGCGTATCATCTATTGGAGAGATAACTTTTACAACTCCAGCTTCCATAGCAACCTCGATTCCAAGTCCTCCAAATTCACCACTTGTTTCCGTTTGCATTTCATTGAACACTTCTGGCGACATGTAAGTAGAATATGGATCTAAAGATCTAAGAAGACCATCAATTGCTGAGTCCATACTCTCAGATTGGTTTATTTCGTCCACATATTCTTGATTTATCTTTTCAAGAACCTCACCAAATAAATCAATTTTTTTGTAAATATCATTATCCAAAGAAAAAACTGACTTAACTGAAATAACATATATCAATAGTATTACACAAAAATTTTTCTTTTTAATCATATAATTAGCTTTTCTTTAGGAATTAACTCTGACCACATTTTTTCAAGTTCGTAAAATTTTCTTTTTTCAGGATGAAAGATATGGACAATCAAATCAATGCCATCAACTAATTTCCACTCATTACTATCTTTTCCTTCAATTTTGGACTCCTTTACACCATTGTCTTTTAATTTATCTAATACTTGTTCAGATAAAGACTGAATATGTCTAGATGAAGTTCCGCTAGCAATAATCATGAAATCAGCCATAGAGCTTTTATCTTTGAGATCGATACTAATTATATCTTGTGCTTTATTTATATCTAAGGTGCTAATAACTATTTGTTTTAAATCCGAAATTTTATCCATTAATTAATTTAACACTATCAAATTTTTCTTAATTGAGAAGATGAAATATTGACTTTATTAAATTCAATAAATTTTAGATTTTTGTTATTTAACGTTTTAAATGTTGTTGAATTTAAAGATTTTTTTTTATAACCATGGCGATCAAAAACTATGATTCTACATTTTTGAGAAATTTTCCTCCATTTATACCATTTATGAAAATTAATTAAATTGTCAGCTCCCATTAAAAAATAAATCTCATTTTTTTTATTCTTTGTGAGATGGTTTATTAAATTAATTGTTTTATTTGACTTAATTATATTCTCATAAAACTTCACTTTTATAAAAGTATTTTTTCCTATAATCTTTTTACAATATTCAATTTTTGTTGAAAGACTTACATTGCTTTGTTTTTTAAAAGGATTTTTTTTAGTTATAGCCCATATTATTTTATGTAGCTTAAGTTTTTTTACAGCCTGTTTAGAAATAGCTAAATGACCTATGTGAGCAGGGTCAAAAGATCCTCCAAGAATTCCTATTTTATTTTTTTTTGGGATCAGATTATTTTCTCACCTTTCCTTTACTTATAATTTTATATTTGTATGAAACTAATTGATTTAAACCAACAGGACCTCGTGGTGGAAGAGTATTAGTAGAAATTCCTACCTCACCTCCAAAACCAAACTCCCCACCATCTGCAAATTGAGTTGAAGTATTATGCATTGCTATAGAACTTTTTACTTCATTTAAAAATTTTTTTGCAGATTTTTTATTTTGTGTAATAATACAATCAGTATGCATGGTCCCATATTTATTAATATGCATTATTGCTTCCTCTAAATTTTTTACAGATTTTACTGATACAGTTGCTGACAAGTATTCTTTAGACCAATCTTTAATAGTAGCTTTTTGTATTTTTCCTTTATATAATTTTTTAATTTTATTATCTCCAATAATTTTACAGCCATTATCCTGCAAATTTTTTAAAATAGAATTACCAAATTTTTGTATTATTTTTTCATGAAATAAAATAGTTTCTGTTGCTCCACAAATTGCTGTATTTCTTAACTTAGCATTATGTATGAGATTTTTAGCAATTTCAGGATTTGCATCTTTGTCAACATAAGAATGACAAACTCCTTCTAGATGACCAATAGTTGGTATATTAGATAGACTTTGAACTTTCTTTACTAAACCTTTGCCCCCTCTTGGAATAATTACATCAATAAATTTACTCATTTTAGTTAACAAAAAATCAACTATTTCCCTTTTTTTTATGTGAATAAATTGAACAAAATTTTCATCTACTTTATTTTTTTTTAAAGATTCTCTAAACAATTTTGATAAAATCCGATTAGAGTAAAAAGCTTCTGAGCCTCCTTTCAAAATTACTGGATTACCTGACTTAAAACACAAAGAGGCTACGTCCGATGTTACATTGGGCCTACTTTCATAAATAACTCCAATAACTCCAATTGGAATCGACACTTTTGAAATATTTAAACCATTGGGTCTTTTCCATTTTTCTAAGATAATATTAATTGGATCTTTAAGTTTTACAATTTTTTTAATTGAATTAATTATCTCTGAAATTTTTTTATCATTTAAAATTAATCTTTTTAATAAGTTATCTTTTAATCCTTTTATTTTGGCAACTTTAATATCTTTACTATTTTCATTGATAATTAATTTTTTATTTTTTTTAATAAGTTGATAATAATCTTTTAAGATTTTATCTTTCTTTTTTGAACTTAATTGCTTACCAAATGCTTTTTTTGATTTCTTACCAATATTTATCAATAAATTTTTCATCAGATTTTTACCATATCATCTTTATGAACTACCTCAGATTTTGAGGTATACCCAAGAATTTTTTGTATTTCATTTGAATGACAGCCAAGGATTTTACCAATCTCGTCAGAAGAAAAGGAGCTTAAACCTCTAGCAAATTCTTTGCGTTTATTGTCTAAAATCTTAATATGATCACCTTTATTAAATTTCCCTAATACTTTTTTAATGCCAGCAGCCAGTAAACTTTTTCCATTAATAAGCGCCTTCTTGGCTCCTTCGTCGATTATAAGATCTCCTTTTGGAGAAACTGAGCTTATAATCCATTTTTTTCTCGCATGAAGCTTTGAAACTTTGGACACAAACCAGGTACAGTTATTTTTTTTTTCAATTTGACTAATTGGACTCAAATGAAGTCCATTTGCAATAATCATATTACAACCTGCTAAATTACAAATTTTAGCTGCTTCAATTTTAGTATTCATTCCACCACTACCAAATTCCGTTAATCCTTTGATATCAATATTTTTAATATCTTTATCAAAATCGCTTACTTTTTTAATTAATCTAGCATCCTTAAATAATTTTGGATTTTTGGTAAAAAGTCCATCCACATCAGATAATAAAATCAATGTATCTGCATTAGTTATCTGAGCAACTCTTGATGCAAGCCTATCATTATCTCCGTATTTAATTTCTGAAGTTGCAATAGTATCATTTTCATTAACTATTGGTATATAATCAAGTTGAAATAAATTTTCAAAAGTTCTTCTCGCATTAATTGATCTTCTTCTCTCTTCTGTGTCATCCAATGTTAATAAAATTTGTGAAATCTTTATTTTATACTTTGAGAATGTTTGTGAAATTAGATTCATAAGTTCCATTTGACCTATAGATGCAATAGCCTGGCTTTTATCAAGTTTAAGACTCTTTTTATTAATACTCATTTTTTTACATCCAAGGGCTATAGCACCTGAGCTAACAATTATTATTTTTTTATTCTTTAATTTTAAGTTTTGAATATCTTTAGCAAAACTAGATAGCCATTTTTTTCTTATTTTTTTATTATTATCAACTAATAAAGATGATCCAATTTTAATTACAATTATTTTTGAATCTTTAAGATGCATAAGATATTAATTTTGCTTTAATTTTAGAAACAGACATTTTTTCTAATGTCGACAATGTAACAATCTCAGATTTTACGTTTTTTGAAAAATCTTTTACAATTTTTTTAATCTCTTTTTCATCAATTAAATCTATTTTATTTAAAACTATTAACTCCTTTTTTTTAATAAACTTAGAGTTATATTTTTTTAACTCATTTTTAATTTGGGTATAGGATTTTTTAAGATCATCATTTGTAATATCAATCAAATGCAAAAGAGATTTACATCTTTCAATGTGTTTTAAAAATTGCATACCTAGTCCTGTTCCTTTATGAGCACCCTCAACTAAACCAGGAATATCAGCAATAGTAATTTCTTTATCATCGTAACTTGCTACACCAAGATTAGGGTTTAAGGTTGTAAATTGATAATTTGCAATTTTAGGATTTGCGTTTGTTATTGCAGCTAATAAACTTGACTTTCCTGCATTTGGCAATCCTATTATTCCAATATCTGCAATAGTTTTAAGTTGAAGCCAAATTACAAACTCCTCACCGGCTGTTCCTTTAGTAAATTTTTTTGGAGCCCTGTTAGTTGAGCTTTTAAATCTAGTATTTCCAAGACCACCTTTTCCTCCCGCAGCTGCAATAAATTTTTCACCAATTTTTATAAAATCAAAAATTAAAGTTTTGTTATCTTCTTCAAAAACTTGGGTACCTAAAGGAACTTTCAGCACCAAATCATCACCACCTTTTCCTGTACGATTCTGACCTGAACCGTTATCTCCTCTTTTAGCTTTATGATGTTGTTGAAATCTATAATCAATTAATGTGTTCAAGTTTTGCTCTGCTTTTAAAACAACAGAACCACCTTTTCCACCATCGCCTCCATCTGGGCCACCATATTCAATAAATTTTTCTCTTCTAAAGCTGGGGGAGCCATCTCCGCCATTTCCTGCTTTAATATAAATTTTTACTTGATCTAAGAATTTCATAATACAACACTGCTTTTAAGTTGTACTATTAATTGGGTTTTACTGAAACAAAAGTTCTATCTGATTTAGTTTTTTTAAAAACTACTTTACCTTTAACTACAGAAAAAATTGAGTGATCTTTACCCATTCCAACATTTTCACCAGGAAATATCTTAGTTCCTCTTTGTCGAACAATTATATTTCCAGGAATTACAGTCTCACCACCATATTTTTTCACACCAAGTCTACGGCCCGCGCTATCACGTCCGTTTCTAGATGATCCACCTGCTTTTTTTGTTGCCATAACTTACCTACTTATTTACTTGCTTCTTTCTTAGGCACTTTTTTTGAAGGCTTAGAAATTTTTTCTGCTTCAGATAAAACCTTACCATCTTTTGAAAAAATTTTGTTTATTCTTATCATTGAATATTCTTGTCTATGCCCATTTTTTCTTCTTGAATTTTGTCTTCTTCTTTTTTTAAAAATTAATACCGTTTTATTTTTACTATTTTTTAATAAATTAGCTTCTACTTTAGCACCCTGAACAGTTGGTATTCCAATTTCAATCATTTTGTTGTCACCATAGGCTAAAATTTCTTTGAATTCGATCTTAGTATCAGGCTTTGAATCTGGCAATTTTTCTATTTTAAGGATTTCACCGGACTTTACCTTGTACTGTTTTCCACCTGTTTGTATTACTGCGTAAGACATAATGTTTGAATTAATTTAATTCGCAATATAGTCTGAGGAAGGCTTTAGTCAAGCTCTATAAATTAAAAATTATCCTTTAAATCTCTTAATTTTGAAAAGGTTTGTATATCTTTAGCTTTAAGAAATATGTTGCATTGTATTTCGTCGTCTAAAATAGTTGGTACAGTCGGCAGCCCATTTTCAAGTTTTTCTTTAATCTTAGTGACTATATTTTTAAGTTGTAAATTATTTGTGTCATAGGCTGCACAAAAATTTGAATTTTGAAGTGTATATTCATGTCCACAGTAAATTTCAGTATCTTTCGGAAGAGCTTTGATTTTTTTTAATGAATTAAACATTTGCTCATAAGTACCTTCAAAAATTTTGCCACAACCCAAAGAAAATAAAGTATCACCAGTAAAAATTTTTTTTTCTTTAAAAAAGTGAAAAGCAATATGTCCAGTTGTATGGCCTGGAATATGATAAATTTTTGCTTCAAAACTATCTTTTTTCCAAATTTCTAGATCATCAACAAAAGTATCAATTTCTGGAATACGATCTTTATCACCTCTAAATCCAATCACATTTACATCGTATTTTTTTTTTAACTCTTTATTACCACCTACGTGATCAAAATGATGATGGGTATTAAGAATATATTTTAGATTTATTTTATTACTTTCAATAACATCAATTATTGGTTTAGCTTCACTAGGATCTACAACACAAGCATTTAGATTAGTTTCATCAATTATTAAGTAACTATAATTGTCCTGTAAACACCTTATTATTTCAATTTTCATTTTATTTTTCAATTAAAAATACACCAAGTTCACAGAATAAATTTTTAATTGATAAATTTGATTTATTAATAGTTGATACATTTCTGTTCATGAGTGCAATTGATTTAAAAATTTTAAAATTTATTGTTTCAGAGAATTTAAAAAAATCTTTAATTGTACACATATGTATATTAGGAGTGTTATACCATTCATTGGGCAATGTTTTCGTGACAGGCATTGTTCCTTGAAATAATAAATTTAATCTGACTTTCCAATGGCCAAAATTTGGTATTGTTACTATGGCTTTATTTCCAACTCTTAAAAGTTCTTTAATAACTATTTCAGGATTTATAAAAGCTTGCAAAGTTTGCCCTAGTATTACGTAATCAAAAGATTTATCTGGAAATTGTTTTAAATCAAATTCAGCATCACCTTCAATAACAGTTAATCCTTTGGATATGCAAGTTTGAACTTTCTCTTTTGAAATTTCAATTCCTCTTATGTTTAAATTCTTATTTTTTTTTAAAAACTCCATTAAAGATCCATCATCACAACCAACATCTAAAACTCTGGTATTTTCTGTAATAATATCTGCAATTATTTTATACTCTAATTTCATAATTATTATTCATTATATGATTTATCTAAAAAATTTTTAAGAGTTTTCAAAAAATCAGGCACATCTAATAAAAAAGAATCATGACCCTTATCAGACTCTATCTCTACAAATCCTACATTTGCGCCAATTGCATTTAAAGCAATAACTATGTCCTTATTTTCTTGAGTTGGGTAAAGCCAATCTGAAGTGAAAGATATTACAAAAAATTTAGCTTTTGTATTTTTAAAAGCGCTAGAAAGATTTCCATTAAATTGCTTTGCTAAATCAAAGTAGTCCATTGCTCGTGTAATATAAAGGTAACTGTTTGCATCAAAACGGTCTACAAAGACAGAACCTTGATATCTCAAGTAACTTTCTATTTGAAAATCTGCATCAAATCCAAATTTAAGATCATCTCTTTCTTGAAGTTTCCTACCGAATTTCTCTTGAAGACCTTTTTTAGACAAATAAGTAATGTGAGCAGCCATCCTTGCAACTGCTAAACCCTTATCAGGAACTGTATTTTTTGATGAATACTTCCCATCTATCCAATTATGATCTGCTGTAATAGCTTGTCTACCAAGTTCATTGAAAGCAATATTTTGTGCTGAGTGACTAGACGTACAAGCTATGGGTACTGCTGTTTTTGTTTTTTCAGGAAAGTTACTAACAAATTGTAAAACTTGCATTCCTCCCATTGAACCTCCGACAACAGAAAAAAGTTTTTTAATCCCAAAATGATCTAATAAATTTACTTGAGCATTTACAATATCATTAATTGTAATTACTGGAAAGTCTGTACCATAAATCATTTTTGTTTTTTGATTAATATGACTTGGACCAAAAGAACCCATACAGCCACCTAATACATTTACACAAATAACAAAATATTTATTTGAATCAATAGATTTGTCAGAGCCTACCGCGTACGACCACCAACCTTCTTTTTTAGTTATTGGGTTTAAACCGGTGATGAATTGATCACCAGTTAACGCATGACAAACTAAAATCGCATTATCTTTTTTTTCATTCAGTGTACCATATGTTTCATATGCTAATGGGTAATCATTTATGGTTTGACCACAATCCAGTTTTAATGGCTTCTTAATTATAAGAGTTTTTATATGTTCTTTAATATTCATAGCAAAGGCCAAAATTTGAATTGAGAGAAAAAAAACTTTTTAGCGGTTTTTTTAAAGCGCTCGCAATTCAGGTAAATCAGCGCATAAATTTTGTACAAGAAGTTATTTAGTATGTCAATTTTAAAAATATTTAAACTAATACTATATGAAAAATTGTTATTTTATTTATAAAGAGACTTAGATTAAAAACATGACAACTATAAAATTTAAAAAACTTAATATTGAGGCTTACAAGCCTGGAAAATCAAATATTAGGAGATTTAAGAAAATTATAAAACTTTCAGCAAATGAGTCAGCTCTTGGAGTTAGCTCAAGAGTCAAAAAAGTTGTATCTAATAAAAACATAAATTTTTTTAGGTATCCTGATAGTAAATCAAAAGAATTACGAAAGCATATTTCTAAAAAATTTAGTTGTGATAAAGAAAAAATTATTTGTGGTGCTGGTTCAGATGAAGTTATTCAAATGTTATGTCAACTTTTTCTAAAACCAAATGATGAAGTAATTGTTCCACAATTTAGTTTTTTAATGTACAGGATATATTCAAAAATTGTTGGTGCAAAAGTTATTTTTGCAAAAGAAAAAAAATTTAAAATATCAATTTCAGAAATAATAAAAAAAGTTACAAAAAAAACTAAAATAGTTTTTTTAGCTAATCCAAATAATCCCACTGGAACATATTTAACTAAGCTTGAATTAATTGAGTTAAGAAAAAAATTAAGGAAAAATATTTTACTGGTTGTAGATGACGCTTATGCAGAATATATGAAAAATAATGACTATAAATCTGGTTTAGACTTATTTAAAAATAAACAAAATGTTTTTATCATAAGAACCTTTTCAAAAATTTATGGTTTATCATCTTTACGAATTGGATGGGGCCATGGATCAAAAAAAATTATCGATGCCCTTAATATTATCAAACCCCCGTTTAATGTTAATGAGGTCGCGCAAAAGGCAGCTGTAGAGTCCCTTAAGGATATTAAATTTGTATCTCGTTCAATTAAACATAACATTTTTTATGCAACAAAATTAAAAGATTTTTTAAATAACTATGATATTAGTTCAAACGAAGTTTCTGCTAATTTCTTATTATTGAACTTTGCGAAATGTAAATTTGGGGCCAAATACTTTTATGAAAAATTAAAAATGAAAGGAATTATTTTAAGATCAACTGAAAATGGTTATAAAATTAAAAATATGTTGCGATTGACTATTGGATCTAAAAAAGAAAATTTAAAATTTATGAAGGTAACAAAAAGTATATTTAGAAAATGAAAAATGCACTAATTATAGGCTGTGGGTTATTAGGCTCTTCTTTAGTAAGAAGAATTTCAAAAAAAAAAATAACAAAAAAAATATTTATTTATGAAAAATCAAAAACGAATATAACTAAAATTAAAAAATTGAAGTTACCTGGAACAATTGTAAAATCATTAAAAGTTGGTGTAATTAATTCAGATCTAATTATTTTTTGTACGCCAATGAGTGAATATAAAAGACTTATTTTAAAAATTAATAATTACATTTTACAAAATACATTGATTACCGATATTGGTTCTTCAAAGATTGAGTCTTCTAAAATTATTAAAAAATTTTTGAAGAAAGGTATTCATTGGATTCGAAGTCATCCTATAACCGGCTCAGAAGTAAGTGGGCCAGAGCATGGTAAAGAAAATATATTTGAAGATAAGTGGTGTGTTTTAATAAAAGATAAAAAAACTAATTTAAAACATTTGAAATTTTTAAAATCTTTTTGGAAAAAAGTAGGTTCCAAAACTGTCATTATGAATTCCGAAAAACATGACAAAATTTTTTCGATTACTAGTCATTTACCACATTTGATTGCTTATAATTTAGTTAAATCGGCACAGGATTTTGAAAAAATATCAAAATTTAATCTTATAAAATATAGCGCTGGAGGTTTAAGAGATTTTTCAAGAATAGCGGCCTCAAACGAGATAATGTGGAGGGATATTTTCTTTGATAATAAAGTTAATATTACAAAAGCTATAGATCTATTTATTAAAAACTTAAAGTCATTCAAAAAAGATATCGATAAAAAAAATAATAAATCAATTCTTAAAAAACTGTCACAAACTAAAAAAGTTAGAACTAAAATTATTAAACTCAAACAGGATATTGATAAGCCAAATTTTGGCCGTGATTAATAGTTTTTAATATTACTAATTTTTTTTACTGCTAACTTTGCAGTTTTTTTAATTAATTTTATTGCAAAATTAGTCGGCATAATTAATACTTTTTTTTTGGGGCCATAGGCATGAATAAATTTTAATCTATTTATACACATCCCTACATGACCTTTCCAAAAAATAATATCGCCTTTTGATAATTTTTTGTTTATCTTTTTTTTACAAAACTTTATTTGATCTTTGGTGTCTCTTGGAAAAAAAATTCTGTTGTAGTAAAAATATATTTGAATTAATGCTGAACAGTCAATACCTTTATAAGTTTTTCCTCCCCATAAATATTTACTACCCAAAAATAATTTAAGGATCTTTATAGAGTCATTTTCATAATGATCAATTTTTTTTGTATCATTTCTTTTAATCCACTTATTTCTTTCGAATTCAATATAGTTTTTATTTAAATTTTTAATGGAAACCCCTGAAGCAAAATAAAGGAAATTTTTAGTAGGTAAAAATTTATTATTTACTTTTTTAAAAATTGTTGATTTTAATTTATAAACTTTTTTTGAAGGTTTGAAATTAGTATTGAATCTCTTTTTTTTTATATAACCAATATAATTGTCAAAATTAGTTTTAATTTTGATCCAATTTTTTTTTTTAGATAAAATTTTAAATTTTTCTCCATATAAAATTTGAGAACTAACCTCTGAATTAGATGATGGTCTTAAATGAATATTTGTTACAGGTTGATTTAAAAAATTATTTTTCACTGATTTTAAGTTTTTTTCTCATTATCCATAGTAAAATTAAAGATGGTATAACCATCAATGCAGTAAGTATAAAAAATATCCCCCAATCGCCGTTTAGCCAGTCTACAAGAGCCCCAGAAGAAGATGCTAAAGTAGTTCGTCCAGCTGTTCCAATTGATGCAAGAAGTGCATACTGTGTTGCTGTATAAGCTCTATCAACTAATAATGAGATAAAAGCTACAAATGCAACTGTAGCAAACGCTGCGGCGATATCATCAAAAACCACTGCAATAGCAAATAATAATTCTGACTTATCGCTCCAAGCCAAAACACTAAAGAGAAGATTAGTACTAGCCATAATAATTCCAGCTAAAAACATTGCTTTTAAAACTCCAGATCTTATGACAAACAGTCCGCCTAAAAGAGTAAAAATAACTGTTGTGATCCATCCCAATGTTTTTGAATAAATAGCAATATCTGTTTTAGTAAATCCAATCTCTTTATAAAAGATTATAGACATACGTCCTAAAAAAGCCTCTCCTACTTTAAATAAAAAAACAAAACATAAGATACCTAATGCTATAGAAAATCCATTTTTTTTAAAAAAACTGATAATTGGTCCACCAACAGTACTCCCAATCCACGTTACAAAATCAGTAAATAAATTTTCATTTTTAAATTTATTTGAAATTAATTGATCAGACTCTTTTTGCTTTTTTTGTCTATCAGTGTGATCTGCTTCATCAATAAACATAAGTCCAATATTCATTGAAATAACTAGCATACCAAGAATTAAAAAAGTTAATTGCCAGTAGTTATCAAAACCTAAGTCTTGAAAATATTGGGCAGAAAATAGTGAAAAAACACCTCCTAGTTTATACCCTGTCCACCAACCAACAACAGCCATCGCAGCTCCGGCAGCCATTGATTTATCTTCATTGTGGCCTATTTGTTCAATTCTTAATGCATCTACCGTAATATCTTGTGTTGCAGATGCTATTGCGATAATTAAACCAATCGTAATCACGATAGCTAAGTTTTCACTGGGATTAATTACACTCCATAGGATAAGAGAAATTAAAATAAATAATTGCATTAAAATTATCCATCCTTTTCTATGACCAACTCTTTTGGTTAATAAGGGTATTTGTATTCGGTCAACTAGAGGTGCCCATAGATAATTAAATGCATAGACTCCGAAAATTAATCCAGCCCAACCAATAGTGGATCTACTTAATCCATCTTCCTTCAACCAAAGACTAAGACTACTACCAATTAAAACCCAAGGAAAACCTGAAATTGCACCCAACAATAAAATCTTCAACATTCTTTTATCAAAATAAATTGAAAATATTTCAGAAAAAGTTTTTTTTTTTATTTCTAACATTCTTAGTTTCTCCAGAAAGAGGGTAAAAATAAAACTAATATTGCGAATATTTCAAGCCGACCTAAAATCATACCAAAAGTGAGTATCCATTTTGAAATGTCTGGTAAAGATGAAAAATTTCCACTGGGCCCTATAATAGACCCTAATCCTGGTCCGACATTAGAAATAGAAGTTGCTGCTCCAGAAATTGCAGTAACAAAATCAAGACCAGTCAATGATAGAAGTGCAGTTATTAGAATAAAAATTACTAGATACATATAGATGAAAGAAATTATCGAGGAAACAAACTTATCATCTACTGGGGTCTTATCATATTTTAAAATAAAGATACCCTTTGGATAGATTATTTTTTTTAATTGATTTGATATAAAAGAATACAAAATTTGAAATCTAAATATTTTAATACCGCATGTTGTAGAGCCCGCACACCCACCTATAAACATTAACCCAAAAAATAATATTAAAGGAAATCCTCCGGAGCTATCAAATTGTGAATTTACATAACCCGTTCCAGTTAAGATGGAAATAACATTAAAAAAGATAGATCTTGAATTTAATTGACTGGAATTATCTATTATTGTGTATGCTGTTAAAATAATTATGCAAGCTAGTATAATTTTTAAAAAAGTTTTAATTTGTATATCTGAAAAAAATATTTTTTTATCTCCACTTAAAAATTTTATGTAGGCTATAAAAGGCAAACTTCCTAAAATTATAAAAATCATCGCTGAAATTTCTATTGATATACTATTAAAATATCCGATTGAATCATTGTAATTTGAAAAACCACCAGTTGCTATTGTAGTCATTGAATGTGTTAAACTATCAAAAACATTCATACCAAGAACTTGATAACTAATTGCACAAAGTATAGTTAATCCCAAATAAATATAAATTAATCTTAAGGCAATTTCTTTTGATTTAGGAAGAATTTTTTCAGAGGAGTCATTGTTTGAAATCTTAAATAATTGCATACCTCCCACGTTCATTATTGGCATTAGAGTAATAGCCATAACAATTATTCCTATCCCTCCTAACCACTGAAGTATGGCGCGCCACAACAAAATACTTTTTGGCATATTTTCTAAATTTGAAATAATTGTTGAGCCAGTGGTGGTAATTCCAGACATGCTTTCAAAAAAAGCGTTAGTAAAAGAAAAATTGATTTTTGAAAAAATAAATGGCAATGAACCAAAAATTGCAATGCTTAACCAAGATAGTGCAGTTAATAAAAATGCTTGTTGTAAACTCAATTTTTTATCATGATCCAGATTAGATAAAAAAAATAAAGTTCCAAACACAATAGCAACAAGCGAGGCCGCAAAAAACGATGAATCGACTTCATTAAAAATAAATTGAGCAATTATTGGTATTAGCATAAATACTCCAAGAATAATTTGAAGAATTCCAAGTGTAAAAAAAACCGTTTTATAATTAGACATTTTGAAAGAACATTATTTTATGGTAAATAAATTTCAACTCTATAAGAATTAGTTAAATCGCTAATTTAAGATTTTATTTGAA
>Ga0209631_10004927_pt1 | contig 14444 bp, 14 predicted proteins | sample COG_08_FD_184752 | JGI IMG/M metagenome (GOLD analysis project Ga0209631, IMG submission 184752) | Pelagic Microbial community sample from North Sea - COGITO 998_met_08 (SPAdes) (version 2) | ecosystem: Environmental > Aquatic > Marine > Neritic zone/Coastal water | place: Helgoland, sampling... | reverse complement strand
GGGATCCAACACGTGGCGAAGCGTATGAGCGCCTGCAGCGCGGACTTGCGGCTCATCGCGGACGGGTGATTGGACGCCGCGGACGCCAGGGTTTCTAGAAAGCATTCGCGAAGTCCGGCGTCGGCGACCAACACCGAGGCTAAATTATTAGCCGCGACGCCTGTGAACAAAACACGACGTCAGTCCAATTCCCCATAGCACTACGGACATAAAAATAAACTTACCGTGCGCGTGAGCGACGAAGAGCTTTTCCAAATCCCGGGCCTCCCTCGCCTCCTCGGTGTTACTACCCGCCTTGAGCGCAGCCGCATCGACGTTGACGTTGACTCCCCCACTGACACCTCCCCCTTGGCCCTGGTTACCACCACCGAACGCCGGGTTCACGCGGTGCGCGCCGTCCAGGTAGAGGCCGCACACGCCGTTGACTCCCCCGCCAGGCGCCGCGAACGGCGTCAACGCGACCGCGATTTGCGAACAAATCGCCGGCAATTGTTGCGCCATGAACGGCGCGAGCTGCTCCTTGAACGACGCCATGAGCTGGTTGATCAGCACGAGGCACTCGCGGAGTTCCACCGCGGACGCACCGTGTCGCATGTGTTCCACGAGCGGCGAGACGTACGGGAAAACCTGTTGACAAAACACGACGTCAGTTCAATTGTGCCCGTACGATACTTAAAAGAAACTTACCCGAGCGCCGGTAGTCGTCACCAGCCGCTGAAAATACGCAACCACGCGCTGACGCGTCAACCCGTCGCGCGGCCACAGCTGTACGCACCTCAACGCGGGGTCAAGCCCGGAGCCCAAGATCTCACCCACGCGCGGTGACGTCGTCGTGGCGATCCGGGAGGTGAATCCCTTGGCGACGTTACCCATGGCGACGACGGCGTGTTGCGCGGCTGTCGGGTCCTGATTTTGTACCTGTTAAACAAACACGCCGTCAATCGAATTGCCCATACACGCATTGAAAGAAACTCACCTGGCACGCCGTCTCCACCGCGGCTCTCAATTGGTTAAACACAGCCTCGAGGTACCGCACACGCACGTCGTCCGGCACGTCCTCGATGCCTAATAAGAGCCCGAACGCTTCGAATACGTAGAGCCGGTCGTCGTTGCCCGCGGTGGCCATCGCGCCGCCGGTGCCGCCTCCGGTGCCGCCTCCGGATGAGTTTCCGCACGCTCCGCTCGCGTCCGGACGCGCCGCGTCCATCAACACCGGTTCCAGCGCAGTCATGACGCTGGGCAGGACGCCGTGCGACAGTATCTGCCCCCGTAACGGTTTCACGAACCTGCAGAAGAGGTAACACACGCGTCGGCTAACCTCCGGGTTGGGGTGCCGCAAGCCCTGTTACCAAAGCACGACGTCATTCTAATTGCCCATACGTACGAGGATAAAAATGAACTCACCCGGGTGTCCATGAAAGCCGATAGCGCCGGCTGGAGCAACGCGGGCCGGCGCTCGATCGCGAGGTGGTACCGCACGCAAATCTCGAGCAACGCGGGCGCGACGAGCCTGTGCGTTGCGACCCGCGGCGAGTTCGAACCCACGACGTCCCAACGCGACAGAAGCATCTCTACCAACTCGCCCAGCGGCGATTCCTCGACCCCGGGCTTCACCGCGCCGTCGTGCGCGCCTTCTCCCACGAGGTGAAGCGCCGCCAACGCAGCCTCCACCGTCTGCCACCGCGCCATGCCGGTGGGCGCGAGCGCGGCGGCGAGCGCGTTGCGAACCGCGCCGAGCGCGAGCGCCGGCGCGAGCCTCGCGACGCCCCTAAACAAAACCGCCAGTTCCTGCCTGGACGCGATGGATTCACCCTCCAACTCCTTCGTGTACTTGTCATCCCCGTCGCTGAAATCAACACCAGAGACGGCTTCATCCGGGAAGGACGACCGCGCGATGACCGCGTCGAGTATCGCGCGAAGCGTACCTTCCGCGTTGGAAGCAGACGCGGGCGGCATGAGACGCGCGGCGTGAGAGTCTTTCAGCCGGTTCACGTACGCGGTTGCCAGCTGTACACAAAACACGTCATCATACTAATCGCACATACGTGAATTAAAAGAAAGAAACTTACCGGCATGGCCGCCATCACAGTTGATTCGCGCGGCGACCCGAGGAAGGCCACCGCGGCCGGCATGAGCTCATCGACCATCCGCGCGGATGCATCGCACGTGTCCTTGGGGGGCGGGGGGGCGTGCGGCTCGTTCGCCTCGGCGCCCGCCGCGGACGCAGCCTCCGCTCGAAGACACGAGAGCAGCTGTGAGAGATAAACAAAACACGACGTCAGTCCAATTGCCCATACAGAATCACCCAAATACACGTACCTCGTTACCGACTGCGGAGACCAACGCCGCCGCTCTCATCTCACCCTCCTCCAGCTCCGGGTCTTCCGGGTCTTCCGCGGATGCGATGGTGCGTGTACACGCCGCCTGCAGCGCCCTGCACGTGTTCACGAGGTCCAACCTGGCGATCAGCGCCACCTTGGCGCCGTGGTCCATGCCCTTGTGGCACACCGCCGTTAAGAATTCACTCGCTTTCAGCCGGGTCCCCGCTTGTGAAAAGTCGCAGCTCATCATCGAATGCACGGTTCGCATGAACGCGCCGTCGGTGAAGAGCGACACGTCGACCCACTCGGCGTACCGCCGCGCGGTGTCCGCGCCGGCGGCGACGATTTGGAAGCTCCGTCGTTCGATTCCGGTGGCCACGATGACCCTCAGCGCTTCCACGATCTTCGGCAATAAACCGGCGTCGGCTCGCATCGCATCCTTGACCCTGACGCTCGGCGGGACCTCGTTCGGTCCGTACGTGCCGTGCGTGTCCCCCGAGCTGATCACCTCGTCGTCGATGGCGTCCAGGACGCGAGTCAGCGCGTTCAGGCCGCCGTCGCCGGCGGACGACGCGAGCTCGAGTAAGTCGTGGAAAAATGAGGGCCATCGATGTGGGTACTCTCGCCCCACGAGCCGTGCGCACACCTGCGCGAGTTTGTTCTGGATGAAGAAAGGCACGGGCGGTGTGGTGGCCGGGCTGGTGGACTCGTGGACCCACGACGCGACGTGCGATCGGAGCGCGGCGGCGTCCTGTTCGGACAGCGACGCGTGATGGAGTTTAATCGCGTCGGCGAGTGTCTGGAGGCACCAGAAGCGAACTTCGGGGTAGGTCGTGGATTGGTACCGCGGCACGCACTGCTTCCATCCGTCGGGTGATGCCTGTGTGGATTGGGGTTGAATCAGGGGTTGGGTGGTGAGGAGGAGACGACGGTATGATCCGACGCGACGCGGCGACGACAAAAAGCGAGTGCCCTAACAAACAACAACGCGACGGCGGAGTGCGAGTGAGGCGCCCGGGTCGCACCTGCAGGTCCCGGAGGTAGCCCAGCGCCCGCTCGCGCAGGTCAGCCGGCACGTCGCCGGATTGGTCGAAGGCGTAGATGATCGCCTTCTCGGTGTCGTCGGCCATGGTGGCGCCCCGAACGTGGCCACGCGCCCCCACCGACTGATGAGATTCCCATCAGGAAAGGGGTTTCGGCAGACTGCTCAGTCGCCCGACGGCGGTTCCGAGGGCAAGTCTCGCCACCGCTCCTCCTTCCCGCCATAACCGTTCTCGCGGGCAACGCGTGACGGGTATCGCGCAGCCGCGATGTCCGCCGTCGCGAGCGTGCTTCCAGTCGCGGCACAGCTGTGTCGGCACCCTCGGCACCCCGCGCCCCGCACGCGCGCGTTCCCCGCGGCGCCGGCGCGTCGTGTCGTGCCATCACGCGACAAATATCTAACGCCGAAACGACGCAAGTCGGGGGCGCCGAGGGGCGCCGTCCCCACGGCGACGTCTCGACCCGGCGACGGCCGGTCCTCCACGCGTCGCTCGACATCCTCCTCTCTCGGCGCGCCGATGACGCCGCCGCCGTCACCGACGACCGACGCGACGCTCGCGACGCGCGTCTTCACCATCTTCAGACGCGCGCTCGCATCCCTCGCGATGCTCCTCGCGTTCACCCTCGGTTCGTTCGTATCCCCGGGGATGGCGCGAGACGGCACCCCGCACCACGCAAGTCGGCACCCCATCTACTACCCCACCGGTATCCCCACCGCATCCGCCACCACCGCGGCCATCATCGGCCGAACCCAGATGGTGGACTACACCGCCGGTCTCGCAAACATGAATGTACCAACGGGCGACGTCGGCAGCATGGGAGGCTTGACGCCGGATAACTGGGGTCTGCCGTACAAGGGTAGCAACCCGGCGATGGCGCTGTTCATGGCGTCCGCGGGTGTGACGTTGCGCATGGTGGTCAACGTGGCGGTCATATACTGCATTTACACCTATTGGTTCAACGACGGCGAAGATGATTGATGAGATTCCCATCGCCAAATCCAAATCCAAATGCAAACGGCGTCTCAGAAAGGGCGTCTCACCACTCACGTGTACATGTACGTTTTTATCGGTTTGTATCAGTTTAATTTGTCTTCGTCGATGTCGGAGGGGATGTCGACGGGGGCGGTGCCGCGTCTGGGGAGACGATGGGACGCGCGCATTGACCACCGCGAGGTGGTGGTTGTGTAACAATACGCATTCATTCATTTAGCAGCATAGCGTTTTCAGTGTAAGTCCAAATTGAAATAAGAATTTGTTTTTATTTGGCAATTGGAATTTCTCCTACAGCGCATTCGGTCAGGCTCGATCGGATTTAATCGGCCCTCCTCACGGCCGCTCACCGCCCCTCATTTCGTGAATCCATCGGCGCCGCGCTGAACGCCAACCTGACGCCGGTTCGAGGCGCGTGAGATCATCGCGACTCGAGCGGCGTCCGTCCGCACGGCAGCCCAAAGGTGCGTGTGACATCCCGATACTCCCCGCTGATACCCCCCGTGCGATCACGCGCACGAGCGCGCGTCGTATTGGGCGCCGCGCACGCGTGATCCCGACGGCGCGTGCGTCTCCGGCACGGTCGGTTCGTGGCTCGTGTCGAGTCCGGCCGTTCCCCCGCGCGGAAACCTCCGCCAATGCGCGCCGTGACGCGTCGATTCGCGCGATCGTCGCGACCCCGCGGGCGTGCTCAGCCACGCGCGGGGGCGTTCAGCGCGTCTCGGGCGCGTCGCCGTGACACACCGCGCCCCGGTCGCGCGTCGGCCCGCGGGCGGGATCGCCGAATCTTCGCATTTTTCTCGCCAAGCTGGCCGTCTGCGAGAGTCATCCCCGCCATCTCTGACCCGTCCCAACGCCCCCCTCCCAACCCGCAGGTCGCAGCCATGACCGAGGTGAACACCACCAGCAGCTCGCCCCTCGTGGGCGCCATGGGCAAGATCAAGGAGTCCGCCATGCACATCTTCGGGCAGGTGCGATACCCATGACCCACCTCGAACAATCGAAGCGCTCCCCGCGGCGTCGTATCCGTTGGCCAAATCATTCCCATGAATTTCTTCATCCCACCACCCGACTAACCCCGGCTTCCATCACCCCATCCCCCACCACTCACTACTATCCCCCAGAGGAAACCCATGACCGAGATCCTCGACAGGACCGCGTACCAACGCCCCGGCTCCTTCTCCGAAGCCACCGGACGCATGTCCAAGAACATGAACTACTTCAAGATCAACTACGTACTATTCACCGCCGCCGTGCTCGCCGCGTTTATCCTCTACAACCCCACATCGCTTATCATCCTCTCGATCGTGGGCGCCGCGTGGACGTACGTGTACCTGGTACGTACCGAGCCGTTGAAGATCGGCGAACGGCCGGTCTCCGAGCGTGAGAAGCTCCTCGGGATGAGCGGCGCCAGCTTACTCGCGGTTTTTTTCATGTCTTCGGCGGGGAGCGTGATCTTCCAGGCGTTTGGCGTCGCGCTGCTGTGCATCGGCGCGCACTCCGCCGCGAGGGTGCCGGACGACCTGTTCATCGATGACGCCGGAAGCGAGGGCGGGTTCTTCTCGTTCATGCAGCCCCCGCGGCCGGGCATCACCGGCTCGGTCGCTTGATTTGATGAATTGATTCGGAGCGGCGGAGGGTGAATACGCGTACGGAGGATCGAACGGAGGGTCCGATTCGGGGCGGAATAATATATGAGACGCGCGCGCTGTATGGTAGGGCGGCGGTCTTGGAGGAGGTGAAAACGTTGGATGCTAGGGGCGCGCGACGGGCGTCGTCGCGCCGGACACACACCACACAGTAGGATGCCATCGTCGTCGGCGTCGTTGCAATGTGTAAAAAACAAAGACTCGACGATGTGAAAAAGGACCTCTCTCCCTCCCGTTACAACGCTACGATATATATGTATCGGTCTCATCCCCCCGAATCGCTTCCTTCCCCCGCGTGCGTGCTAACGCATCGATGTAGTGACGCGTCTCACGCGCCTCGCATGAAGTCCAGCGCCTGCGTCCCCGAGAGCAGAAACTGCGCGGAGAGAAACACGAGGGATATGATGTTCATCCAGTAGTCCACCCGGAGCACGAAGGTCTGCGCGACGATGTAGTAGACGTGCATGAAGAGTATGAACCCGGCGAGTAGCATGGACGCCCACAGCGGCCCCGCCCGCACGCTCTTGTTACCTTGCGACCCTAAGAACAGCCTCGGGGGCTCTATCAGCAGGTACATGAACAAATACGTAAACTCCATCTCGTAGGCGTTCGAAGGGTAAGGGAGGTTGTACCCTTTGTAGCAGAACACCATGAAGGAGATGAGCCAGAAGACCACATCCCAGAGCTTTCCAAAGTAGAGGAACACCTCGAGCGCCAGCGATGGGGCTGCGACGGGAAGGACGGGACGGATGGGGCGGGTCAGCCGCGGGAATCATTCATTCATTCTTCTCGAGTAAGCATCGACCCGACCGTCAACAAACGAACGCGCGTGGGTACGGGACGATGACGGACGGAGGGCGACGAGGGGTGCGCGTGGATGGTTCACTGGGGAAGTCAACGCACCGGCCATGGTTCCTGAATCACCCGGCGTTGGCGGCCTCGCTTCGGACGCGCGTCGCCGTGACTGACGACGGGCTCGAAACATTTCAAGTCGACGACGACTATTTCAAACGGCTCCGGGAAAAAACTTCCATCGGTCATGACTGCGATGCATACGTTTCAAACCACAATTACGTATTTCGGAATATTTTATAACCAATTACCCCCATGCTATGCGAAACTCGAAATAGTGCCGAGGTCTTCAAGTCTCCCGAGACTTCCGTCAATCGGCGGCGGCGGTGCCGTTCAAAGACCACCCGCGCGCTGAGGTCTCACGCCCCACCGAGACACCCGCGACCACACATCGCGTTCCTTCGTACCTCACGGACACACCGCTAACGCCTCTCCACGATGGCGCGCGCGGAGAAGGGCGCCGGCAAGGGCTCCGCGACCAAGCGCAAGGAGCGGCGGCAGGCAAAGTTCAACCCCGGGCCCGGACCTCAGTCCGTCAAGCCCATCGGCGGCGCGGACGCCGCAGGGTTCGACGACGCCAACGTCGAGGCCAAGAAGAAGGCGAAATCTCCCGGGAAGCTGAGCAAGAAGCGCAAGGCGGAAGGGGCATCCAACGACGTGGGCGACGCGCCCGCCGCCGCCGCCATCAAATCTAAGAAATCTAAAAAGCTCATCGGCTCCGACGCCAAGAAGCCGGTGTCCAAGAAGCACGACACCGCCCCAGCGTGGACCAACCAGACCCGGCGGGAACAAAAAGACTGGGCCAACGAACAAAAGGCGCTGCAAAAGCCAAACTTCACCCTCATCCAGGACATCACCGCGCTGTGGGAACGGCTTCGCGTGAAGAAGATCTCAGCCGAAGACAAGCGCAAGCTCGTCGCCGCCATCTTCAAGGCGAGCAAAGGCAAGTGCGCCATCCTCGCCAACAACCACAAGGCGTCGCGCGTCGTGCAGGCGCTGCTCAAGTACGGCACCGAGGACGAGAAGGCGTCGGTGTACGCGGAGTGCGCCCCGCATCTCGCCGCGCTCGCCAAGTCTCTATACGGACATTTCATAGTTCAGAAATTGGTGGACGCGACGCCGAAAGAGAAGCTTCCGGAGCTCTTAGCGAACGTCAAAGGACGCGTCCGGGTGCTGGCGAAGCACCCGGTGGGCTCGCAGGTGCTGGAGGCGCTGTACTGGCCGGCGCCCAACGCGTGCAAGCGTGACATGGAGTGTGAATTCTACGGGTCTGAATTCGCGATGTTCGGCGCCGCCGGTCTCGCGCAGGGCAAGGCAGCGAGCTCCTTACGCGAGGCGATGCTCGCCAAGCCCATCGCCCAGCGCCAGGGTATGCTCCGCGAGATGAACAAGACGCTCTTGCCCATCCTCGAGAAGGGTCTCGTCTCCCCGTCGCTGATACATAAAGTGCTCTGCGAGTATCTTCAAGCGGGTGGGCCCGGTACCAGGTACGAAGCCGCTCATTCCATCGCGGGCCCCGCGTTGCTCCGCATGATCCACACCAGGGAAGGTGCACACGCGGTGAACATGATGATGTCGCACGCGGGCGCCAAGCAGCGCAAGATGGTGCTCAAGGCGCTCAAAGGCAACGTCGCTCGCATCGTCCGCGACGAGCACGGGAGCGCGGCGGTGATGTGCATGCTCGACTGCGTCGACGACACCACGCAGCTGGGCAAGGTGATCGTCAACGAGCTCAAGGCTGAAGGTCTGGCGGACCTGGCGGAGGATGGCGCCGCGCGCAGGGTGCTACTCCACCTTCTCCGCCCACGGAGCAGGCGATACACCCACCCGCACGTGCTGGCGACTATACCGGACCAAGACGAGGTTGTCAAGTCGGTGGCGGACGCGAAGGCGTCGCTGACCGCGCAGGGACACGCCGTCGGCGGCGAGGACGACGAGGATGCCGACGAGGGTGCCGAGGAGGGTGCCGAGGGTGCCGACGTGGACATGGACGACGAGATGGACGACGACGACATCATGGACGACGAATTCGACGACGAAGACGAAGACGAGGTTGACGATACAAAGGGGAACAAAAAGAAGGCCAACGGCATGACCAAGTTCAAGTCGAAAGCCGCCGAGGCTGCCGCCGCGGTGGACGACTCCGACGACGAGGACGGCGTCGCCGGGGGAACGAATGCCGGTACATCCGATTCGATCGACTTTGGCATTGCCAAAAAGCCAAACGACGCGAGAAGAACGGAGATTTTCGGTCAGCAAGGGAAGCTCGGCGCCGCGCTCGTGAACGCGTGCGAGCCCAACGCGGCGGCGATGCTTCGAAGCGTCGCGGGGTGCGACGTCCTCGTGGAGACGTGCGCGGGCGGCGCCGGGAACGTGCTCACCAAGGCGGTGGGCGTTGAGAGGCTTGGTGAACTCCACGCCGCGGTTGCTGAAGCTGTCCGCAAATCCGTCGCGGGGGAAGAGGACGACGAGGCTGATGAAAACGAAACGGACGGCGGTAAGCCACGCGAGCCGCTCCACACCGGCTTCTTCTCCTCCCGCGCGCTCCGTCGCATGGTCCTCGACATCCCGGGCGATGAACCGCACGGATCCGAGACGGCGCCGTCGTTTGCGGCGGCGCTGTGGACGGGTGCCATCGCCGATCACCTCGAGGAGTGGGTCGGGGGGCACGGCGCCAAGGTGGTCGCGGCGGTGGTCAAGGCTGGCGACGCCGCCACCGTGCGGGCCGCCACCGCCGCGCTGACGAAGGTGATCGAGGGTAAGTCGGTGGAGGAGTGGACCGCGGGGTTCTTCCGCGCGAGGGATGGGGACGCGGGTGCGAAGAAGGGCGGGGTGAACGGCAAGTCGAAGAAAAAAACTGAGCCAGTCGCCGCGCCGAAGACGCCGGCCAAGACGCCCGCCAAGACCCCGGGCAAGAAGACGGGGTCCAAGAAGGAGACGAAGGAGGAGGCGCCGCCATCTTCGGAGGGGTCCATGAAGAAGAAGAAGTTCTCGCCCAGGCAGACGCGTGGGCAGAGGGCGGCAAAGGCGGGCAAGTGAAGTACAAAGTTTTTAATACACGCTACTACGCTACTACGAGTACTTGGCTAGAACGTGCCCGTGAACATCACGCACTGCGCGAGCGACCACAGGCCGTAGTTGCCCACCGCGAAGCAGCTCGTGGGCCACAGCGGCGCCGGACGGTATATCGTGTTCGGGAATCCCCCGATCCCGGCGTTCAGCACGTTGCCGACGTTGTTGAACTGAACCAAGCGGCGGCGACGTTCCCCAGGCGAGACGTGGTCGCCCCTCCGCGCATCATCGCGCTCGCCGCGGCGCCTGAGCGACAGCTCGAGGAGCGCGATGATGACGACGAGGAGGACGAGCGTGCAGACGCGCGCCGCGCGAACGCGCGCGCGCATCCCGCCGGCGATCGCGCGCATCGCAGCGAGCGTTACCGAGGCTCCCACGGACGGGTCAAATCACTTTAGCAGTTTAGGAGCGTTTGTCAGTCCGAGGATAGACGTCACTTCACGACACGACACGACACGGCACCACGCGCTATGATACAGGTGGACAACAACGAGCCGCTGATCAGCCGCAGCGCCGCCGCGCGCCTGCGCACCAACGCCGTCAGACCCAAGCTCCGGCTCTTCTGCCTCGCGCAGGCTGGATGCGACGCGGGGTGCTTCCACCCGTGGCAGGACCGCCTCCTCCCGCACGACGTAGAGGTCCTGCCCATCGAGCTCCCGGGCCGGGGCCAGAGATTCAAGGAAGACGCCGGCGACCTCAGCTCCATCCGCGCCCTCGTGCAGCGCGAGATCCTCCCGAAGATATCAAAGCTCCTCCCGCGTGAAGACCACCACGAGCTCCCGAGCAGGCGCGGCACGCAAACGTTCGAAGAACACCACGAGTGGGCAAGTTTATTTTTTTATATTCGTATGGGCAATCAAACTGACGTCGTGTTTTGTTTACAGACTAACCCGCCTTACGCGATATTCGGCCACAGCATGGGCGCGCTCGTCGCGTACGAGATGTGCGTCCAGATCGAAGCTCGAAGCAGGTCCGACGACTGGGCCTGGGCCAAGCCGCAGGCGCTGTACGTGTCGGGGATGCGCGCGCCGTCGCTCTGCGGCCCGGCTCACGACCCAGACCAAAAGAATCCGACGCTGTCCGAACTCGACGGCTCCGACTTCTGGGCCGCGTTTGAACGTAGGTACGGCGCGAACCCAGACCTCAACAAGAACACCGAGATCAAGGATAGGATCCTTCCCAAACTCAAAAGAGACTTTGCCATGATGGAGACCTACGACGCGTCAGGGTTCGCCGAGTACAAGCTGAACACGCGGTGGGTTGTTTTTTTTTCCGTATTGGCAATTGGACTGACGTGTTTTTTAACTCAAGGACTTGCGTTATTCGCGCCGCCGGCGACGATCGGACGCCCAAGGCGCTCACCGACGCGTGGCACGAGCACGTGGCGCCCGGCCACGTCGTGCAGACCCCGGTGTTCAAAGGCGTGTCCCCTACGAACGAGGCGAGCGGTACGTACTGGGGCACGCCGCATCGTATCGTGTTGGACTACCCCGACGAGATTTTGGCTTTTCTGAAGAAGGATCTGCCGTCTCTGTTCAAGATCGCGTTGCTCCCGTCCGAGAGCGACGACCCGCGGGTGAACGACAAGGAGATGCTCAAGGAACTCGAGATGATGTACGGCGACTTCACGGCGTGGGACCTGGATTACCCGCCGCCCGACGTCGGAGTTCCCTAGCTAGCTAGCTAGTACCCGGAGCTCGATGAATAATTGAATAACTCTTAAATATAACGACAAATGAACGGATCGGTCACTCTATTCCGGCTACTAGCTAGCGAACACCACTTGGCTAGCGCGTGACTTCGTATATGTAGCACGGGTACCCCTCCGGCGCCCACGTCTGTCCCACCCGCGTCGCATGTTTAAGCGTGAGCCACTTCGGACGGAGACCGAACTTTCGGTCCAGCGGCTCGATGGTCACGATTTGTTTCAAGTTCACCTGTGAAGAAAACACGCCGTCATACTAATTGCCCATACGGAAATAAAAATAAACTCACCGCCCTCTCCTCGAGCACCGCGAGCGCCTGGGAGACAAAGTCGGTGTCCCAGCAGCAGCAGCACAGGTACACCGCGGTGGCCTCTCGGTACCCGCCCTCTAGTAGGTTACCGCAGACGAGGTCCAACGGCCGTGAATCGTCCAGCTGTCCATTCTGTTCCAGCCTGTCCTTCGCCATTTGCGCCAGGCCGCTTCGCTCGGCGCTGAGCTCGACGCCGACGGCGCGCCGCACTCCCCACTGCAGGTGCGCCTGGATCGTGGCGCGGCCGAGCCCGCTGCCGAGGTCGTAGAACACGTCCGTCGGGCCGAGTCCGAGTAACTCGCCGAGCCGCGTGCACCCCTCGTACGTGAGTTCACCGTACGTCAGGGCGAAGTCGGATTGCGTCGGAGACATGGCTTTCGCCTGCGCGATGTCCTCGGGGGAGAGCGCGGGGGTGAAGTCGCCGGACATGCATCGCTGGCGGCTGTCTGCGTCGAACGCGGGCTCGATGATGGCGCGCGCGGTGTCCGCGTCCATGGCGAGCCTCACGGGCGGGTCCGCCAGCTGGACCGCCGATGCTCGGCACCGCATTGTCATCGCGCGCGAGGAGACCCCGAGGTCGCGTCGGGGCGCGTGGGCGCGTGAGACGCGGGGCGCGGCCGCGATGACGGAGACCGCGAGAGCTGACATGACGGGTGAGGTCACGTTCGGCGGGGCGGAGCCGCGCCGGAGGGATTCGCGCCCCCGAGGAGTGGAGCGCAGCGCGCCACCTTATCGGTTCCGGGAAAGTCACGGAGATTCTTGGCGCCAGCTCAGCTCGAGGGCAATCCCATTGTTTCCTCGGGGGCTGCCCACAGTCCGAGGCGGCTCCCGGGTGTCGACAAACATATGGCGTCGGGCGCGGGCGAGGACCACGTATCGTGGCCCGGCGTCGCGTGCATCGCCACCGCCGCCGTCTTCGGCTACAGCTCTCGAGCGTTCAAACGGTGCGCGCCCCCAACCCACGCGACGGCAACGACGACCCTCGGTTCTGCCCGAATGGAAGGAACGCGGTCGGCGGTTCCGTCACTGACCCGCCCATCCCACCGTACCTTCCGTCGATTCACAGCGAGGGCGAGCGGCTCAGGAATATCCCCCAGTACACCGACTTCCGCGCGCTCGACCGCGACCTCCGCGACGCCGCATCCAAGGCGACCACGCGCATCACCCAATCCCACAAGTCGTCAAAAAACGAGCAGCGCGAGACTTCGGGCCGTGATGGCGATGCCGCCGCCCCAGACTCGGACGACGTTCCGTTCGGCATGCTCGTCGCCATCACCGGCGCCGCGCGCTCCGACACCCTCGTCGACTGCGTTCACACCAAAAGACCGGGCGGGACCACCCCGGAGCGCGCCATCTACGTCGACGCGGTGACAGACCAGTACCTCGCCAGACAAGCCATCCGCACTGGGGAATGGATCCGAGACTGCGTCACCGTCGCGTCCGTGGCAGGTGAGGCGCCCACGTGGCGGCTGGAGGACACCGCGGGTACGTCCGTCAACATGCACAGGGCATCCGCGATCGCGCAGGCTTCCGACGCGGCGCGATGCGGCGACTGGCGGCTTTCATTAGTACACGACAGATTCGAATCCGTCGGCGGCGACGGAGGCGGAACGCCGCTGCACTCGCGCATCATAGCCAACGCGCTGGACATGAACATGGGCCTGAACGTCCTAGGGCTGCGGCACAGGGAACGGATACTGGCGCCGGGGACGGAGCTCACGGCGGTGGGCGAGGTTTACCTAGCGCCGAACAACGGGCCCGTGGGATTGGACGGATCGGACGGAGCTGGCGAGCTCCGACTCCGACGACCACGACGACGTGACAAAGGACACAAAGGACGTGACAAAGGCAATGAAAGCGATGAAGACAAGGGCGCCGTGGTGCCCATGGACCCGGCGGTGTTCACGGTGACGCAGAAACCTTTCAGCGAATACGTCGACGGCTTCGGCGCGTGGGGCAAAGTAAACGGTGAGTTTCTTTTAATTACCGTATGGGCAAATAGATTGACGTCTTGTTTTGTTCACAGCGGGCGCGGGTCTTTGTTTCGCCGTCGTGGGTGTCTTGCTGTGCGTGAGGAAGGTGACTGCGGTGCGGCTGATGCGGTGGAGGGAGGCGCGGTTTCTGAGGCGGATGAAGGAGGCGGAGGAGGCGCGCGTATTGAGGGGTGACGGCGGCGGGGTTGAAGGCGGGGTTGAAGGTGGAGAGGGATTGAAGCTGGAGCCGGGGGAGACTTGCGTGATCTGCATGCAGGCTCGTAGTGCGGTGGTGTACAAGGAGTGCGGGCATCTGGTGTGCTGCGCGGTGTGCGCGGGGCGGATCGATAGGTGCCCGATATGTCGGCGGCGGTCGGCGCACATGAAGGTGTACCGGGCCGGGCTGTGATCTTAGACTACGAGAATCAGTTGGATTTTGTTGATGAATTTTCCCATTTTACAACAAGCTCGTCTCACCGTCCGAGAGGCGCACACCATGCTGGCGAGCGCGCTACGTCGGCGGGTGCT
>Ga0209631_10004926_pt1 | contig 14446 bp, 10 predicted proteins | sample COG_08_FD_184752 | JGI IMG/M metagenome (GOLD analysis project Ga0209631, IMG submission 184752) | Pelagic Microbial community sample from North Sea - COGITO 998_met_08 (SPAdes) (version 2) | ecosystem: Environmental > Aquatic > Marine > Neritic zone/Coastal water | place: Helgoland, sampling... | reverse complement strand
CATTGAACAACGTCCAGCTCCCGCCAAGCCTGCTTAACAGCCGCAGCTTCATCGCCACTGACCCCCTCGATGGTGGTGACTGAAGCTTCCCCTACATCTCCAACTGCCACTTGGCAGGATCGGACGGCGGCTCCGTCGAGTTGCACGGTGCAAGCACCGCAATGCGCAATCCCGCAACCATATTTGGTACCTGTCAATCTTAATTCGTCGCGGATCACCCATAAAAGCGGGGTATCTGGATCAGAATTAACACTATGGGGTTTACCATTAATGTTCAGTGATATTGCCAAGCTTTATCCTCCATATTCGTGTGCGAATGTCTTTAGTTATTTGCTGGGGTCTCCAGAGGCCCAAGCCACGCCATCGCCGCGATTCATCGTTGCCATCTGCGCCATGTCAGCGTCGTCGATGGAAAAGGAGAAGATGTCGAAGTTTTGGCGCATCCGGTCCTGACTCACGCTTTTGGGCAATACAGCATAGCCATTCTGTACTCCCCAACGCAGCAGCAGTTGAGCTTCTGAAACTTCATACTTCTCGGCAATTTCTTTGAAGGCTGTACCGTCTGACTTCATCTCATCGGTCTTGGCACTATCCTGACCTGGCTCGGTGCGCCACGTGGAAAGCGGGACCAGGCTGCTATAGGCAATCGGCGCGATATCGTACTTCGCCATGTATGCCAACAGGCTCGGTTTCTGAGACCAAGGATGTAACTCGATCTGATTTGCATCGGGCATCGGTAACCCGGCTGTGGCAATCTCGGCCAAATGGCTTTCGTTGAAGTTGCTGACTCCAACTGCACGTGCTCTGCCGCTGGCTTGCAAGTCCAACAGCGCATGCCACTGCTCAAGGCGTTTGTCGCCACCAAAAGGCGCATGGATTAGATAAAGGTCCACGTAATCCAAACCCAATCGCGATAGGCTGGCATCGCATTCTGCGAGCGTTTGCGCTCCAGTTTTGGATGCGTCGCCCCAGGCCGGATTACCGGGCCACAGCTTGGCTGTAACGAACAGATCAGCGCGTGAAAGCCCTTCAGCTTCAAGTCCTTTCCTGATCCCCGCACCGACGGTGTCTTCGTTGCGATATGCAGAGGCGGTGTCGATGTGCCGATACCCTGATGCAATCGCAGATCGGATGGCATCTTCTGCCACGTCATTTGAGATCAGGTAGGTGCCAAAGCCAACGGCAGGGATAGTAGTTTCCGTATTCAGTGCGAACATGGTTTGCGATGCAGACATGCGATGCTCCGTCCAAGTGAATTGTTGGTCCAAAATTAGCGGCAGAGCGTTGATGTGTCCTGCCAGATCCTCCATCTGTTTTGCCAATTTCTCCAAATTCTGGTATCAGAGCGTGATTTTGGTTTGCCGCATTGGTAAAACCTGAAGAGGAGACGCTGATGTCACTAGACAAACTAAAAAAACTAGCAATGGAGCTTGCGGACATAGAAGCTGGGGCTTCTGATGTAATTTTGCCGTCAGCGCATATATTTCAACGCACGGAAGTCACTGTTTTTGAAGCTGTTGTCTATAACCCAGTAATTTGTCTAATCCTACAGGGGCGAAAAGAAATGAATGTTGGATATCAGTTCGTCGAGCTAGGCGAAGGCGACGTGCTTTTGGTCAGTCATGACTTACCAGTAGCCTCGAAGATCACCCAAGCCAGCACGGAATGTCCTTACCAGGCGCTCATATTCTCATTGGATTTAAGTATTCTACGGGGCTTGTATGAACAAGTTGGTGAATCTGTATCCCATAAGAATCACGCGACATCTTTGTCTGCCAGCAAAGCTGATCCTGCTTGGACTGAGCCGATGGTTCGCTACCTTGAGTTAATGAATAAACCTATAGACGCGCGAGTCCTTGGTCCGATGATCTTGAAGGAAATCCATTATCGCCTCCTCTTATCACCCATCGGTGGCATGTTGCGAAATCTCCTTTCGGTGGACAGCCATGCCAGTCGTATTGCCAAATCCATTCAGTGGATCAGGGCAAAATTTCGGGAACCTTTGGTTGTTGGTGCATTGGCGCAAGTCGCCGGAATGAGCCAATCTTCTTTTCACGAGCACTTCAAATCCGTTACGGGCACGACGCCTCTTCAGTATCAGAAAGACTTACGGATGATTGAAGCGCGCACTCTTTTAGAGCGAGGTGTCCCTTCAGTATCTTCTGCTGGTTTTGAGGTCGGTTATGAGAGTGTGACGCAGTTTAGCCGCGATTATTCCCGAAAATTTGGGTGCTCGCCCAAGCACCATCATGCCCGAGCGTCCTAGGCCAACAAACACAACCGGCAAAGCGATAACTCAATCTCGAGACGTGAACGGCAACTTCGTCCGCATAGTAGACATTTGAGATTGCCGCAGCGAATGACTGCTTGGAGCCCAAAGTTCCTAATGCTGCAAGGCCACGGAATGGCCACGATCTGTGTAGAGCGGGCTTTTCCGTAGCCGAATTCAGATCTGATTCAAATTTGATTGTCTCGCTGAATCGTCAAAGGGATTGCCGGTGAAGACATTCGGCAAAACTATCGCTCAAATTTCCTTCCGGATAGCGAGGCAGCTGACCCGATATGGCTCACAATACCGACAAGTCTACCAATGTGTGTTTTTGATTAGGAGAAATCCAAAGAGCAAAGACTCTGTTCATTCACTAGGGTTAAGACACAGTGTTTAAGCCTGCAATCCAGCCCCTCAAACACGCAAAAAAGTGTGTGTTTGGTGTGTTTTTGAAATATACACGCATAGCGTTAGTGTCGAAAAAATAAGTTATTGATATTAATTTGAAAAGTGGTGCCCGGGGGCGGATTTGAACCACCGACACGAGGATTTTCAGTAGCGATGGTATTAGATTATTATTTAATTACAACAATTTATAAAGTAGTAAACATAGTGTGCATAAAAGTGTGTTTTGACTGGAGAAACCACTGTGTCTTGAACCAATTGCGAAAACATGAATCTTTAATGCTTTACTCTTAAACAAATATAACCAGCCCATAACACAGACCGAATGGTTGACTCTGCCTACTGAAAGTAGAGCCTATTTGTGTAAGCCATCCACCATAAATGACGTTTGTCATAAAACAAAACAAAGCACATAACTGCCAGTGATTTGTGGGATCAACATGCTATCCTTTTTCTGAAAAATCTAGTTCATGGACTGGTTCGTCGCCTATTTCTGCCATTTTTGCTGTAAGTTTACTCAACATCTCTGCTTTAATTTTGAAATAGGCCGGGTCATCAGCAACATTGAAAAGTTCAAGCGGGTCTTTTTCGCAATCAAACAATTCCCATTCTTTATCCTGCCCACCAATGTTCGTACCAGGCAGATCAAAGCCGTCATTGTACCAATAAATAATTTTGTAGCGCTGATCACGAATTCCGTAATGAGAATAAGCGTTGTGATCAGGATCACGATGCATCCAATATCGGTGATACGCGATCTGAGGCCAATTTTTGGACTGATCCCCTTCTAGTACTGCGCGAGCTGATTGCCCTTGCATATAGCTGGGGATAGGCAATCTAGCATAATCCAGAAAGGTTGGGGCAAAATCGACATTACACATCATATCGTTGCACACGGTTCCTGCAGGAATATTCTCAGGGTAGCGCATAAGAAACGGCATCTGAAATGACTCTTCATACATGAACCGTTTATCAAACCATCCGTGTTCGCCTAGAAAAAACCCTTGATCCGAAGTGTAGATAACAATTGTATTGTCTGCCTGCCCGGTTTCATCCAACCAATCTAGCAGTCGCCCGACACTTTCATCAATTGAGTGTATGGTGCGCAAATAACGTTTTAGATAGCGCTGATATTTAAAATAACTCAATTCATCTCGCGTCTGAAAGGTAAAAACCTCGCCAGTATCGCGATCTATGAGGCGCAGTTTTCCAACATCTTCAGGGTTTGGAATGCACCTATCAATTGACCCCGGTTTTGTACGCTCTCCGACCTCTGCGCCGCCTTCGGGTTGAACCAACCCCAAATCGGTATATTTCAAATCTTCTTTAATACGCATGCGCGCCTCAGTGGCCGCCCTAGCACGATTTTTATAATCATCGTCAAACGTTTCAGGCAAGGTGATATCGTCTTGATATAGATGCCGGTTTTTTGGATGTGGTTCCCATTCACGATGAGGAGCTTTATGATGGCACATCAAAAAGAATGGCCTATCCTGATCACATTGATTTAGCCACTCAAGGCTTTTATCTGTAATAACGTCTGTTGCATATCCCAGCGCTTCAATCTCTTTACCCATCTCGATCATATAAGGATCGAAATACTCGCCCTGGCCCGGAAGGACCGACCAAAAATCAAACCCCGTTGGCTCATGGGCTTTTCCTTCACCCAGGTGCCATTTTCCAATAAGTGCTGTTTGATAACCTCCAGTGCGCAGATGCTTGGCCACGTTAGGTCCACGATTATCGATCGCAGTTTCAAGCGTAGTAACGTTGTTAACGTGATTGTAAGTACCGGTTAGGATAGCTGCACGGCTGGGCGTACATATCGAATTGGTAACATAGCAATGGTTCAATCTCACGCCCTCATTTGCAATACGGTCAAGATTGGGTGTGCTATTTATACCAGCACCATAACAGCTTATTGCCTTTGATGCATGATCATCTGCCATTATAAAGATGATATTGGGGCGTTTTATTATCATTTTATTACCTGTCCAAAGATTTGTATTGAGGGATAAGATAAAACACTAAATCCACCCTGAGACACCATTCAGATAAATACATACTAATATTTTCGATTAAAACTTAAGCGCCTTTTTCAATGCAAAATATGACTTTTTTGGCGTACGCTTTTGAGTCTCAAAATCCACATGGATCAAGCCAAAGCGCTTTTCAAAACCTAGAGCCCATTCATAATTATCCAACAAGGACCAAACATAATAGCCCGCCAGCGGCACGCCTTGCTTAATCGCTTTCAAAACTTGCGACAAATGGGCAGAGATATACTCAATTCGCGCATCATCATTCACCATGCCGTTTTCTAACAAATCATTATTTGCCATTCCATTTTCCGTCACATAGATCGGCAGACCATGCGTATAATCTTGGTGCGTACGCATTATGAAATCAAAAAGCCCATGCGGGTAGATTTCCCAACCCATTTGAGTCTTATCAAGCGGTCCGTCATACTTCTGTAAATTTGGCCATGGACCATCTTTATAACCCACATTGGAACGCGTGTAATAATTGATACCACACCAATCAACGGGCGCACCGATCAAATTGAAATCATCCTGCCATCTCTTGGGCAGAAAAGGTTCTAAACCCTCGAGCACCGACTCCGGATAGGTTTTGTGAAAAATACCACTCATAAAGAAACGGTTATAGATAGCATCATACCGAGCCGCAGCAGCACAATTTTCAGGCTTATCATCTATCGGGTTTGCATATTCAAAATTACAAACCGCACCAAGATTTTTTACTCCCAGAGCACGCATCTGGGCAATCGCGGTGCCATGCGCACAAAGCACATGATGCATCGCGCGTGCCGTTGCCCTAATATCTCGTAGACCAGGGGCATGTACTCCCTCAAAATGCGATAACCAGCCGACGCACCATGGCTCATTAATCGGCGCTACTGAAAACATGCGATCACCAAGCCGCCTCATAACGATCTCTGTGAAATCGCCAAACCATTTGGCTAAGTCAGGATTTCGCCATCCGCCACAATCCTCCAAGGCTGAAGGCATTTCCCAATGATAAAGGGTTGCAGCAGGTTTCAGCTCTCGCTCCAACATGGCATCAGTTAGGCGATCGTAGAAATCTAGTCCCTGCTGATTTACGGCCCCAATTCCCTCAGGGATGATCCGTGCCCAGCTGGTTGAAAAACGGTATGAGTCAAACCCTGCGGCGGCAACAAGATCTAAATCTTCTTCAAACCTGTGATAGTGATCACAGGCCACTTGTCCATGTTCCAAACCCACAACATTGCCTGGCGTGGCAGCAAAACTGTCCCAGTGAGTACTACCAGCACCACCGAATTTATGCCCTTCAATTTGATAGGCTGATGTGGCTGTTCCAAAGAGAAAATTCTCAGGATAGTCGCTACGATTTATCAAAAAATATGCGCCTTACTCACATCGAAACTAAAGCTGGCATGTTGCCCTTTAATCAGATCAATCTGCTCAGAGCTAGCATAGCGGAACAAAACCTTTTGAGGAGACATAAGTTCAATTATGGTTTCTGTCCCGAGCTGCTCTACCAATGTCACCTTACCCTTGAGCGCCCCCTTTGGATCAAGAACCAAGTGCTGCGGACGAATACCCAAACGCACCGTTGTACCGCTTGCCTTCTCAGTAGACACCAAGCGTATATCTCTCAACTCCATTCCTTGACCGTGAAACTCTGCAAGATTAACGTCGCTTACAACGGGCCCCAAGACACCATCAAAAAAGTTCATCGTCGGAGAACCCAAGAAGCCCGCAACAAATTCATTTTCTGGTCTATTGAAGAGGTCCATTGGCTTCCCAGTTTGCATGACCTCACCATCTTTTAGAACTACGATTTTATCGGCTAAGGTCATCGCCTCAACCTGATCATGGGTTACATATATGGTGGTTGCGTCAAGCTGCGAATGCAGCCGTGCAATTTCAACCCGTGTGTCGTGGCGCAAAGCCGCATCTAAATTCGACAATGGCTCATCGAACAGAAAGACATCAGGATTTCGAACAATCGCTCGACCAATTGCAACGCGTTGACGCTGCCCACCAGAAAGCGCAGCCGGTTTGCGGTCCAAAAGGTTCTCCATTTGAAGAATCTGTGCTGCCTTCTCAACCCGCTCTTTAATTTCTTTTCGAGGACGCCCCTGCAGATCCAGAGAAAACGCCATATTGTGAAACACCGTCATATGCGGATAAAGTGCATAGGATTGAAATACCATGGCAATGCCACGCTTAGATGGTGGTAGATCTGTTACGGTTTTATCAGCAATCGCAATATCACCGCTGGTCAGCGTTTCAAGACCCGCAATAAGGCGCAAGAGCGTTGATTTTCCACATCCGGAGGGACCGACAAAAACGACAAACTCTCCCTTGTTAATTTCCAAATCAACATTGCGGATCACTTCCGTTTCACCGAAGAATTTGTTTACTCGCTTTAGTTCAACCTGAGCCATTTATACCTCTGTAACCGATGTAGTAAGAGTTTCAAAATCAAAACAAAAGCGAAGCTTCTGCTGATCTGAGATGCGTTCAAAAATGATCTGTTTGGGCCCGCCTTTGATCTCTGTCATGCTGTTTGCGTGGACCATGGCTGGCTGCTGCGCTCGCCAAGCAAGAAACTTTGAAAATTGATCGTATACCGATCCTGAACGCGCAGCCTCATCTATACCTGACCGCTGGATATGCTTTTCTGCGATCGGTAGCCAGGTTTTGGAGGCTTCGGAAAACCCTGACCAGTTGTTTTTAGCTTTTTCCCACACCATTGGCGTGCGGCAAGTATCTCGTCCCAAAAATAGTGGCGCAAATTCTATGCCCCAAGGATCTTGCATCTGTGAAATCGGAATATCTTGTACATCGCTAAGAGCTAATTCTTCTCCCTGATATACACATGTTGAACCAATCAAGCTGGCCTCAAGCTTTAAAAGCAATAACTGCATTGCCTCCTGGTCATCTTCTGACAAGCCTAGCGGCGCCAGTTGACGGGTTGCAGAGCGCGGTACATCGTGATTTGAAAAGGCAAAAGACAGCCGTCCAGACCCGTTAAATCGCCCAATAGCCGCAGAGATTGCGCTTTTCAAACCATCAACATCGAGCCCCCCCCATTCCAGTAGGCTAAAATTGTAGGTCGCGTGTAAACGGCCTGGCGCCGTGAATGTCTCACTGGCTAGGGTTGGATCATCCCCATGTAGTTCACCCATCAAAAACCGGTCACCAGAATAACTATCGGCAACTTTACGAAACTGTTCGATGAAGGTCTGAATTGCAGGTTGATTTAACTGTGCGCTATCATGCAGTTGGCGAAAAAATGGCTGCTGTTCTTGCGGTAGGTCGCCCAGCTCAAAATCTGGTTTTGCTAAATTATTCCGATACGGTGCTCTATCCGCATTTATTGTATGCACTGCATCCATGCGAAAACCATCTACACCACGATCGAACCAAAAGCGCGCCACATCGCAAATTGCCTCTCTTACAGCTGGATTGGCGTGATTTAAGTTCGGCTGGCTGGGCAAAAAATTATGAAGATAATATTGCTGACGCCTGGGCTCCCAAGTCCAAGCTCGGCCACCAAAGAAAGACAACCAATTCGTAGGTGCAGATCCATCGGGCTGTGGATCAACCCAGTGGAACCAGTCTGATTTGGAATTATCGCGTGACTGACGGCTCTCGACAAACCATGAATGCATATCTGAGCAATGTGCAGGAACAATATCAATCATGACCTTAAGCCCCAACTCATGCGCTGTGACGATCAGCGCATCTAAGTCATCCATCGTACCGTATTCTGAATGCACGCCGCAGTAATCACTTACGTCATATCCAAAATCTTTCTGCGGCGAGGGATAGAATGGACTGATCCAGATCGCATCAACGCCCAAATTTGCAATATAATCTAAGCGCGACGTGATGCCGGGTAGATCTCCGATACCATCCCCGTTGCTATCTTGAAAAGATCGTGGATAGATTTGATATATGATAGCCGTTTCCCACCATTTAAGTGCCGCCATCATTCACCCACCTTTTACAGATCCGGCCAAAAGGCCACGAATGAAATATCTTTGCATTGATAAAAACACGATAACTGGGACAATCATCGAGATAACCGCTGAAGCATTCAGTAAGTGCAATTGATCTTTAAATGTTCCAAGCTGCTTTTGCAGACGTATTGGAAAAACTAAATCCGACGCATTGTTAGGGCCGATATAAAGCGCAACTATCAGATCGTTCCACACCCATAGAAATTGAAAGATTGAGAAAGACGCTAATGCCGGAACCGAAAGAGGTATAATAATGCGTGTGAAGATTTGCAAATGGCTGGCGCCGTCGATGCGCGCACTCTGCAGCAACTCCTTGGGCAAACCAACAATATAATTGCGCAAGAGATAAATGGCGAGCGGCAAACCAAAGGCTGTGTGCGTAATCCAAAGGCTGGCAAAAGATTTTGAAGCAACTTTGCAGCTGTCATTAATCTCACAATCGGTCAACCAAGCGTTCAACGCAGTGGCCCATGACGCTATTCCGCTAAATCCCTGCAGGATGGGCAGAAACGCCAATTGCGTTGGAACCACCATCAAGGAAACAACCAGCACAAAAAGCCAATCGCGCCCTGGAAACTGCATCCATGCGAAAGCATAAGCCGCAAAAGCCGCAATAGTTATAGGAATAATTGTTGCCGGTATAGTAACTATAAAGGATGAGATAAGTGCATTCGGCACATTCTTATTATCAAAGAGCACCTCAATGTAAGCATCCGCCCCAAATACAGGATCTTGATTGATAAAAACATCCAATTTTTTGGGCTTTGGCGCAGTTTCCTCGGGAAATGTCCAAGTGAAATCTCCATTACTTTGGAACACTAATGACCCACCACGTATTTCGAGAGGTTCTCCAGCCGGCACCAGCTTACGGATTAACTTCGTCTTACCTGGTTTATCGGGATTCGTAATTCGCGCTTTTATTAAAATGGATTGCACCTCACCGGATACTGGGAAGCCTGATTTCTCATCGTTCAGCCGATCAAAAATATTGCCGCTCATATCGATAAATTCGACGGTTGAGCCTTTATCGTGAGTGCTAAATCTATGCCCTAACACCGTTGGCGTGAAAGCTGTCCAAAATCCTGAAGTCTTTGCCTCCGTCTCAGAACGCAATGACGTAGAGACCAAAGCCACGAAAGGCACAATCCAAATAAACACAATCAATGCTAAAACCAGGTGGCTTAATGTACGAGTAATCAACGATTCAACCTCTTAATTACCAAGCTCTTTTTGTTCTTTGCGAATTCGCCAACCGTTGAATATCATGTTCGGAACAACTGTCAGCATTAGCATCACGGCAATGGCGGCAAATAAATTGTCCACATTATCGCCCCCAATAGACCAATTATTGCGCGCGTTTTCCATCATGGTTGCCAGTAACAGCTTGTCATCATCATTGGCAGAAAGCGCATAGGGAATGTCAAAAACCTTAAGTACCAGTATCACTAAAGTGGTCCAAACAACGAGTACTGTGGAATATATTTGAGGTAGTTTGATACGGAAGAACATTTGAAATGGATTGGCACCATCAATACGCGCTGCTTCGATGGTATCCTCTGGGACTCCACGAAGCGCAGCGGAAAAGATTACCATAGCAAATCCGGTTTGCACCCAAACCAAAATCCACATCAAAAAGAAATTGCCCCAAAATTTCAAGTTGTAAAGCGGCTCATTATAGGCTGCCGTATGACCTAGAAGAGCCTTCATCAAGCCAATTTGATAAGACGGTGTCGTGCCATTAATCGCGTCTACAGCCTCAATACCACCTCCGGCAAAAATATTTCGCCAGATCACCGCCGCACCAACGAATGAAATGGCGAGCGGCACAAAAACAAAGGTCTTGGCAACGACACCCCATTTCACAGAATCAGCCAGGACCGCAATCAATAACCCTAAGATAATGCAAGTAGAAGGCACCAGAATTAGCCACATCAAACTGTTGCGCATGGCTAACCGGAATTGCAAATATCCAAGCGAATCTGGATCCCATAGGAACGCATAATTGCGGATCGAAAATGCACCGTCGTATTCCTGAAAAGACAGCCTTAAGGTTGAAAGCGCAGGCACCAAGAGAAATAATAGAAGCAATACCAACGTAGGCCCAACAAAAATCCATGGTTGGATCGCTTCAGTAATCCTGGATTGTCGCCCTATCGACCCTCTTGCGCTAGTTCGCGCAAGACCAATGTTAAGCCAATTGGTTATTCCAAAATATAAAAAAGAGATGCTAACAGCGATGATCACCGAGCGGATCGCAAACCCTATTTTTAAAAACCGCTCCAAAGTGTCAAATTCATTTGCACTCCAGCCCCAAAAGTTGCGCATGGCCAAACCAAGCCGTCCAAGCGCATCATCTAAAGGCGAAGTCGCGACATAAGCAAAAATCGCAACTATGGGCAGTAGAAATACGACCGTCAGGAATATTGCCAGACCATTGCTAGCAATGATCAGTTTCAAAGAGCGCATGAAGATCTTCCAAACTTAAAATGTTTAATTCTATCTTCTCACAACATAGGAGCGCAAATTTCTCTGCGCTCCTATATGCTGAAAACAAAATAAGTTACTTAATCGCGTCCCAGGCAGCTTGAATATTATCCGCTGTAGTTTGCGCATTTTGACCATTAGCAAATGCTGTCATTTCGGACCAAAAAGCCCCGGCACCAATCGCACCTGGCATCAAGTCAGAAGCATCAAAACGGAATGTTGTCGCATTAGATAAAATTTCACCCTGTTTACGCAATGCGGGAGTTGCGTAAGCTGACAAATCCGCAGCCTTATGCGCAGTTAGGAAGGTGCCTTGTGACATCCAAGCTTCATGCGCAGAGGCCTCGGACATAAAGTTAAAAAATGCCCGCGTTGCTGGAGAGTCTTTTGTCATTGTCCAAAGCGTACCTGCTCCCAAAACAGGATTGCCTAGCTCCTTTGATGCATAAGGAGGGAAGTAGAAAAAATCAGCTTCGCCATTCGCCACTTCTTCTCCTTTTTTGGGAAAGAACGCTGGAATAAAAGACGCTTGTCGATGCATCAGGCAGCTGGCAGGCGAAGAGAATAAACCCTTTGGCGCATCACCAAAGAACGTCGTTGCAACCGAAGAAGCGCCACCAGCTACGTAATCATCATTGCGTGAGAATTGGCCATAGACCTCCATTGCATTCAGCACTTCAGGGCTGTTAAATGGTAGATCGTTAGAAACCCAACGGTCATAATTCTCGGGTGAGGTTGTACGCAGCATTAGATCTTCCATCCAATCTGTTGCAGTCCAACCAGTTGCATTTCCGGATTCTACGCCGATACACCACGGGGTGTTGCCATCTTCCACCATCTGATCAGAAAGCGCAATTAGCTCTTCCATTGTTGAGGGAATGTCGTAGCCATTATCTTCAAATTGTTCTGGGGAATACCAGACCAAAGACTTTAAATCCATTTTGAACGCAAAACCGTAAAATTCAGTCTTGCCGTTGGCATCGGCATAGGTGCCGAGATCAACCCAAGATGATCCAGCGCCATAGTTATTCGCCATCCAATTTGCCAGATCATCTCCAAGTGGCGTCAGGTGACCTTCTTTTGCCATGTCTGCCGCGAGACCGGGTTGTGGAAAAATTGCGATGTTCGGTGCGTTATTTGAGCGGAGATCAGCAACAATAAGCGCGGCAAAATCTCTAGACCCAGAGTACTTCACTACCGCACCTGTCGCTTTTTCAAAGCAGCTTACCGTGTTGACCAGCATCTCCTCATCTTTACCTTCCATTGACCCTGCAATCGTGATCACCTCACCTGCAAAATCACCAAGATCGCCAAGTGCTGATGGTGTGTCGCATACATCTGCTTGCGCCGCCCCGCATACTGATGACAAAGCAGCAAAAGCAACGACTCCAAAAAGTTTGTTGTTTAAAGACATCAAATTCCTCCCAAGAACTAGTCTAGTTTCACGTTTAATTGGCGCCACCTCATCACGGAAAGCGCCCTTTAAGTTCAATATTTAAGACCTTCATTTAAGAAAAAAGACGATACGTCTCTCACGTTAACTCTGAGTCTCAATTGCCTTCAAAGCAAATTCAAAGCGCTTTGAATATTTTTTGAACATACCAAGTCGAAATCCCATGTCAACGCGATACCTTGAAAAATAACCTATTTCACTTCGATATATTTTATTTTACTATTTATTTAAATTAATTATAAGATACAGCTGAATAAAAAAACCAGTGCCTCTAAAGTTTAAATATGACAAGAAATAAAAGCGCTTTGAAAAACACCACAAATCTAAAGTTTCTGGCTGAACATTTGGGTTTGTCGCAGACAACAGTCAGCCGGGCATTAAATGGATTCCCTGAAGTCAACTATAAGACCCGTCAACTTGTGCAAGCCGCTGCGCAAAAGTTTAACTATCAGCCCAACGCACGTGCTAAGCGTTTGGCAACTGGGCGATCAATGGCAATAGGTCATTTGGTATCCGTTTCCAAAGGCCATGAAATCGTAAACCCAATTTTTGCTGATTTTATTGCAGGAGCAAGTGCGCGGTATATTGAAAGCGGATACGATCTTCTTCTGTCGTTGGTTCCGGATGAAAAGGAACTTTCAGCCTATAATGATCTAGCCGCGCGCGATGCTGTAGATGGTGTTATAATACATACGCCCAAAGAAGATGATAAGCGATTAAAGCGATTGAATGAACTCAACTTGCCTTTTGTCGTGCACGGTAGATCCACAAAATCAAACGAAGTTTATAACTGGGTTGATGTGAATAACGAAAGTGCTTTTTTTCGGGCCACAGAATTTCTGATCGACCTCGGGCACCGATCGATAGCCTTGTTAAACGGCATGGCAGACTTAGACTTTGCTATTCGGCGAACCAAAGGCTATGAACGTGCACTGTCAAAACACCAAATCGATTTGGTAAGCGACTACATTCTATATGGTGAAATGACCGAACCTTATGGATATCGTAGCACAATCGCTTTGTTGGATAGACCTAGTCCACCAACTGCAATAATTGCTTCCTCTATACTCGTCGCCAATGGCGTTCGGCGTGGAGTTGAAGAACTTGGCTTGAAGATGGGTCGCGATATTTCTATTTTGTCGCATGATGATGACCTTTCCTATTTTCGCGATGAAAGCGATGTGCCAGTCTATTCTGTCACCAGGTCTTCTGTGCGGGAAGCAGGGTATAAATCTGCCGATCTCCTCATAAAAACCATTGAAGATCCGACCCGGCAATGCGAGGGAATTTTAATTGAAGCCGATCTCATGGTCGGAACCTCAACCAAACCAGCTAAAAGCTAAATCAGTCCCTAAACACTTTGCCGCAAATATTTACTCTTATCCCTAAAGTTGCGTCTCTTTAAACAACGAAAAGTGACAGAAAGCTCGGACCAAATTTAAAACTATAGATAAGTTTATAAAAAATACGTCTCGGATAGTACGCGTAGCTTATATATCGGTCCAACTCGATGACAGTGCACGCAATATTACCATTGGCAGGTTATTAGGCGAGGTCACAATGGAGAGGTTTGTGACGTTTGCAAAAGTTCTCTTAGCTCAATTCACCCATATCTAAACCAATTCGCATTTAACTATGTATCTCCGGACATAAAGGAACGAGTGTTAAGTTCACTTACAGGCGTCTCAAACTGTAGTGTTTCAGCGGAGTTTGCGACGTAGTTTTTAACGCATGTTGGTTTCTAACTGGATCTGAGAGGTGCTTGTGCGGCCTTTGGCTTGAGCCTGTCATAATCTGCCTG